>Ga0181533_1001302_pt1 | contig 32402 bp, 35 predicted proteins | sample PEATcosm2014_Bin_45_FD_119772 | JGI IMG/M metagenome (GOLD analysis project Ga0181533, IMG submission 119772) | Peatland microbial communities from MTU Mesocosm Facility, Houghton, MI, USA - PEATcosm2014_Bin11_60_metaG | ecosystem: Environmental > Terrestrial > Soil > Wetlands > Peat | place...
ATATTTAGCTGAGCGGCGTTTAGCAGTAAGCATGGCAGTTTATTCTCGAACAGGGATGGTCTCTGTGGTTCAGATCTACTCCGTGTATAGCACGCCGGCTCGTGCACCGGCAATGGCTTTCTTGTGTGGCTCCCGGGTGCGCAGATGGGGTAATCCGAAGTTGCCCGGATTGCTTGACAAATAAACAAAGTTTCTGAGAGGTAAGGAAAATTACGGATACGCCGCAGTAGAAGAGAGCCAACACCATTGCCTTACGAAAGGAGATGCAGCCGCTGTTTCATCCGCAGAGTAAATTATTAATTTGCCGATTCTTCTATCCTCGCTAAAGCCTTCTTCACTTCGTTGTTTTCCTCTTCTGTGGCGAAGCTGTTTTCGCGGGATTTTCCACCTTTTGCCCGGCCCCCCCCCTGAAAACGCGTGGCTCCAGATTCCTGCCATTTGTCCCAGCGCCAGATTGCTCCCCGCAAGGCCCTGATTGCAGCCACCCCTTCAGCGGTGCTGAGATCTGCATCCAGGAGCCGTTCGGGCTGCTCATTTCCGTTGGAAAAGCGGTCCGGAAGCAGGAAATAGAATACCTGGTCCCGCCAGTCTCCAGGTGACGGATGGTAACTGTCACGTTGCGGCCAACTTTTTAAGGCACCGTTCATATTTCGCGGAGGAGGAGCGGTATTGAGGATAATGTCGATGTTGCTCATGTTTTGTTGCCTCCTTTCTCTTGCTGCGCACAGATCTATTTCAAACAGACTTTTATCGACTGATGCAAAAATCACCTTTCAGGTTTTGTAAAAAGTGGTAAAATGTCCGCCGGATATTTCAGATTAATCCAACAATGCCAATCTATTTTGATTTTCCCGGAGGTTTTATCGTGACTCTGAGCGATCTGATCGTTGATTACCTGGAGCTGTTCGGCGTTGAATTTGTTTTTGGCGTCCCCGGCAGCCCGCTCGGACCGCTCTTTGACGCACTGGCGCGGAGTGAAAGGCGTGGAGGTCCCCGCATGGTCCTGACCCGTCATGAATCGGGAGCGGCCTTTATCGCCGACGGCTATGCCCGCACAAGCGGCAGGATCGGAGTCTGCTGTTCCACAACCGGCCCCGGCGCCACCAACCTTATTACCGGAGTTGCCTCGGCCTATGCCGAACAGGTGCCTATGCTGGTCATCACCTCGCAGACCCGGATTCAAGATTTCAGCTTCGGCTGTTTCCAGGACTCCTCCGGCGATGGAGTGGATATCATGGGGATGTTCGACCACTGCACTCGCTACAATACAATTGTAACACACCCCAACCAGTTGGAAAGAAAGCTCGCCTCCGCCCTCACCGCCGCTTTGGGAACCCCCGGTGGGCCTGCCCACCTGAGCATTCCGATCGATATTTTCGCTGCCGAGGCATGCGGCCCGGTCTCTTTTACAGGATTGCACACGCTGCTCACCACCGCTGAAACGTCGGTGGACACGGCTGCGTTGAACAGACTCTTTGAAGAAGTGCTTGCGGTATTGCGAGAAGGGGGGAAGATCGCCATACTGGTCGGATACAATGGCGCAGGAGCAGGCGAGGTAATAACAAGGTTTGCGGAACTGACAGGGACCGAGATCGTCACCACGCCTCGCGGTAAACCTGCCATAAATCCCTATCATCCGCTGGCGCGGGGGGTTTTCGGCTGTTCCGGACATCTATCCGCTCGTCAGTCTCTGGCGAATGAAGGGGTGCAACTTGTTCTTGCGGCGGGGACAAATCTTGGTGAATGGTCCACCAGCAGGTGGGACCCGGTGCTGATGAGCAACAAACTGATTCACATTCACAATGACCCGGCCTGCTTCGCCCGTTCGCCCATGGCCAGACTGCATGTACTTGGGAGCATCGGTGCAGTCTTTGCCCAAATGAATGAACGCCTCGAAGGGTTGCATCAGGCCGGAGAACTGGCTCCTGTCGCCACGGAAACATTCGACCCGGTGGAAGCTGCTTATGCCGCTTACATTCCGGCCGGTATTACGGTGCGGGACCCGGAATGCTGCCGGCCTGTCGTCGAAGGCAGGCTCATCAAGGCACCGCAGGTATTTCAGGAACTGATCCGGCGACTGCCGCCGGAAACCAGCTATTTTATTGACAACAGCAACAGCGTTCCATGGTCGCTCCACTACTTTTTTCATCCCCGACCGGAAAGCTACCATATCTCCATCGAGTTCGCCACCATGGCCTGGGCCATCGGCGCGGCGATCGGCAGCGCATTCGGCGACCGCCGGGCGCCGTCGGTCTGCATAACCGGTGATGGATGTTACCTGATGAGCGGCCAGGAGATCACAGTGGCGGTGGAACAAAAACTGCCGGTGCTTTTCGTGGTGCTGAACGACCGCGCCTACGGCCTGATCAGACACGGCCACCGGTTGATGGGCAAGGAGCAGGTCGATTTCTCCATTCCATCGGTCGATTTCGCAATGATGGCGGTTGCCTGCGGAGCGGAGGCCCATACCATCCGCGAGACAAATGATTTTGATCGCATCGACTGGAGTGATCTGGCTGTCCGACAGGGGCCAACGCTCCTGGACGTACTGATCGATCCGGAGGAAAAACCGCCGCTCGCCATGGCATGAACATGTGTACTTTCCCTGAAATTTCGGCTGATGAGGATGCAGAAGAACAGCTATTGTTGAGTAGAATCTGAATAAGCTGACAATGTCATCATTTGGATTGTGATCCGATATCAATCCTTTTTCTTCCTGTCGTGGAGTGATACCACCTTCCCCCCTTTCCTCTTCTCCATGCTCCCAGCTTCTTTCGGGGAAACGTGATCGAGTGGATTATCTTTCCCGACCACTGGCGAGACTACTTTCTCAATCCTTACCGGAGTGCCCCCCATGGTGTATGGTTCCCCGTTTATCTGGCTTTCGTCCAGAGTCCAGGTAAATACCTGCAGCGGGAAAGCCAGGACCAGCAGCTTAACCTGCCACCACCCCGGTTTCACATCGGCCGAAATATCCTCTATCCTGGCATAAAAGCCGGGTTTGTTGTCTATATAGACCAGCACCAGATCGTTAATTACAGCCATTCTTACATCTCCATATGAGCATTCTATCGAACTATCCAGTGGTGTTGCACTCGCAGATACTTAGGACACCGTTCCTGAGGTTATTGTCGAAAAAATGTTCCATATCCCGATAAAGAGCGCGCAGCTCTCGCTCTACAGCATAAAAGCGCTCCTTTTCCGGAGGGTCCAGTAATTCTTCAATCCGTTCACAGATAAAGGTTACACAGTTATAAGGACGATACTCAGGCCCCATGAAACAACTGTTCTCCCCAAGATAGGGGCAGATATCCTGTTCAAAGCAAGGGGTAAATATCTCCCTTCCGTCGTTGAGATAAACGAGCAGGTCTACCGCGGTTACATGGTTTTTGCCGCTTTTGCAGCATTCACCTCTGCATTGCGCGCATATCTCATCGGCGCTCACCCCTGCACCGATCTCGTTCAGAGCCTTTTTGCGCGACTTGATTGCCGCCACGCACTTATTCAACCGGGCATGGATTGGAGGGGAAAGCGTCGCATATTTTTCCCTTACCGCAGCAACCCCCAAATTCCATTTTTCCCTCTCTGTCATCTCTCACCTTAAAAAAAGTCCCCCTTTACGAAAGGAGGGGGATTAGTTGCGGGGATTTACATTATTGGCCGAAGCAGCCCGTAAGCCGGGTTCTGTTCCCTCAGCAGGTTACCCTTTCCGAGGGCGATGGTCATTCATCTGGGACCGTCGTTGCCGACGGCCTCAAGCAGCCAACCCGGAAGCATGGACGGGCCGTCCTTGACGCTTCCCTATTTGGCCTTGCTCCTGGTGGGGTTTACCTGGCATCCGGCGTCACCGTCGGACCCGGTGAGCTCTTACCTCACCCTTTCACCCTGACCCGCCTGGGCGGGCGGACTTCTCTCTGTGGCACTTTCCCTGGGGTTACCCCCGCTGGATGTTATCCAGCACCATGCCCTGTGGAGCCCGGACTTTCCTCCCCCCATTAAGGGAGCGGCCATCTGGTCTGCTTCGGCCAAACCATGAAAGCGTCTCTTTTCCACAATCTCCGTGTCAAACCGCGGCCGCGCTTGTGCGGCATACCTCCAGTACGCCTCCGCGCGTTACCTCGTTTTCCTTGACCTTGCGAAAAATAGATCGCTTTCTAAAATAATTTCTGCGGGCTTCACCCCTGACGCAATACCAGTATTCTTTGGCAATGGGGACAGGTAATCAGTTCATTCCCACGGAAAAGGGTATTGTAGAGCTGTGGCGGAAGATGCATATTGCAGCCGAGACATGAACCGTCTTTTGCCTCGACAACCGCAATCCCCCTGCGCTGCTCCCGCAGCAAGCCATAACGTCTTATCATTGTCGCGGGAAGCCCTTTGACAATAGCTTCCCGTTTGTCAATGATACCGGCAATCTCTTCATCAAGCCGGTCGATCTTATCCTGCACCTCCCCTTTCCGGGCGGTGGTGTTCTCTTCCAGAGCCGACAGGGTTTCTTCAATTCCGTTGATTGCCCCATTCAATTCATCGATCTGGCCGATCTTCTGCAGTATCTGCTCCTCCAGTTCCGCTTTTAACTTTTTAGCGGTTGTTATCTCCCGGGAAACAGCCTGGTATTCCTTTTGTGTCTTTATTTCCTTTTGATGCGCCTCGGATCTGCTGATGTTCTCCACTTCCGCGGCAAGGCCCTCTTCCAATGTTCCCTTTTCCTCATCTAGAGCCGCCAATTCCCCTCTTTTCAACGCTATGGCACTCTGTGCCCCGGTCACTTTTTCTTCAAGGGCGGCTATTTCTTCCTGTAACACCTCCTTTTCCCCTTTATGCCCGTCAATCTTCAGGTCAATCGTCTGCAGTTCATCCAGCATGTTCAAATTTTTTTGCAAATCCCGCCTCCCTTTTCGTTCGCTTGGTAAATATGATAATAAGCTGATACACGGCTCTCCGTGCCTTTACTCTATATACCTGAATGGCTCCTTTTCCCCCTCAAAAGCGGTTATCTCCGCTTCATACTCTTTTTTCGCCAGTTCTTTTCCAAGTAGTTCAGTCAGGCCCCGAATCATAGGCTGCTCGGTCCCGAAATGGCCCGCGTCCACCAGCGCCAGGCCAAGGTCTTCGGCCTCCCTGGCCTCATGATACTTTATATCGCCGGTAACCATCACATCCGCTCCATGGTTCCATGCATCCCGAATGAGCGAAGCGCCGCTCCCGCCGCACAAGGCGATTTTCCTCACCTTACGGTTTGCGGCACCGACAAAACGCACCCCGTCGAGTCCCAGCCGCTCCTTAACCGCCACGGCAAATTCGGACAAGGTGACCGCTGCGGGCAATTCTCCCAATCTGCCCAATCCGTCAGTCTTCCCCTTATTTATAAGCGGATAGATATCGAATGCCGGTTCCTCGTAAGGGTGAACCGAAATTAGCGATCCTACCGCCGCATTTACGTCCGCCTTCCTGAGGAGAACCTCTATGCGGCTCTCCTCGGCGTATTCCCGTTTGCCTATTTCACCAAGAAACGGCGCGGCCCCCTTGAGCGGCTTAAAGGTGCCCACGCCCCCGGTCTGGAACGAGCAATCGCTGTAATTGCCGATGAATCCACTGAAGCTGAAAAGAGCGTTCATCACCTCTTCTTCATGACCCTTAGGCACAAAAACGCACAGTTTTACCAAATCCTCCACAACAGTAAATTTCAACGGTCTACATACGGAAACACCTAGACGTTCAGCAAGCAGGTCGTTCACCCCTCCATCGGCTATATCAAAGTTTGTGTGAAGTGCGATTATGGCAAGATCGTTAATGATGGCAAGAGCAATAAGACGTCCCAGGGGATCGGCGGTGGAGATTTTTTTCAGCGGGCGAAAAATCATTGGGTGGTGGGTCAGCAGCAGCTGGCAACCGGTTGCTACCGCCGCCTCGACAGCACTTTTGCCGGCATCCAGCGCCACCATAATCTTTCCGGCGAAAGCTGAGGGGTTTCCCACCTGCAGTCCTGCGTTGTCCCATTCTTCCGCTAGGTCGAATGGGGCTAAACTATTAATAATACCAAGTACATCAGACACTTTGGGTGTTATCATCACGCACAAAAGAAAAGAGTGCAACCTTTCGGTTTGCACTCTTTCTCCCCAGTATGGGCATTATCTCTTCTAACAGGCGCTTTAAGGGCATCCCCACTTCTTCCCGCAAATTATTAGGTGGTGGGCCCACCAGGACTCGAACCTGGGACCGACCGGTTATGAGCCGGTAGCTCTAGCCAACTGAGCTATAGGCCCGCAAAGCGAATGTTAATATTAATATCTGTGAAAATGGGTGTCAAGGTTTTTTTCTTAACACCAATGTAGTGTTGTGGTTAGTATAGTTCATACTTAAGTAGCCTACACTCGATGGGGCCGTTGAACAGGACAATCCGCCGGGAGGCCCGAAGACCGACGCATTTGGCAAGATCCGCGCTGCCAGTGAAGATATAGGCGGTGTAGCCGGTGCAACGCTGTTTCATGACATCGCCGATCTGACGGTAAAGCGGTTTCAGTTCTTCTTCCTCACCAAGCCGTTTACCGTAAGGGGGGTTGAAGAGAAGAATGCCTGGTCCGACGGGTGGCGCGAAATCGCTCAATTCCCGTTGCGCCAGGGTAATCATCGCCTCGATTCCGGCCCGTTCGGAGTTCTGACGCGCCACGGAGAGCGCTCTGGCCGACCGGTCGCAACCGATTATCTGTATCGGCAGTGAATCTTTAGCCAACGCACGCGCTTCCTCCACAATCCTGAGCCACAATATGGGATCGAATCCGGGCCAGCGCCTAAAACCGAAGCCGGAACGAAGGAGGCCGGACGCCCGGCGGGTCGCATTAAGAGCGGCCTCGATGGGAATCGTGCCCGAACCGCACATGGGGTCTGCAAAAGGAATCGTTCCATCCCAGCCGGAAAGCATGACAAGCGCGGCGGCCAGGGTCTCCCTGAGCGGCGCCTCATTGCGCTCAAGCCGGTAGCCGCGCCGGTCAAGCGGAGTCCCGGATGTGTCAAGGCTGACCGTGCATCGGTTTTTCACAAGATGGACATTGACCCGCAAGTCGGGGTCACGGGTATCTACATTGGGCCTTTTGCCGCAGCGGTCGCGGATGGCATCGACTATGGCGTCCTTGGTTTTGAGCGCCACGAAACCCGAATGTGTCATTGCGGAATCGCGCAGGTTGCAGTCTACAGCCATGGTCATTTCCGGTGTTAAGGTATCATGCCAGGAAATTTCCCGCACCCCTTCGTAAAGTGACTTGGGCGTATCACAGGGAAATTCGGCAAGGGTCATCAACACTCGGCTGGCGGTGCGCAGCCAGAGATTGGCGCGGTAACAGACATCCATCCCTCCCGTGAAACGGGCACCGCCGGTTTCAACCGCAGTCACTGCAATCCCGAGTGCCGTCAATTCGGCAGCCAGAACATCCTCAATCCCCTTAGCCGTCGTGGCAAAAAAATTCATTCTTCATACCTTTCAGAATTTAGGTCAGGAAAATTCGGGAAATGGACCTTGCGAACTGAACTTTTTATCATAACAATGTGCAACGTAATCGAATACGCAAAACATGTCAAGTAAGAGCTTGATTGTAAGTAGGTTACATCCGGAGCGCGCCTTAAAATAATATTGACAATCAATATCATTATATTGTATTATAAAGTAAATCTGGAAAGAATGATAAATGGAGGTATTAATTATGAAACGCCAGACAAGCCTAAATGTGGTGTCTCGGGAAGGAACCGGAAAGAGTTCCGGGAAACATTCAACCGTCGGTCATGAAATTACACCGGCGTCATCCATAGAAAGAAGTATCCTGAGCACGCTCAATGAGATGGAAAGGATGTTCGATGAAACCATTCACCGGCCGTTCTACGGATTCAACATGCAGCCTCTAAGGCATATGTTCCAAGAGCTAGGAAGTTTCGGCGGATTCTCCCCGCCAGTTGATATATTCGATGAGGGTAGCCATATTGTGGTAAAAAGCGAACTCCCCGGCATAAACAAGGAAGACGTGAAAGTTGAAATGCTCGGCAATACTCTTTGCATCTGTGGTGAAAAGAAATCGGAAGAGAAAATCGATCAGAAGGGTTTCTTCAGAATGGAGCGGACACACGGTTCATTCAGGAGAAATCTGTCACTGCCGGAAGGGGTTGATTACAGCAAGGCAAAGGCGGACTTCAAAAATGGTGTTCTCGAGATACGGATACCTAAATCGGGTGAAAAGGGGTCGGTTGTGCATATTAAAGTCGATTAAAGCATCATTGATCCGTATTATTCATTTTAAGGGGAAGCGGAAGCTTCCTCTTTTTTTGTTCCCCAAATAAAATAGTGTCACCTTGAAACACTAGTCGATTGAAGTTGCGCTAATAAAGGCATCCGGATATACTGAAGCCATGGTAATATCTAAAATTACAGCCGCTGATCACTGCCGCCATGTTGAAAGTTTTCTGCAGAACATCCTTCCGGCGGCTCCCCTTTCCTACCTTAAAAAGCTGACCAGATCGGGCCACGTGACCGTGAACGGCTCCATACCAGCTCCGGACACACTCCTTAAGCTTGACGACACGGTGAGCATCAAGGAAAGCGCCAGGACCCGCGTTCTTCTCACAGGAGTAAAACCGGAAACGGACATCCTTTTTGAGGACCAGTGGATAATCGTCTTCAACAAGGAGCCGGGTCTTGCGGTTCATCGCGCCGCTGAAGTGGACGATCACAACCTGGTTGAACTGGGGGGGAAATTGCTGTCAAAGCGGGGGATAGAAGGTAAATTGCGGCCGGTGAACCGCCTCGACCGCGGCACCTCCGGCGCGATAATCATGGCCAAGAGTCCAACGGCGGCTGGAATGTTCGGGAGAATGGTTAAGGAAGAAGGGTTAGGCAAGCTCTATCTGGCAATAATTGCCGGAAGGCTTCCGGAAGTGGGGAGCATCACAACCCCTCTCGCCGGAAAGGAATCCGAGACACGCTACCGGCTCCTCTTTCAAGGGGACAACGAGGCCTTTGCAGCCGTATATCCCTTAACAGGACGGATGCACCAGATCCGCCAGCACTTCAAGCTGTCCGGCCACCCGATCTTGGGAGACCTACGATACGGAGGGCCCATGCTGCCGGGTCATGCCGGTCACGCCCTCCACTCTTTCCGTACATCCTTCACCCATCCTGCAACCGGCCGGGAACTGTGTATACACGCACCGCTTCCCGAACCGCTCCTGGATATAATCGCACGCCTTACCGGCGATGATTTTATCCCTCTGCTGCGGTCGCTCCCGGACCTTCCCTCATAAAACCGGAGTTTACACTACATCCTCACGATTTTCACTCTGACGGCTTTTCCCGGGAATCATGCGCGAAACGCCTCCGCGATGCCGCGTAGTCCCTCAATTGCTCCGCATGGAAGGGAAATGTGGGGCGAGGCTATCTGGCCTTCGCGGGGATTTATGCGGATGACTGTGGCGCCATTTCGGCGGCCCAACTGCTCGCTAGTATGGCGGATGGTGGGTATCGCCGTCCCTGCCCCCATCTCTATCACCACCAGAGAGTCCCCCCTGTAGTCGGCGACGAATTCGTCAAAAGAACGCTCCTGGCGGTCGGTACGGTCTGAGATCCATGACCAGTCGCCGAACATTAGGATGTTGGGGCGGGCCGTGGCCCCGCAGTGGACGCATTTAGGAATGTGCCGGGCACGCATGGTTGCGAAATCGACTGGAATGGTTTCGTTGTTCTCCCAAATCGCCGAAGAGCACGGTTTAGTACATTGGAGGTAATGGATGGAACCGTGGACCTCGAGGATGTTCTTCTCAGCGAACCCTGCCTTCTGGAACTGGCCATCAACGTTGGAGGTGACAACGAAGCAATCGAGACCAAAACTTCGGCACCAGTCAAGAAGGAGTGAAAAGCCGCCATGGGGGACCGTTTCCCGGTAAAGGTTGGCGCGGTGTCCGTAGAACCCCCAGCCGAAGGCCGGATCACGGTCAAAGTGGGCAGGGTTGGCGACGCCCGCAAAACTGATCCCCAGCCGTTCATACATCGGATAGGCGTTCCAGAACCCCCGTTCGCCGCGGAAGTCGGGGAGCCCCGAATCAACCCCCATTCCGGCGCCGGCTGTTATGACAAGGGCTTGGGCGTTTCGTACCGCCATCGCAGCCGGCTTGAATTTCTCCTGCAGGCTCATCTCCTTGCCCCATGGGAAAATGAAAGCCTTGGTCCTTATACCTTGGCGAGATCAGTGCTTGTGCTCGTGAGGCCCTTTTTCATGTCCGGGATGGGTATGTTCATGAGAGCCGTGACTGCCGGCCGGATGTTCATGAACATGGCCCTTTTGGCCTGCGCCGTGGTCATGGGCATGATCATGCTCATGATCGTGTTGATGCTCATGCTCATGCGCGTGAGGATGGCTGTGTGTGTCGTTGTCGTGGGTATGGGGGTGCTCATGCTCATGCCGGTGCCTGTGGTCATGTTCGTGACTATGTTCGTGTTTACCCTCCATGAAGTTCTCCTTTTACAGTATGCTTATTCCATTTAATGGCTGTCGATATATTTCATCAAGTCTCCAGCTACTTCTTGAGCCGCTGATTCGATTTGCACCCCATTACGCGCTGAATGCCTGAACTTGCCCATTATCCTGTTCTTGGCGTCACGCAAAACCATTTCCACTCCGATATCCGCCTGCATTTGGTGCCCACCTACAAATGGTATCCATGCCTTGCCGGCAGTAAAATTTTCCGCTTCGTATATACACAGGTCCGCGGTAAGCGTCCCTTTGTTCCCCTTGGACTCCCTGTCCGAAAAGGTGTCCCTGAAGATATTTTTAACCGAGGTGACCATGGATTTACTGTGAATATCCGACTTGTTATCCATTTTACTTACTACCATCTTGTATTCCGAAAGTTTTTCAGCGGGGTCGATCCAGACCCACTGCACATCGTCACCGTCGACCATATTTGAATAATCCGTTATGATGCATTTACGAAAATCTTTGTCGCTGTAATCGTTGCTGTCCACAAGTTTTTTCGGTGAACATAGGGCGCCGACAGGGCTTAATAAGAGAGCCGCGACAACAATTATGGTGCCCCTGGAAAACATCTTGAAACTTCCATTGGTTATTGAGTCTAACCTCATCATTACTTTCTCCTTTCGCTGGTTAGTTGCAGAAAATAAGCCACTTCCGGTTTTTTAATTCCCAACAAATTAGAACTTTGATACAAACCAGATAGGAAAATCTATTTCCTGATGAAAGTCTAACACATTGTCAAATAGTGGTCAATCCTTCGCGGACGGTATATATAGTGAGTTCCATAGTAACGTTCGGGGTGAACTCTTTCATGATGTTTATGCGATGCATTTCTTCAGTATTGAAGAATCATAAGAGTGCCAACTCACCGGAATGCGCCGAAACCCTTGACAGTGCATGCAGACAGAGGATAGTTTGAGCGAGAAATTCAAACCGTGTGCTTGCAAAGGTTTTGGTCCAAGGTATATCCCATGAAAAAACCTTCCATATCCATACTCCTTCCGGTTCGCAACGAGGAGAGGTTTCTCCCGAGTGCACTCGGATCCCTCTTCCGTCAGACACTGACTTCGTGGGAACTGGTGGCGGTGGACGACGGCTCGGACGACCGGACAGCGGAGATTCTTGCCGATGCGGCAAAACGCGATCCACGGGTGCGTCTTTTCCGACCCTCCCGGCGCGGGCTGGTTTCCGCACTGAATACCGGGCTTTACGCCTGCAACGCTCCGCTAGTGGCGCGTATGGATGGCGACGACATTTCCCATCCACGCCGGCTGGAGTTCCAGGCGGACCTTCTCAACAACGAACCGAAGACCGGCCTTGTCGCCTGCGACTTCCGTCATTTCCCCCGCAACGGCCTTCGCTCCGGGATGCTCGCCTATGAGAAATGGCAGAACGGTCTCTCATCGCATGACGCAATTCTTCGGGACCTTTTCGTCGAGTCCCCTTTCGTCCACCCGAGCGTCATGTTCAGGAAGGAACCGGTATTGGCGGTTGGTGGCTACCGGGATATGGGATGGGCCGAGGACTACGACCTCTGGCTGAGGCTGGCCGAGGCAGGTACCCGTTTCGCCAGACTCCCCCGGACTCTTTTATTCTGGCGGGAGCGGCTAGAACGGGCAACCCGCACCATGCCGGAATATACTGCGGAGGCTTTCCGGGCCTGCAAGGCCCATCATCTGAAACAGGGTTTTCTCAAGGGTATTTGCGAGGTGACCCTGGCCGGTGCGGGGCTGGAGGGACGGGCCTGGTACAGAACCCTTCAAAAGGAGGGGATTCGGGTAGTCCGCTGGATAGATGTGGACCCGCGCAAGGTCGGCCACAGCCTCCACAGCGCGCCTGTCGTCGGGGCCGGAGAGGTGAAGGCGGTGAACGGCGCCAGGATGCTCGTTACTGTCGGCACGCGCGGGTCACGGGACCAGGTGAGGAGATGGGCTTCGGGGGCCGGATTCGTCGAGGGAAAGGATTTTATCTGCGTAACATAGACAAATTCCCCCGAAAACAGGATAGCGTGAATCCAACCTCCCAAGATGCATAAGTTATCCGGTTACCGGCACTGCAGGCCGATTCTCATCTGTTCAAGATTCTTCTTCATAAGCGAAATGAATGTAACCCCTTTGGCAAGGTCGTCCCGACTTATGTTATGTGCGCCATGCAGGAGAAGGACAGTCGCCCCGGTTTCCCTCGCCAGGGTTTCAGCGCTGCGGGGAGAGAGAAGCTCTTCGCTGTAAACATATTTCAGTCCGTTTGCCCGCATCAGTTTAACAAGCTCGGCCATCCTGGAGGGGGTCGGTTCGGCGTCGGCATTGACCGCCGACGCCGACTGGTACTGGAGCCCGTACCGCTTTGCCAGGTAGCCGAAGGCGTAATGCCCGCCATGCAGGAACACCCTTTTCCCGCAGCCGGCAAGTCCAGTCCTGTATTCATCGTCGAGCTTTTTCAATTCAGAGTTGTACGCGACAGCCCTGGCGGTATAGTATTCCTTGTTTGCGGGGTCTTTGGCGACCATTCCCGCCAGTATATTGTCCACCATGATCCGGGCATTCGCGAAGTCGAGCCAGATGTGCGGGTCCATGCCGCCATGATGGTGATCGCCATGCTCCGCTTCCTCCCCTTCTTCTTCAGGACCAGCCTTCATAAGCGTAACACCCTTGCTGGTATCGACTATCGTTATGTTGTGTGTCGGCAGACCTTTAAGGAAGCTCTTTGCCCACGGCTCCATATACTCGTTGGTGAAGACAAAGATGTCCGCCCTGTTCACCGTCATGACATCCGCCGGTTTCGGCTCGAAAGTGTGCGGTTCGATCCCCGGTGGGAGGAGCAGAGAGACATCGGCCTTGTCGCCGCCAATGACCCGGGCAAAGTCGTACAGGGGAAAGAGCGTTGTTACGACCACGAGTTTTTTCTCTGCAGGCGCCGGCGCCTCTTTCTTATGGCAGGCGCACAAAAGCGCCACACAGATGAGCGGCAGTAACCCCAAAAATATTTTTTTCATAGTGATCTCCTGAGATGAAAGTTCCGTCTATGCAATAACATTATGTGACTGATAAAACAATTTTAGATGCATGACAACATAAAAAAACTTTTATCTCCTCATCAGGCCACTTTGAGAGGCCAGCATACGTCAAACCCCGATGGAGCCAGAGATATTTGACTTTCAATTGAACCCGTTAATCTCCTGTCTGTAAAAAGAAATTTTCCACTAGCACCACCATGAAAAAATCCATGAAAAAATATCTTGACAATTAAATAGAAATAGTTTTTATTTATTACATATAAATGAAAATTATTTCTATTTAAATATACTAAAACGTCATCCCTATCAAAGGCATTTAAGATGCTTATTTCCAATGCTTTGATATTTTTCGATTATGGAGGGGCCATGCGGGTGACCTCAGTTGGAACAATCACCTGCAACGCTCTTCAGATTTACATCATCCAGTGCGCCGCCCGGCAATTTGCGAGCAAAATGTACGTCGTGTAAGTAATCCTGCCGCTTTTCCAGTGGCCTGTTCCGTTGAGGTTGGCAGAGTTGATGTCCACCATACATCATGTTCCACCATCTCAAGCGGGTTTCCAATCAGCACGCTCCTTTCGTTCGGGGGAGGCGACTCCCCCATTTTTTACACATGAAAATAATCTTTGAACCCGAAGGGCGCAAGTACTGGTGACGACCTGTCCCATCTCCGGCCTGTCGATGAGGATCACCTCCTGAGTTTCATTCGAGGTGAACGGCTTCAGGGAAGTTAGGGGCATGGGAATTTATCATTGCAACTATGAGTGCGGAACAAAGCACCCTGTTGCAGGAACAAAAAAAGAGGCCAAAACCCTGTTTTCTTGCTTAAAAAGAGCAACAAGGTAACAATCCTTTCCAATCTTACATGAATGTTTTAAACGGGCAAGGGGAGCTTCCGCTCCCCTTGCCGTTTCCCCTGTCCGTGGCACTCCCGATTAAGCGTACGCCCTATTTTTTCTTGATATCCATCGCTCCGTCGCAGCATAATGCACTGATGTCGCACTCAACGCCGCAGGCGTCGGGGTTACACGCCTTAGTCACGGTAAGCTCGATAGTGCAATCTTTGCATTTACAAACAAGCACGTCACCTTCTTTAACTTTCATACTCTCACCTCCTTGCGGGTATTAGCTTCTGAAATAAGTTTAATTGAGAAAAGGGAGTCGTCAGCGGAGCAGGAAAAGAAAAGAAATCAAACCGCCCCCGAATCCGGAAGCGGCCTTTTTGTTCCACATATTTCGACCCGGTCAACCGCATCAGTTTTACAAGCTCGGCCAGTTTGGCGGGGGCCGGTTCGGCGGCGGCGTTGACGGCAGATGTGGACAGGTACCGGAGCCCGTACCACTCGGCCACATATAGTTTCTTCATAATCCCCTCCAAAAAAAATTACTGCTCAGCCACTCCTCAATGAACGGACTCCCCTTGCGAAGGCCCGGTCCCCCTCCTTTGCGGGATATGCCCGCAAGACCTCTCCTCCGTGAGAAGGGCGATAGTTGAAGGGGAGCAAAACCGCGGGGTTCAAAGACCAGTAGAGATCAAAAGGGGCATAAAAATCGCGGGTATGTCTGGGCATCATCAATTCATTCACTACTGCGGTATCATGTTCCTCAGGTAGGGGGAGACGCCAATCCGTGAAGCCACCCAACCGCAGAGTCCCGCAGTATTTCAGCGCTTCCTCGAAAGTAATCTCTTTCCCGCTATCCGCTTTCTGCCACATTAGATGTCGTTCCGTATCCGTTACGGTGCCGTCGCCGTTATCGACAAACCTGTTCTCCGCGACAACCGGGGATACATTTCGCATCTCATCGCGTTGCGCCGACTCAACCGGAAGGGATCGGTTGAAAAGCAGCATAAGGCAAACAACAAGCATGAGTAAGAATTGCTCGACAATTCGCATGGAGTTTATCCTCCTAAACTTTATGAAGGTGCCGCAAAGCGCGGGGGAGAAGCATGGAGAAAACCCAGGCTATTGCGTAAAGCAGACCGAGAAGAACCACATCGGTCGGCCCGACCGGAAGGTCCCATTTATACGCAAAAAAGAAGCCGAGTAAAGCGGCCACGCCACCGATCACCGAGGACAGCGCCATCAACTGGCGCATGTTACAGCTAATCGCATGGGCCGTCAGAACGGGAATCAGCAGAAATCCGAAAGCTATCAGCGGACCGACGCTCAAGACCGCCATCGAAACGGTGAGACCGATCATTAAATAGAGCAAAACGTCCCATAGAACAACGTTCTTGCGCAGAGTAATTGCCATTACGCGGTCGAACGAAACGAGGAGCAATTCCTTATGGAAGAGTCCCAGGGCCAAGAGAACGAGCGCGAGTGTTGCCGCTGTCAACGTGAGATCGAAATTGGAGATGGTGATCACCTCCCCTTTCAGGAGGTCGAGCAGGCCGATTTCGCCGTAAGGGTTTTTCGCCAGGAGCAGAATGCTCAATGCAGCGGCCACTACATAAGCGGTGCCTAGCCGCCCTTCGGGCTGGCCGCGGCCGCGCCGCTCCAGAAAAGCCAGCACTAAAATCGCAACCAGTGAGAATGTCATCGAGCCGGCAAAGGCGAGCGAGTGCGCGCTCTGGGAACCATGATCGGCCGTATGAAATCCGAGCCACAGGGGTAGCGACAGGGCAATGGCAATACCTGTTGAGGAGATCTGCGGGAGGGCCACCCCCATGAACACCAGCCGGCGCATCACGAGAAACACCCCCACCAGCGGACAGGTAAGGCCAATCAGCACGCTGGTGTAGATCGAGTTGCGCAGGAGAAAATCAGGTGAAAGTATTTGATGCAGTGTTTCCATGTCAAGCTATCCCCGTTTCAAAAATTTCCGCCATCCGCTCGATGGTCAGGATTTCGTGCGCCGGACCTTGCAGCACCTTCCCCTCGTGGAGCCAGACGACCTGCTCGGCGTGGCGGCGCACCGCCGCGAAATCGTGGGTAACGAGCAGGACCGTAATCCCCCTTTCCCTGCGGAGCTGGACGATGAATTCCAGCACCGCGTTCGTCGTCTCGCGGTCCACACCCGCGGTCGGTTCGTCCAGCACCAGCACGTCGGGGCGCGTGGCCAGGGCGCGGGCGATGAGCACGCGCTGTTTCTGGCCGCCGGAAAGCTCACTGAAGCGTTTATGGGCAATCTCCGCCGCGCCCGCCGCGGCCAGGCATTCGCGGGTGAAAGCGCGCTCGCTTGATGGGACAAAGCGTCCTGGCCGGACCCGGCCGTACACCCCCATGAGGGCAACTTCGAACCCCGTGAGGAGATAGATCGGGTCGAACTGAACGGACTGCGGGACATAGCCGAAGACGAGCGGGCCATTTAACGACGGGGTATCGATGCGTCCCGAAACCGGCGGCAAGAGTCCGATCACCGTCTTCAACAGGGTCGATTTTCCCGAACCGTTGGCGCCGAGAATAGCGGTGAAGCCCCCCCGGTCAATGGAGAGCGAAATGCCGCAGAGCACGGGGTGGTTGTTGTAGCCGATGCAGAGGTTGTCAAGGGTAATGAATGTTTCACTCATTGTCTGTTATGCGGGTCCGCCCGCTCTTTCCGGGCGGACCCGCTCTCCATCTTCTTTATTTATCTTGTTTGCGCGGCGGCAACCATCGTATGGATAATGTAGTCCATCATCTTGATGTACGTTTCCGTATTCGGCACCCCCCCGGGCATAATGGGGAGGATTATCAAGGTCGCACCGGACATTTCCGCTATTTGTTTAGGCGCCTTTTCCGGAAACTGCGGCTCACGCACCACTACGGTTACACGGTCGTCTTTCATCCCGGTCACCAAATTCTGGATATGGCGCGGGGTAGGATCGACCCCCGGTTTAACCTCGATAGTGCCGTAGTACTTCAAACCGAAGCGTTCCGCAAAATATGCCCAGTGCTCGTGATAGGAGACGAACTTGGTCCCCTTGATCGGTCTGACCTCTTTCTCCCATTCGGCAATCTTGGCGTTGAGTTTTGCAAGATAGGCATCGCGGTTGTGCGTGAATTCCGCCTTGTGCTCCGGGGCGGTTGCCACCATTGCCTTGTAGATATTGTTGATCGCTACCTGCGCCAAAACCGGATCGAGTGTGTAGTGCGGGTTGCCCCAAGGATGGACATCCCCCTCGGAGTGATCGGTCGATTTGGGGATATCAACCGGTATGATCCCCTTGGAGCAGTCCACGTAGCCGAGATGGTTTACCTGGATGCGCGGGTTCTTGCTCGCCTCCAGGAGCGCGGGGAGGAAGGCATGCTCACAATCGAAGCCGATCAGGACCAGCAGGTCCGCCCGGTTCAGCATCGGCACGAAGCTCGGCTTCATCGGCACTCCATGGGTGTCTTCAACCCCGGTGGCCATGCTCCTGACATCGGCCAGGTCCCCACCCACTGCCCGGGCAAAGTCCGCCAGGTCGGTAAGGGTCGTGACGACCCTTATTTTGGCCGCATGGGCGGGTGTCGCTCCCATAAAGAGTATCCCGGCGAACAGGATGGTCGTTAATAAACGTAGAAATTTAGCATTCATATTAAGTTTCCTCCTCTTGAGTGTCAGCGTTGCTGCCAGCCGTGCGAGTGCGCGCCAATGATCCATGCCCATTGGATATAAACGGCATTATCGGGGCGCAGGCCGAATGCGGCGGTTGATTCGGCGTTATGGTCGGTGTAGGTATACTGGAGACGGATCTGGTTCCAGTGACTGGTGACCCACGTGATATACGGAGAGTAAGCGTATGTTTTGGCCTTCTTGTCCACGGCGTCCTCAACATAATCGAAGAGGAACCCGGCTGACCACTGCCTGTGGAATTTGTAAGTCAGATACGAGTAGAGGCCGAGAGAACCGACAGAGCGGCTGGAGAGGAACACCGGATTGTTGGGATCGGTGACGTCATTAACGTCATAGCGGTTGTCGCTGTATAGTACTTCCGTCCCCCAGGTGACGCTCTGGAACTGATTGTTGCGAAGCGGCTTATAGCTCAGCTGCAGATCCGCTCCCAGGAGGCGGCGTTCCCGCTCGGTGAACATGTTTTTAGTATTTGATACCGTATTTGTTGTAGGTAGTGCCGCAGCGCTGGGGTCCCACTGTGCGGCCGTATGCGGGTTCCAAAGACCGGAAACGCCCGGTTCCAGCGAAATGTCGGGGGTCAGGTCGAAATAGGTTGAGAGGCGGCTCCAGAAGTTCAGACCGCTGAAGTTGCGGAACTCTCCGACACTGTTGGGAGGATTGTCGCCGCCGAACTGGGTGCCCAGGCCTGTTGTCAGGCTTATATAGTGATCGACCGGCAACAGCCAGTTAAGCTGCGCCCCGTCTGTCCTCGATTCGCCGCCGATATACTGGTCAATCGCCAGCGGGCGATTCACCATGGGGAGTTCATGGTCATGGATATATTCCAGCCTGCCGAACTCGCCGAAGAACCGCCCCGCCTTCAGTTCCAGGTTCCAGGGGAGCGAAGTCGTCTGCAGTGCCGCCTCTTCGACCCCCAGGGTTACTTCGCCGGTTACCGGGTCGGCTGCCCCGTTGATTACCGCGTAGGCCTTCGCGAACGGGTCTACCGATGCGGCTATGTTCAACTCCACGGAACGCTGATTTACATCGTAGCCTCCGGGCCGGTCGCTCCCGGTCTCCGACGATTTCCTGCTGCGATAACCGAAGACCGTCTCGCCCACGACCCCGATGGCGGGATTGAATATGCCGGGTTGGGTCCTGGTCTGATTTTCGACCACCTTATCCACCTTCTCCTTCAGCTCTTCCACCTGCTGCTGCATCTCCCCGGCCGGCGCCGCCTGTTCGGCAGCGGCGCCCGCGGGTGCTGCTGCCGGTTGGCCTTCTTTGACCTGGGTCTTTAGTTCTTCGATAAGTTTGCGCTGCTCATCAATGGTCTGCTCCTGTCTTTTCTGGTTTTCCTCAAGGGCCTTCAGGCGGTCTTCCAGGGAGTCGGCAAAAACGCCTGTTGAAAACAATGATAACATAAATACCGTGATGAGCGTGATCATGACTTTCACGATTGCACCTCCACATATTGCAGTTAGTGTCAAATGACAAATTGAGTGATGACAGAGATATCCCCTCTGCGTCCGGGTCAGTTGAAAGACGCACTACTCCATTTACCCGGCAGCTGCAGGGTCAATCATTCGGAGGTTCGGTAATTGAGAGGTTCAGACCGGTGGAGAGCGGCCGAGTTCGGGGATGAAGAAGGTATCAGGGAGACTGGCCAGCGCTGGCGATACATAGATAGTCTCTGTAAGCTCTCTCTGGATTTCAGGCGGGGCAAAGGTAAAGCCGGTATCGGCCTTATGATGAACGACGGCCATGCAGATGGCGCAGTCCGGGTGCTCATCGCCGTCATCGTGGTGATGGAACGCTTCCCCCAAGAAGGAGAGGAGCAGGAGGCAGACGAAGATGAATGAAAGTCGCTTAAGCATGATTAATCTTAATAGAAATCATTTCTATTTGGTTGTCAAGCGTTTTCTTGCTTATAAATTTCGGATTCGCTAAATATCGTTAAGTTTAGTTTATTTCCGTATGTCTTTACGGCCGGTTAGCGTTTCAGCAGAAATGAGAAGGCGTACAGCACCATTGCAACCAGCACTACGGTCGCACCGGTTGCAGTCCCCCAGTAAAAGGAAAGCACCAGACCTGAAATACCGGCAACCAGTGAAAAACAGAATGCGATTAACACGTATTGCCTGCTGTTCAACGCAAGGTTACGGGATGTTGCCGCGGGGATGATAAGGAGCGAGTTGACCACCAAAAGCCCCACCCAGGGGATGCTGACCGCGACGACAAGCGCGACTATACAGGCAAAAAAAGCCTCCATTGCCCAGATGTTCACGCCACGGCTCTGCGCCAGGCTTCTGTTGAGAAACGTGAGCAGAAAGCGGTTGAAGAAGGCGATCCAGAGTCCGCCTACCAGCAGAAGAATTACGGCCAGCCGGCCGATCTCAGCGGGAGAGATCGTCAGAAGATCGCCGATCAGAAAGCCGGAGTATTTGGCAAACCCTCCGCCACGCGAAAGGAGTACCACGCCGAGAGCGACCGCAAAAGCCATTACTAGGCCGATAAGGGTGTCAGGGGAGACTTTGCTGTAACGGCGCAGAACCGTTACCGCCAGCGCCAGCAGGACGCAGAAGCCCATCATGGACCAGGTTGGATCGGACAAGCCCAATATGGCTCCAACCGCAATCCCGGTCAGAGTCGCGTGGCCGATGGCTTCGGAGAAGAAGGCCATTTGGTTGCTGATGACCAAGGTGCCGATGAGCGCAAAGAGCGGAGATACGAGTAATATGGCGAGCAGCGCATTCTGCATGAACGGAAAATGGGCCCACTCGAAGGGGAGACGGTCTATCAGCCAATACCACCCGTTCATGGCGCAGCACCGCCATTCACCGGGCAGGGTGGAGTTCTGACGGACAGCTCGGGGCCGCCGGTCTGCACGTCAAGACCGAAAGTGTTGCGCACTTCCGGCTGCTGCAGTACCTCGGCAGGAGTACCCTCGAACAGCAGGGACCGATTATGGATGAACACCATCCGGTCGGCAATGGCGGCCGCAGCGCTCAGGTCATGAGAAACCATCAGGATGGAGAGGTCCATGAATCTGCGCAGGCCCGAGACGATTTCATAGAATTGCGCGGTCCCTGCATGGTCCAGTCCCGCCAGCGGTTCGTCGAGCAACAGCAGTCCCGGCACCGGCTTCAACGCCAGCGCCAGCAACACACGCTGGAGCTGACCGCAGGAAAGATTTCCGAGACACCGTTCCATGAGCTCCTCTGCGCCTACGCAAGCAAGGGCGTCACGCGCCTCTGCGCGTATCCGTCGCGGATACCAGAGCCACAAGGGCCAAGAGGTCCCGGCGGCAGCGAAAAGATCCAGGACGGTAAGCGGCGCGGAGTTGTCAATCTCAATCCGCTGGGGCACATAGCCTATGCGCGGCCGCTGGCGGTGTGCCGGACCGGCCGCGGAGAGAAACATCATCTCCCCCGTGTGCGCAACTTCCCCCATGATGGCCCGCAGCAATGTGGTTTTGCCTGCGCCGTTCGGACCGATGATGGCCGTCAATTCTCCGCAATGCACGTGCAGGTTGACCTGCTCCAGGGCAATGTAGGCGCCTAAGCGTACACCTACATCGACAAGACGGGTGCAACAGGCCCGCTCTTTGTGCGGAACTGATTCGTTATTGAGGTTGGATTGCGTCATGCGGTTATTTGAGCGCCTTCCGCAATTCGCTGAGGTTCTTTGTCATAATCTGGATGTAGGCATTATCCTGCATCGGTCCGGTCACGGCAGGGTCCAGAACATAGAGCTTCGCGCCGGTTTCGCGGGCAATGGTTTGGGCTGCCTTGGCAGGATACTGAGGCTCGGCGAACAGCGCTTTTACCCTGGCGCTCTTCACTATGGTGATGGTCTCAGCCAGCTCCTTGGCATTGGGCTCCGAACCGGGCTCACGCTCGATCACCGCTGCGATGTGCAATCCGAACTCCTTTGCAAAATAGGGAAACGCCTCATGGAAGGTTATAATGTCACGGGTTTTGAGTCCTTTAAGCCCCTCGTGCATCTCTGAACGTAGCTTTTCCAGTTTTGCCACGTAGACGGCGGCATTGCTGCCGTACTCCTTTGCGTGCTGCGGATCAGCCTTAGCCAGTTGGGAAGCGATGTTCCGGACCTGCTTGATGTGCAGCGAAACACTCACCCAGACATGGGCATTGTCACCTTCCTTATCCTTGAGCAATTCGATGCCGTCACTGGCGTTGACGATTTTGACATGCGGAAGCTGCTTGATCACCTTGTCGAGAAACGACTCCATTCCGGCGCCGTTCACGACAAAGATGTCCGTCTTCGCGAGTTGCTTCATGTCGTCCGTGGTAACACTGTAGTCGTGCAGGCAACCGGTCATCGGCTTAGTGAGGTCACGCACCTCTACGCCAGGAATCCCCCTGGTCACATTGAGGGTGGCTATATACATGGGGTAGAATGATGCGGTAATGCGAACCGGCTTCGACGCCGCACGAGCCGCGGGAATTCCCCATAAAGATAGAGCAGCACAGACGATTACCGATGAAACAAAAATACTGTGGACTATTCTTCTACAATTCTGCATGATTAACCTCCTTAGCATTTTGTTGCAACATACTGCAATTTTTGTTATGTTATAATATAACATAATATTTTGTTACGTTATATTATAACATAATATCTGTCAAGAGAGTTCTGGAGTTGTATATGCCGAAAAATAAGCAGGGGTTCCCCTCTTTCGATCACGACCATACAGACTGTGTCAGCGATGCGCTGCAGAGCGCGGAGCACGTTTGCGCCCAAAAGGTTACCCGGCTTACCGACCTGCGCCGCCGCGTGCTGGAGCTAGTTTGGGAGAGCCACCGGCCTGTCGGCGCGTATTACATCCTGGAGGCCTTGATGAAGGAGCAGCGGGCCGCCCCGCCGACAGTCTACCGTGCCCTGGATTTCCTCCTTGGACAGGGGCTGGTGCACCGGATTGCCTCTCTCAATGCCTACGTTGGCTGTAACAGGCCGCAAACTCCACACACGGGCCAATTCCTGATTTGCGAGACCTGCCTGGAATCCGCCGAGATTTTGAACGAGAAGGTTTTCGCTGTGCTGCGGGAGACGGCATTGAGCGCTGGCTTCGATGTTCACCAGCAAACGGTGGAGATAATCGGGACGTGCAAGAGGTGCCGGGAGCAGGCGGGGAGTGACATCGACAGTAAGGGCTCCGGTGATTTAACATAATGGGTCTAATTGCAATACGTTCCACCCCCTCTGTAAAACGGGGAACGCTCTTTGAGCTGTTGTTTTTGGCCGGATCGCTATTCATGCTTCTCATCGGCGGCAACAATGCCGTTGTCACAAGTTTTGCGACGGTGTTTTCCGGAATTGTCCTGGAAGCGCTCCCCTTCATGCTCCTTGGCTCACTGGCCGGCGGCCTGATCGAGGTGTATGTTTCCCGGGATCGCCTGCTATCCAGGCTTCCGGCCAAAACGTGGCAGATCGTGTTTATCGCCGCAGCGCTGGGCTTTGTATGCCCGGTATGTGAATGCGCCGTTGTCCCGGTTGCCAAAAGGCTGTTGGGCAAGGGAATGCCTGTTCCTGCAGTGATCGCATTTCTTCTGGGGGCACCGCTCGTCAATCCGATTGTCGGCATTTCCACGGCTGTTGCTTTCTCATTCAACATTCCGGTCGCTTTGCTGCGCTTAGTGTCGGGATACCTGATCGCTGTTGGCGCTGGTCTTATCATGGGCCGCATCTATCCGGACAAAAGCTCTCTCATTGTCGATAAGGCCGATACGCATCTCCACAACCCCTCTTGCGGTTGTGAGCTGAGTGACGGCTATCACCTCAAGTCCCATCATTCCAGGCATGGTCTCATGAATGCATTCCGGCATGCCTCGGCAGATTTCATTGCCGTGGCGCAGTTCCTGGTAATCGGCGCGTTCATCGCGGCCCTTTTCCAGACCGTCATCTCCCGGCAGAGTCTGACACATTTCACGTCAAGCCCGGTCTGCGCCATTCTTGTCATGATGGCGCTGGCAATGGCGCTTAATATCTGTTCGGAAGCCGATGCATTTGTTGCCGCTTCATTCAGGTTCGTCATGCCGTTCTCGGCCCAGTTTGCTTTTATGCTGCTCGGCCCCATGCTGGATATCAAGCTGGTGCTGATGTATACGGGCGTTTTCCGGCGCAAGGCTATCGGCGTACTGTCAGTGTGTGTCTTTGCCATGGTGTTTCTCGCGGCTTGCCTGCTTCACTACATGGTCCCGGCAGGTGTGAGATGAAACAGCCGCCTGTACGGACGCGACAATTCCTCTTTACCAGTATCTATATTGCCTGGTGGATCACACTCCTCTCCTTTGTCCTGAGTGGCGCCTACCGATCCTTCATACGTCCTTCCTTCGTGATATTTATCTGGGGGGCGCTGGTCATCCTGCTGGTTTTCATTGTCTCAGGGATCGTGGAAATGACTGACCAGAGGCTCAGGCTTGATGATATTGCCCGTGGAGGGATATTGCTGCTGCCGCTGATGGCCTTGTGGATGGCATACGGAAAACCGCTCGGATCATACGCATACATAAAGAAAACGATATCTGTGCAACGCCCCGCGGCTGGTATGACATTAGAGGGGGGGCGGAACACCGCCGCCGGAAAACCCTCTGCTCAGCCTGAACTTCGTGGGAAAAGCGAACCGCCTGCTCAGCCTGAACTTCGCAGGAACAATGCGCCGGCTCCGCTGCATGTCACGATTCTCGACCTGATGCAGCGGCCTCAGGAGTACCCAGGCAAATTGATAGCTACCGAGGGGATGGCGATGCGCCATGAGACCTTCAGCCGGGATGCAAACTCCAAACCGGAAGCAGAGCTACCCGGATCTTTTATCCTGTTCAGGTTCGTAATTGTTTGCTGCGTTGCCGACAGCCAACCGCTCGGTCTGATCGTGGAGTCCGCGAAAGCAGAGAGTGTCGTGGACAATGACTGGTATCGTGTAACCGGCCGTTTTTCACTTAACAAGGAAAAGATGGGGGTCATCAGCCATGCAGCCGTAAGCAAGCTGGAAACGCCGCCTGACCCGCCATACCTGTATGAAAGCGTAGGTCTGCAACCTGGGGCATCCCCATAAATAGATTCCCACATAGGAGTATTTAGATGACGTATAACTTACTTGCAAACAGTATCTGTAGCATTTTGTTATTATCTACAATATCCAGCCTCGCGATGGCTTCGGAACCCGTGAAGCGTTACGAATTGCGGGATTTTTTCAGCAAGCCCGAGCGCGCCTATTTCCGTCTCTCCCCTGACGGGAAAACGCTCGGATTCATGCAGCCTTATGAACGACGGGAAAACATCTATGTAGTGCCCCTGCCGTCAGACGGCAAAACGCCCGACTTTAGCAAGGCCAGGCGTTTGACCGAAGAAACGGAACGGGACATCTCGGTGTACTTCTGGAAAGGAAACGACCATATCCTCTATGTTAAAGACTTCGGCGGGGACGAAAATTACCACATTGTCTCCGTTGATGTGCAGAGCGGCAAACTGAAAGATCTTACACCGTTTCCAAAGGTACGGGCATCTATCGTAGACGATCTGAAGGACGACCCCGATCACGTGCTAATACAGCACAACAAGAGAGATCCGAAGGTTTTTGACGTTTATCGGCTCAACTTGAATACGGGTGACTCAAAGTTGGTGGCGCAGAATCCGGGTGACATCGCGAATTGGCTTACCGACCATGCGGGCCGTGTCCGCATTGCCACAACAACCGATGGCGTGAACACCAGTCTCCTTTATCGGGCTTCGGAGAAGGACTCTTTCAAGACCGTGCTCACCACCGACTTTCGTACCGCTGTGGAGCCGCTTTTTTTCACTTTCGACAATAAAGCTCTCTATGCCCTGTCAAACCGCGGGCGGGATAAGACGGCGCTTGTGGTTCTTGATCCGGAGACGGGTAAAGAGTCAAAACCACTCTTCGAAAATCCGGATGTCGATCTCGATGGGGCATCTTATTCCCGCAAACGCAAGGTGCTCACATATGCAAGCTTTAATACCTGGAAGGAGCAGCGCCATGTCTTTGACTCTGAAACCAAGACTCTTTTTGCGAAACTTCAGGAGAAACTGCCCGGCTATGAGGTAACTATCCAGAATGAGAACCTCGCTGAGGACACGTTCATTGTGGCGGCTTACAGCGATCGTACTCCCGGCACCCGATATGTCTATTCTTCAAAATCGGACACTCTCACTAAACTGGGGGAAATCAATCCCCATATTGATCCGGCTCATATGGCGCCCATGAAGGCTGTAACCTATACAACGAGGGACGGCCTGAAAATCAACGGCTATCTTACTGTTCCGGTGAACCGGGAGGCCAGGGACCTTCCGGTTATCGTCAATCCTCACGGCGGCCCATGGGTCCGGGATTCATGGGGTTTTAATCCTGAAGTTCAGTTCCTGGCCAACCGCGGTTTCGCCATTTTCCAGATGAACTATCGCGGCTCCACTGGTTACGGCAGGGCTTTTTGGGAAAAGAGCTTCAAGCAGTGGGGTAAGAACATGCAGGATGATATCACTGATGGTGTCAACTGGCTCATCCGGGAAGGCATTGCCGATCCCAAGCGTGTGGGCATCTATGGCGGAAGCTACGGAGGCTACGCCACTCTGGCCGGCGTGACCTTTACCCCCGACCTTTATGCCGCCGCTGTCGATTATGTCGGCGTCGCGAATCTCTTCACCTTCATGAATACTATCCCTCCCTACTGGAAGCCTTATCTGAAGATGATGCATGAAATGGTGGGCGATCCTGAAAAAGACAGGGAACTTCTAAGCGCCGCCTCTCCCGTCCTCCATGCCGACAGGATAAAAACCCCGCTCTTCATCGCCCAGGGTGCCAACGACCCCCGTGTGAACAAAAACGAATCCGACCAGATGGTTGAGGCTCTAAAGAAACGCGGTGTGGAGGTCCAGTACATGGTAAAGGACAACGAGGGACACGGCTTTCACAATGAGGAAAATCAGTTCGATTTTTACGGCGCCATGGAGGCATTTTTCAGAAAGTACCTAAATAAATAAAAGCAATCAGAATAAACTAGACCTTGATATATCCCACAATTTTGAACCGGAGGTTTTACCCAGATGAAATACCATATCCCCCTGTTGCTTTTTGCCGTCCTGCTGCTGACGCTATCCGTCTCCCATGCTGCGATGCCAGAGTTGAAGAAGAACACTCCCGTGATAAACCAGGGCGTTAGCGTACCAATACTGCTCTATCACCGCTTCGGACCGACCGTGGTCGACGGTATGACCATCAAGACCAGCATTTTCGAAGAGCACCTGAAATACCTCAGGAATAACGGCTATCACGTGATCCCTCTGAAGACACTTACCGATTATTACCTCAAGAAGGGTCCCGCTCCCGGTTCGAAGTCGGTGGTGATCGTCGAGGACGACGCGCACAAGTCGGTTTACAGCGACATGTTCCCGCTCGCCAAGAAGTACAACATCCCGGTGACCATCTTCGTCTATCCCTCCGCCATATCCAACGCTAAATACGCCTTGACATGGGACCAGCTGCGCGCGCTCAAGAAGAGCGGACTCTTCGACATCCAGTCCCACACTTTCTGGCATCCGAACTTCAAGAAGGACAAGAAGAGGCTTCCACCAGCCGAGTTTGAGAAGTTCGTCAATATCCAGCTCAAGAAGTCCAAAAACAGGCTGGAGAAGGAACTGGGAGGGACGGTGGACATGCTGGCCTGGCCCTTCGGCATCTACGATGACTACCTCCTGAAGAAGGCGGCCGAAGCGGGCTACAAGGCGACATTCACCATCGAGGCGCACCACGCGACCCCGAGTGATTCGGTGATGAAGCTGCCGCGGTACCTCCTGATCAATGCCGACCAGGGGAAATCGTTCGCCCGGATCGTTGAGGGGAATGCACCGAAAAGGAACATCGTCTTTTAGGGGAAGAACGCTTAGCCGAAATGCACCCCGCCTTTAATGGTGGCGGCATATTGAACAACGACGTGAAGTTACTCAATCAAATAATAAATAAATTTTAAAGGCCGACCCGGCTTACGGCAAGGGGGCGTCCGACGCACTAGGCGTCCCGCTCTCCGAGGTGCAATAAACTACCACGCCTCAAGCAGCGGGGTATTAAGCGGGCAGTTTCACAACGCAGTTAGCTACGGGGAATGGACCGGACCCGCTCAATGATTAACGGAAGGCTGGAGGAGAACTCCGGCCTTTCTCCTTTGCCGCCATTATTAAAATCGCATTCAAGAGGCATTGACCGGGGCATCGGATCTTCAGCGAAATATTTTTATTTTCTCTGAATATTTTTGTTGACAAAAATTACATTGTGTACTAGTAATGATAGTCACTTTCAATTTCACACACGGAAGCGTAATGACGCTGCCTTGAATGAAAGTCCTCCGGAGGGGTTATATCTACATTTGGATTGCGCCTTGAGTTGCCACCTTGATGTCATCCGTGACGCGTTTCAAACCCATGACCCGAAAACAGCAGTGATTCGTGTCGCTGCATCAACGCTCACCTGCTGCGCCGATCCTCTCAACTGCCTCAGGATTAGCTTAAGTTCAGAGGATAGAAGGTTCGGCTAGGCTTTTTTACGTCACGCTATTGAAAATGAATATCATTTTTTACTGAAGGAGCGGATATGTGCATAGCCCTGATCGGCGGCATGGAGCGGCTGGAAAGGCATTATACGGATGCGGCGGAACGGGCGGGCGTTGACCTGCGGGTCTTCAACAGGTCGGAGGTGAACATTGGTTCGAAGATAAGGAATGTTGATGCGATGGTTATCTTCACCAACAAGGTATCGCACCAGGTGAAGGCGGAGGCCATGAAAGAGGCGAAGGCTAACGATATTCCGGTCTTTATGCACCATGCATGCGGGGTCTGCACACTCAGGGAGTGCCTGAACTGCGTGGTCCGCTGCACGGGGATGTAAAGGGGCGGAAATGGAAAGGGATAGAGGCGGGCGCGGAATGCGAAGAAAAAGGGAAACGGAGGATGAGACTATGATGCCGCTCGGATTGTTGGGCCCCGGTGAACAGGGGGAGATAACCGCGCTTAAGGCCCGCAAGCCTTCCTGCTGCTGCGGTTGCGCAGGAGAAGAGGGACGGATCGAGGAGATGGGGTTGAGGATCGGGAAGATGGTGGAGATGCTTAATAACGGCGGCGGTCCACTCCTTCTCAGGGTGGACGAGTCGAGGATCGCCATTGCCCGCGGCTTGGCCATGAAAATAATGGTAAGGAGGCATTGATGAATCTCGCGCAACTCAAGCCGGGGGAGAAGGGGAAGATAACCGGCATCGGGACGATCGGGCCGATGAAAAGGAGACTCATGGATATGGGCATGCTTGTGGGAGAGGAAATCACCGTCGGGAAGATCGCCCCGCTCGGCGGCCCCATTGAGGTGACGATCAAGAACTACAGTCTCTCTCTGCGCAAGAAGGAGGCGGAAGAAATCACAGTGGAGGTGGCAAAATGACGACGAAGGCACAACTCAGAGAAACTACCGGGAATGACAACGCGGCGCCGTCACGGAAGAGACCTCTCCAACCGGTGGCAAAGAAGAGTATCACCGTCGCCGTGGCCGGCAACCCGAACGCGGGAAAATCCACTCTCATCAACGCCATTGCCGGCACTCGTCTCCATGTCGGCAACTGGCCCGGCGTCACAGTGGAAAAGAAGGAAGCCTCCTTTGACTACAGTGGCATAAAAATCAGACTGGTGGACCTTCCCGGCACCTATTCCCTCTCCCCCTATACCCAGGAGGAGATTATCGCCAGGGACTACCTGGTGCATGAGCGCCCCGATCTGATCATCAATGTTGTTGATGCCACCAACCTGGAGCGGAACCTCTATCTGACGGTGCAACTTCTGGAACTGGGAATACCGGTCGTGATGGCTCTGAATATCTTCGACGAAGCAGAGGCCAAAGGCTATGCCATTAATACCGCGGGAATCGCCGAGAGGCTCGGCATAAGGGTAATCCCCACTTCTGCCGTGAAAAAGAGCGGAATTGACACGCTCCTGAAGGCTGTGCGGGAGACAGCCGACGACCCCGACCTTCAGGTTCCCCGTCAGCTCAACTACGGCGTGGATGTGGAGACGTCAGCGGTCTTTCTGGCAGAGTCTCTGCGCAAGAGCCATCCGGCCCTTCTGGAAAAGTTTCCGGAGCGCTGGCTTCTGCTGAAACTGATGGAGGGGGACCGACACCTGGCAGAGGAGGCCAATCTGGGTTCGAACTCCATGCTTGACGATGCGCTCCATCACCTGCGCCGTGCCCATGGCGAGGATATCGAAGCCATCATGGCCGATATCCGCTACTCACTCGCTTCGGGACTCACCCGGGAGGTGCTGAAAAAACCGGAACTGCGCAAGACCGAGCTTACCGAAAAGATCGACCGTGTGGTGCTCAACCGTTTTCTTGGCATTCCGATCTTCCTTGCCGCCATGTGGCTCATTTTCAAGCTTACTTTTGACCTCTCGTCCCCCTTCGGCGACTGGATCAATGCCCTGACCACCGGCCCTTTAAAGCATTGGACGACCGTCATACTCGGAATGATCGGCGCACCGGACTGGACCGTGTCGCTGGTGAACGACGGAATCATTGCCGGAGTCGGATTCGTGCTGGTCTTCGTCCCGGTGATCTTCGCCATGATGTTCTTCATCACTTTCCTGGAGGGGAGCGGCTACATGGCGCGGGCCGCCTTTGTCATGGACAGGGCAATGCATGCCATCGGCCTGCATGGCAAGTCGTTCATCCCGATGCTGCTCGGTTTCGGCTGTAACGTGCCGGGAATATACGCAACCCGCACCCTGGAAAACCCTACGGACAAGGCGCTCACCGCGCTCCTTATCCCGCTCATGTCCTGCGGCGCGCGACTGCCGGTCTATGTCCTCTTTGCCGGTATCTTTTTCCCTAACAGTTCGGGTACGGTCATCTGGTCCCTCTATATCATGGGGATCGCCCTGGCCATCGTCATGGGTCTCATCTTCAAGAAGACCCTCTTTCGCGGTGAGGCGCCCATGTTCATCATGGAACTCCCCCCCTACCGGATGCCTTCGTTTTGCAGCCTGTGTCTCCATACCTGGGAGAAGGGGAAACACTTCCTCGTCAAGGCCGGCACTTACATCCTGGCGGTCTCGATTCTGGTCTGGTTCCTGCTGCATCTTCCCTGGGGCGTCGAGCAGAAACGTGACTCCTACCTGGGCAAGACCGGAGCGGCAATTGCCCCCGTTTTCGCACCGCTCGGCTTCGGCACCTGGGAGGCGACCTCATCACTCATCACCGGGGTCATCGCCAAGGAGATCGTGATTGGCACCATGGGGGAAATCTACGTTCCGAAAAAGGATGGAAAAAAGAAAGAGAATCCGGCACTGAGCGAAGACCTGAAGGGGATCGCGGTTTCTTTCGGCGACGCCGCCCAGAAGGCAGTCACCACTCTCCTGTTTCTCCCCGGCGAACCTGAAAAAGAGGAAGACCAGTCGGCCCTCAAGAAAGCAGTTATGGCCGGCTTCACCCCGCTTTCCTCCTTCGCATTCATGGCCTTTGTCCTGCTTTATATGCCCTGCATGATCGTCCTGATTGCCATGCGTCAGGAGTTAGGCACCTGGAAGTGGGCCGGCCTGGCGTTCCTCTACCAAACCGGCTTGGCTTGGGTAGTGGCGCTGATCATCTACCAGGGGGGACAGCTCCTTGGGATGGGGGTCTGACATGGGAGTTTCCGACATAATCATTGCCATTGCAATCCTGGCAGTAGCGGTCTATCTCCTCTACCGCTCCGTTTGGAAGAAGAAGGGGCATTGCGCAGGTTGTGACGGCTGCGGCTGTGACAGAAAGTAAACTCCTCTCGAATGAAACCCTGACAGTTTCTGATTTGGAAACGATGAAGACGATAAATTAGCTAATGTTGTTGGAGGATGCATTGAATTTTTTTTTCGCTGCCATGATTCTCGCTGTTTTTGCCGCAATTTCAGCAGAAGCTTCAACTCTGCCGGAGGTCTGCGACTTTTTCTACAAAAAAAGCTCTGACGGCCAGGGTGTCCCACTACTGTTCACTCCCCCTGTTGTTGAAAAAGCAGCTGACATCACCATTGTCGCCCGTGCAGTCGAGCAGTTCGGAAAAGAAATTATTGGCCGGAAGATCGAGGAAACAAGATTTTTTCGAGGCATTGTCGGAGAAACCAGCGTCCCGTCAGAGTGGAAAGTTATTGGAGAAACATGGGAGCGCTTTGCTCTTTTAAAACTGGATAAAGATCCCGAGCTCGCCATAAGGGCATTTTTTATGATTTATGGGCATCTCGAAAAAGGGGATCAGCTAAGTTGGCGTAAGGGACGGGGTGAATGGGCGATCATTGCTATGTCGGAATATGACCCG
>Ga0181533_1001303_pt1 | contig 32400 bp, 23 predicted proteins | sample PEATcosm2014_Bin_45_FD_119772 | JGI IMG/M metagenome (GOLD analysis project Ga0181533, IMG submission 119772) | Peatland microbial communities from MTU Mesocosm Facility, Houghton, MI, USA - PEATcosm2014_Bin11_60_metaG | ecosystem: Environmental > Terrestrial > Soil > Wetlands > Peat | place...
CTTCTGGGCCATTTTTCTGTGGTGGCAGGTGTTTCCGATCTTTGTGGCGGGATTCGGAGCGAATTTTGAGTTTAAGACGCTGCTGCGCTTTCCGTTGAGCCGGCGCACCTTTTATTTGTTGGGATTGGGGTACGGATTCGCGGATTTTGCGGCCGTGGCGGCCGTCTGCTGGGTGGCGGCAATGGTCCTGGGAGCAGCGATGGCGCGGCCGGAAGTGCTGCCGGTGATGGCCGGTGTGAGCCTGCTGTTTGTGCTGATGAACGTCACGCTGGAGCGGCTGATTGGGTCGTGGCTGGAAAAGATACTGGCGAAGCGTAAGACCCGAGAGCTGTTCATCGGATTGTTCGTGCTGTCTATGGTGTCGCTGAATTTTCTGAATCCCGTGCTGCAGCGGTACGGCAACACAGCGCGGCCCAAGATTCTGGAGTATCTGCCGTATCTGGCCTGGCTGCCGGGATCGCTGGCGGGCAACGCGGTGGCGGGGTCCGTGCGTGGCGATGTGCACGCAATCCTGTTGGGTACAGCGGGGTTGTTTGTATGGTTGGGTGTGACGAGCGGGTTGCTGTGGCGACGATTCGCGGCGCAATACCGCGGAGAAGAGATTAGCGAGAGTGCAGCACCCGCACCGGCGAAAAAGAACAACGCCATCGCCACTTCAGCGGAAAGGTCCAAAGGGCAAAGCGCAAATGGAGAATGGCTGCCGCTGGTGCCGGCAACGGTTGCCGCGGTGGTGCTGAAGGAGTTCCGGTATTTGACACGCAACGGCATGGCATTTTTTACCCTGCTGCTGCCGCCGATCATGGTGGTGTTTTTCACCATGCAATTCGGAAAAGGCTCCGCGCTGCGGGAACATTCGTTCAACCCGGAAATGTTTTTTCCGGCCATTATGGCGTACCTAATCTTGATTCTGATTTCGCCTGCGTATAACGCGTTTGCGTTTGAAGGCAAAGGCATACAGACGTACTTCATGGCGCCGCTACGATTCCAGGATGTGCTGCTAGGAAAGAATCTGTTTTTGGCGGCGCTGGTCACGTTTGAGCTGAGCTTGTCGCTGGCGCTGCTGGTGTGGCGCGTAGGCTGGCCAAGCACAGCAATGTTTGCGGCGACGATTGGGGCGGGCGCGTTCGCGGTGATGGGCCAGCTGACGATTGCGAACTGGTCGTCGCTGAGCTTCCCAAAAAAAATGGAGATCGGGAAGATGAAGGGGCAGCGAAATTCGGGCGTCGCTGTATGGACGGCGTTTGGCGTGCAGATTGTGCTGGCAGCAGTCTGCACCGTGGTCATCCTGGCCGGTAAATTGCTAGGGAATCCGTGGGTACCGGCAATGGCTTTTATGGGGCTGACGGCGGCCGCAGCGGGGGGCTACGTGGCGTCACTGCGGGCGCTGAGCCGCTTGGCGGAAACGAGGAAAGAATTGCTGATCGAAACGCTTTGCCGGTGAAGAGAAGAAGAAGCCCTCCGGAGAGAATACAGAGATTCCAAAAAGATTGTGGAGAAGAACGCACACCGGGCAAGAGGAGCGGCCCGCTAGGGAGATTTGAGGAGTGCGGCGAAGCGGGCGGCGATGGCGGGCCAGGAGAAATGCTGGCGGTAGACGAGGGCGTTCCGCTGGCGGAGGCTGGCGCGGAGTTCGGGATCGGATAGGACGCGGACAAGGGCCTCTTGAAGTTCGGCGGGCTTGCCGGGTGAGGTGAGGAGTACACCGGCATCGGTGATTGGCCAAGTGGTCTCCGCGCCGGCAAACGCGACCATGGGCACACCCGCGGCGATGCCCGCGATGGCGCTGCTGCGGCGCGTGGAAATCGGGGCGCGCACGAAGAGAAGCACATCGGCGGCGCGGAGGCGATCTATTACCTGCCGATCGTCGAGAACCCCTTCCGCGGAAATTTCCACGGGCAAATCCCGAAGGCCTTCACGAAGCGCGGCTTCGCGGAGTTCGGCGTGGCGGCCAAAAACGGAGAGGCGCAGCTTTCCGAGTTTTTGCGCGGCGTAGCGAACAGAGGCGAGAATGATTTTCGTTTCGCGGGCGCCGGGCTCGCCACCGGTGATGATAAAGACACCAATTGTGGGAGTGGCGGAAATGTTGGCGGCACGGCTGAATTCCTGCTCCGACGGAATGGGAATCGGGAGATTGGGGCCGACGGGAACGAAATGAGCGCGAGAGGAAGAGCCCGAAACCCAAGAGAGCTTCTCGATAGGAAGAGTGAAGATGGCCAGGTCAGCGGCGGCCAGGGCGCGGCGCATGGTGTGGAGCTGAACGCGGGTGCGGAGGCGATCCACGAGGCGTGGACCGCGGAAGGGTTCCACATCATGAAAGACGATGGCGATGCGGGCGCCAGCGGACTTCAAGATTTGCAGGACGCGAGAAAATCTGTAAGGAAAACCGCGCGAGGACCAGGCGAGGGCCGTGTATTGGATGAGGACCCAGCGCCCGCGCCAGGACGCCGCCTGGAGGCGCAGAGCGTTAAGGGCATCGCGCCAGCCGAGAATCTCCCAGGGAACGCGACGAATTTTCATTTCCAAATCATGGGAGCGCAGCGCAGCGCCAAGGTAGCGGCAATATTGCTCGACGGCGTCCGTGGGCACGTCTTTGCAGCCAAGCAAGGCAATGAGCGGGCGATTCATCGGGGCAATGCGAGGACGTGATTCTCGTCGAGGTCGCTACAGCGGTAACCGAATTGCGCAAATTTTCTGGTGAGTTCACGGTAGTTGCTGGCGCTGTGCATTTCGACGAGGAGTATGGGGCGTTTTTCGCGGAGAAGGCGCTCCGTGCCTTCGAACACGGCGGCCTCCGCGCCTTCGACATCGCACTTGATGAAATCGGGAGAAGGATAGCTGGAAGGAAAAGCGTCGAGGGAGACCGCATCCACCGCGATGGTATTGCCTGCAACAGAAGAAGTCGCAACGTAACCCAAGCCGCGGTCGGGAGAGATATTCGCGTCCACGCGCACGAAAAAGACCGTACTGGGTTCCGACCAAACGGCTTTCTGTACAACCGTGGCTTGATCGAACTCATTGCGCGCCAGGTTTTCGCGTAGGCGCTCGGCAATTTCGGGATCGGCCTCAAAGGAAACGACGTGCCCGAACGGACCAACGATGCGCGCGGCCAGGAGCGAGAAAAAGCCGATGTTGGCGCCGACATCATAAAAGGTCATGCCGGGGCCAAGGTAATCGACAAGCGCCTGTTGTACCACCGGTTCACCGAGACCCTGCAGCGTACTTTGACCCGTGCGAGGATTGACAAGAATCCACAGACCTTCCGCGTGACCGGCTTGAATGCGGACCCACATCAGCGCGTCACGAGGAAGAAGCTTGCGGCTCGCCCAACTAAGCGCGTCGCCCAGAACAGGAATACGACGAAGACTCGTGAACGAAGAGCCGTAGCGCAGAAAGAGATTCGCAACGAGGCGCGAGGCTTCGCTCATGCGATCGCTCCAAGGCATGCGGGAGTCACTGACTGTGAATGAAGCACCCGCATGCTATTTCTCCGCCAGAAAGCTGCCGAGAACCAGGGCGTCCATGCCGGAGCTGAAAAAGGTGCGGATGGCGTCCGTGGGACTGTGGACAATGGCTTCACCACGAAGATTGAACGACGTGTTCATGATGACGGGAACGCCGGTGCGCTTGCCAAATTCATCGATGAGCCGCCAATAGAGCGGATTGATGTCTTGTTCAACAGTTTGCGGGCGGGCGCTGCCGTCAACGTGCGTGACGGAGGGGATGACACTGCGTTTTTCGGGGCGCACCTGCGCGGTGAGAATCATGAATGGCGAATCCCAGGCGGATTCGAGGAATTCGGGCGCTGCTTCTTTTTTCAGGGACGGAGCAAAAGGCCGCCACCACTCGCGAAATTTCACCGCGTTGTTGACCTTAATGTTCATCTCCGGATCGCGCGGATCAGCCAGGATGGAGCGGCTGCCGAGGGCGCGCGGGCCGAACTCCATGTGACCCTGGAACCAGCCGAGGATTTTGCCCTGGGAAAGGAGTTCCGCCGCCGTGGCAGCGGGATCGGAAAGCCGCGTGAAGCGAATTTTGTAGGTCTTGAGAGCGGCTTCGATGGAGTTGTCATCGAACGAGGGACCGAGATACACATGGCGCATGGGCTTGATGGGAAGCCGTTGGCCGCCATCGAGATAGGGGGCGAGAGCGGCGCCGAGAGCAACTCCATCATCGGAAGCGGCGGGCTGAACGAAAAGATTCTGGATGGCGCCGGAAGCGAGGATTTTGCCATTGGCCTTGGAATTGAGAGCGACGCCCCCGGCAAGGCACAAATTGCGGCTGCGCGTTTTTTCGAGGGCGAGGCGGACGACGCTCATCATTGCGGCTTCGCACAAATCCTGAACGGCGAACGCGATATTTTTGTGACGGTCGTCGATATCGCTTTCGGGGACGCGCGGGGAGCCGAGCGCTGCCGGCCAGCCCGAAAAAGAGCCGCTACCATCGCCCATCAGCAGATCCGTGTGGACCTTGTAGGGAGACGCCTCGGGCTCAAGGAACGCGCGGAGATTCACGCCGGGTTGACCATGGGGAGCGAGGCCCATGACCTTCCACTCGTCGGCGTTGGGAGTGAAGCCGAGGAACTCTGTGAAGCGAGCGTAGAAGAGACCGAGAGAATCGGGCCAGTTGATGGTTTGGAGATGCTCGATGCGGCCTTTGCTACCGTGCCAGATGGAAGTGGCTTCCCATGCGCCGCGGCCGTCCATCACAACGATGGCGGCATCGTCAAAGCCAGAGTAGGAATAGGCGCTAATGGCATGGGCGAAATGATGATCCACGAAACGGAATTGCGCCTTGGACGGGCCGAAGTGACGCGCAAAACGCCGCACACCGCCCCCCTGGTGCCACATACTGAGAAACTGTCGTGAGGAGTTCAGCACACTGAAATAGTTGGCAGGCCAGCGGCCGGTGGCTAAGAGCTTCAGGTCATGGCGAAAGGTCGCGCCCGGAGTTTGCCATCCAAAACACACTTCATCGATCTGACTGGGAGAGACCTTCGCAAAGTCGAGGCATGCCTGAATGGCAAGCAGCGGGAAGCGGGCATCATGCTTGAGGCGGCTGATGCGTTCCTCAGCGACAGCGAAAAGCAGCTCGCCATCGCGGACGGTGCACGCGGAGGAATCGTGCATCTGGGAATAGTTCAGACCGAGGGTGATCATGCGCGGGCCGAACCTTCGCGAGCAATGATGTGGCGGAAAAGGTTTTCGAGCATTTCGGCGGAGCGTCCCCAAGTATAGCGTTTCATGGAGTGTTGCGCTGCCTGGCCAAGGCGCTGGCGCAAGGCGGGGTCAGAGGCAAGGCGCAGGACAGCGGCTTCGATCGCGTCGGCGTCGGCGGGAGCGACAAGCAGGCCATTGAAACCACTTTGTACGACATCCGGCATACCACAGGTTTCCGTGGTGACGACGGGCATTCCGGAAGCCATCGCCTCCAACAGAACCGAGGGAAGACCTTCCATGAGCGAAGGAAACAGGAAAATATCGTGCGTGGCGTAGAGTTCCTGCATTTTGCCCGAGGGGACGACGGGCAGAACCACAACCGTTGAGGCGAGCTGTGGACCGAAGAACTCGCGAATCACCTCCGGAGGGCAGCCGCATCCAGCAAAGGTCATGGTCAGGCCGGGAAGCTGCGTGGCAAGCCGGAGGAGGGCGTCGCGCAGATAGAAAATACCTCGCTGGTCCAGCCAGGTACCGGCGTAAAGAAGCTTGAGTGGTCCGGAATTGCCGTAACCGCGAGGAACAAAGAAGCGCGGCTCGACGCCATTGGGGATATAGGCGGTGCGGTCGGTATCGAGATTGTATTTGAGCTGGAGAATATTCCAAACATCGCGGCTGTAGGCGTGCGCCCCATCCGAGGTGCGGATGGACCAGCGAAAACGCGGCAGATTGTAGAAGCGCTGCCACAAGCGGTTCCTCCAGGAATAATGCCAGGCACGGCCCTTGCGGACCTCGCGGCTCATGACGTGGATGCGGCGTTCTTCCAGGCCGTGAAGCGTCATCACGTAAGGAGGCAAGCCGCGCGAGCGAGAGAGTCGGCGCCGCAGGCCGTAGGGGAAACCGACGGGGGCATGGAGATTGACGATATCGAACTCGCCGCGATGCTGCGCGATGTACTTTCCCAGGTGCAGAGAAAAAATAAGCTCGGCAAAGCGTGCTGATACTTTTTGACTCTCGATCAAATCCTCCCGAAAGAGAAGCTGGACGGTGTGGCCGCGGTGCTCGAGTTCGCGGCTAAGGTTATGGATAATGGCCGCGACCCCGCCTTCGCGGCGGCTGGGAACACAGGAAGACATCAAGATGCGCAGGGGACCGGAAGTCATCGCGGGCTCCAGTCGCCGGTGCGATCGACGTGAGGGGGCTGAAAGACTGGCAGAACTTTGCGACGTAGTTTGCGATAGAGAGAACTGGAAGCCAGCTTCTGCTTGAGCGCGGCATAGTGACCGGGCGTGAGAAACAGCGCGGGGAAGAGACTGACGTATTTCAGAAACCAGCGAAAGGGCGAAGCATTCTCCTGCGTGATGCGGTAATTGAGTAGCTCGTTGCGGATGGTGGCGAGGGGCGAGCCTCCATAGAGGCAAAGAGCCAGCGCGTCCGATTCGTTCTTCAGGGATTCGAGAACGACATTGCTGACGTCGGCGGGGACGTGCTCCTCCAGAAAGCGATTGCGCAGCGCTTCCGTCAGGGAAACCAAGACGTCGTGCTTTCGCTGGAGAGACGCGCGGCTGCCGTCGCTCACCTGAAAGAGATTCTGTCCGTGCAGGCGATAAAAGGTCAGGGGCTCGCGAAGAAGCAGCACTTCCGAAAACAGTGCGCCCAATGTGAACAAAAATTCGTCGGCTTGGATGGTGAGCGCTTCGGGCACCGGGCCGATGCGACGGAGAAGCTCTGCGCGAAAAGCCATGCGGCTGGTGCCGAGAAAGCTCTTGCGGCGGCGAAATAGGCGCGCGCCAGCGGCGGAGTCCATGCGAAAGCGGGGTGATTCGCGGACCAATTCGCTGCGGCAGGCGCCATCGGCAAGGACTTCGGTGATGCTATGGCCGACCAGCCCAACGTCCGGGTTCTCCGTGAACGCCGCGACTACAAGCTTCAGTTTGCCGGGGGCCCACCAGTCGTCGCCATCGAGGAAGGCCACGATTTCCCCCTGGCATTCCGGAATGCCTGTATTGAAGGCGGAAGCCTGGCCTCCATTGGCTTTGCGGATCAGGCGGACTTGCGGGGCAAATCGGGCGGCGATCTCCGGGGTGCGATCCTGCGAGCCGTCGTCCACCACGAGGATTTCGCGACCGGAGGCGGGGAAATCCTGTTCCAAGGCGCTGCGAATGGCTTGCTCAATGAAGCGCTCGTGGTTGTAGGTGTCGATCAAAACGCTAACGATGGGCCTTACCATAAAAACTCAGCCAAACCTGACCTTTCGGGGCAATCCAAGGGCGGGGTGCGCACAATCAAGTGTAATCGCAACGTGGGAATTTTACTGTACACTTCTGGGGGTTGCAATCGAGCGGCTGTTCCTTGCGGTGATTCGCAATTGAGGATTTAGCCTAGCAACACGATCAGCCAGGCGTGGCTGCTTCGTCGCTCCTTTGGCAATTGAAAAAACTGTTGCATATGGGATGGTTACAAACCTAAAACAGTAGGGTAAGGATGCCTACGGATTGAGCCCTCGGAAGGATTGAGATGCCAGTGCCGCCAATTGCCCGCAAGCGTGTTTGTCCAAACTGCGGAAGCAGGGAAGTGCAGCGTGTGAGAAGGAGAGGACTCTACGTTAGGGTGGTTTGCTTCATCCGCCGCGTGCGGCCGTTTCACTGCAGCGCGTGTGACAAATTGTTCCTAGCCCCTTACAGATCGAAATTTTGACAAATCTGGACTAGCAGTTTGCAGCCGCGGACCGATCCTCGCGGGGAAAGAAGACTAGGCTAGGCTGTCTGGTATACTTTTTCCACACTGACGAAGGGAAGCGTTTGATGAACGTGGCGCGATGGGAATCCTATGCAGACCGGCATAGGGGCGCGATCTTTGCCCTTGTCGGCGGAGTCGCCGCAATCCTTCAGACATGGTGCTCACGGGGCACCTTTTCGCCCGATCTATTACCGTATCTCTGGGGAGCCAGGAAGTTATTGGCAAATGGCTGGAACGCCTCGGCCAACGCGTACTGGAGCCCTCTTTATTCCTGGCTGCTGGCTGTGCCAATGTCCCTTCATTTGATGTCCAGCAGCACGGAGCTGCTTTGGGCTCACATCATCAGCCTGGGCGTTTTTTTCTTCGCGATGCTGAGCTGGCACGTACTCCTCAAGCACACGCTCAGGCTTGCCGCGATGCGGGCCGTTTGGAAGCCTGCGGCATGGGCCCGTATTGAGACGTGGTGGTACTTCACGGGATGCGCGATCTTCTTGTACGCTACATTCGAGTGGCTGCCGAACTCCCTCTGTACTCCCGACCTCCTTGTGGCCTCGTTCATCTTATTGAGCGCAGCCTTACTTGCCGCCATCCTTTGCCGTGACCGCGGTTGGCCGAGCTATATCGCCTTGGGAGCGTCCATGGCCCTGGGCTATCTCGCAAAGGCTGCGGCCTTCCCGCTGGCATTGTTGCTTTTTTGCATGCTCCCTTTTCTTTCCCGCGGAGAGAAATGGAAATGGTCCAAGTGTCTGGCGAGCATTGCCGCATTTGTTCTGATTGCCGGCCCTTTTGCGTATACGGTCTCCAAAAAAGAGGGCCACCTAACGTTTGGCGAGAGCGGAAGAGTGAACTTTTTGATGTATGTGAATGGGTTACCACCCTTCTGGTTCGGCGAAGGGCTGTCCCACGGAGGGAATCCGCCCATTTTCCATGAAGTGTGTGAGAATCCGCAGGTCCTTGCATTCCACGAGGCCCCGCCTGGAATGTACATCCCGGTGTATGAACCATCTCGCTGGTACGCGGGACTCATGCCGCATCTCCAGCTTAGACAGGAATTGCGGAATCTGCGGGTCGGGTGGCACACCTTGGCGGAGATGCTAGAGGTTGAAAGCGACCTAATCTTGGGATTCGTCCTGCTTCTGGTTCTTGCGGGTTTTGCGGAAGGGTTGAAATCGGTCCTCGCTTGGTGGTTCCTTTGGTTTCCCGCAGCCTGCGGAATCGTCATGTTTTGGCTGGTCCATGTAGAGGACCGGTTCATTCCACCATTTCTACTCCTTGGATTTGTTGGTCTCTACACAGGCGTGTTGATCTCAAACAGCCGTAGGCCAATGCTTATCGTCAAGATTCTTATGGCAATCTTACTCGTCCAAGGTTGCAGAGCTACGGCTGTCGTCTTAAAGGGCTTTTTTTCATCGCCCGGCTCGACCACAAGCGATGCGGCCACAATCGTTGATGATCTGGCAAGGAACGGCGTGCCCAAAGGGGCAAAAGTGGGAGTGATCGGGATCTTACCGGACGCCTACTGGATCTGGATGGCGCAGTACTCGTTTGTCGCAGAGGTGCCCGTGAGCGGGATTTCCAGATTCCTGGGCGCCGAGCCGCGAGGGAGGCAGCGGGTGTACTCCTGTTTCGCCAAGTCGGGCGCGCAGGCGGCCTTTTTCAATGCGGAGACCCCGGAACTCCTTGACCCAGGATGGCAGAAGGTGGGCTCGAAGAATTTGTATGTGAGAGTGCTGGGGCAAGATCTTCTGACCCTGAACGACTGCAAGCCGTCGCCCAACAACGGACAGAAAACTCAACGCTAGCGGATGGATCGAATCTGCCGTCGGCCCTTTGGCATCCACAAGAACTCTTGCATACTAGATGCTTACAAACCTAAAACAGTACCGTAAGGATGCCTACGGATTGCGCCCTCGGAAGGATTGAGATGCCACTGCCGCCAATTGCCCGCAAGCGCGTTTGCCCAAACTGCGGAAGCAAGGGAGTGCGCCGCGAGAGAAGGCGCGGACTCTACGTAAGGGCGGTGTGCCTGATCTGGGGCGTGCGGCCATTTCGGTGCGGCGCGTGTGACCAATTGTTCTTGGCCCCTCATGTATCGAGACCCTGAGAACGCTGCTTGAATCGAACGACCTCTCCTTGCTGTGCCTTGCGATTGAAGGTATGGTGAAGGGACTCCACCTAAGGGGATAAAGTGCTTGCATGGCCACTGGATTGCGCCTCTCCGTAGCGATTCCCGTCCACAATGAAGAGAGCGTCCTCGCGGAACTTCTGCAGCGGCTGCGCGCGGTTCTGGACAGCGTGCGGGGAGGACCGCATGAGATCGTGTTCGTGGACGACGGAAGCACGGATCGGACTTTCGAGATGCTGGCGGAGGCAGCGAAGGGGGACGAGCGCATTGTGGTCGTATCGCTTTCGCGGAATTTCGGGCACCAGGCGGCCATCTCGGCGGGCTTGGATCATGTGACTGGCGATGCAGCAGTTGTGATGGATGGAGACCTGCAGGATGTTCCGGAAGTAATCCCGCAATTTGTGGAGAAATTTCAGCAGGGATACGACGTTGTGTACGCGCAGAGGGTGAGGCGGAAAGAGCCGCTGGCGCTGCGCATCTGCTATTTTGTGTTTTACCGGATGATGGCGAAGCTTTCGGATATCCGCTTGCCGCTGGATTCCGGGGATTTCGGATTGATGTCGCGGCGGGTGATCGATGAAGTGAGGAAGATGCCGGAGCATCACCGGTACTTGAGGGGGATGCGGAGCTGGGTGGGGTTTCGGCAAACGGGGATCGAGGTGGAGCGGGCCGAGCGGCATTCGGGGAAAAGCAAATATAGCGTGATCCGGCTGGTAAAACTGGCTTTCGACGGGATCTTTGCGTTTTCGATTGTGCCGATCCGGGCGGCGGCCCTATTCGGCGCGTTTGTGATGTTCCTTTCCAGTTTGTACGTGGTGTACGCGGTGTACGCCAAATTCGTTTACCAGAAATCGCCGCAGGGGTTCACGGCTTTGATCGTCGCAGTAACCTTTTTTTCGGGCGTCTTACTCTTCTTTTTAGGCGTAATTGGAGAGTACGTCGGCCGGATTTACGAGGAGACCAAGGCGCGGCCAGAGTACATTGTGGGGCGCACCGTGGGGCTAAAGAAAGATTGAAACTTCAAGGGCAGGGACACAACGCTTGGCAATGCGCGCGACAAACGCAACGACAGAAGTGGCAGTGGAGCGGAAGATCGAGTATTTGTCCCGCCCGGCCAAAGTCAGCATGACCGATGGGTATTTTGAGCTGGCTTCGTTAGAGCATTTTTGGGTCCGGAGAAGATTTGCGGTATTCCGAACACTTGCGGGCGGATTAGTCGCCGGCGCACGAGAGATGGCGGAAGTCGGCTGTGGCCGTGGCATCTTGCAGCGGCAGGTCGAGCTGGAATATGAACGCGAACTTACGGGATTCGACCTGAATGAAAATGGGCTGAAGCATAACCTGAGCCAGTTTAGCCGGGTGTGTTGCTACGACGTCCATCAGATGCTGGAGTCGCTCCGAGCCCGCTTTGATTTGATTTTCCTGTGGGACGTTTTAGAGCACATCCCGGATGAAGACAAGTTCCTGCAGGCACTCTTGTTTCACTTGGCCCCGGGCGGAAAACTTATCGTAAACGTTCCTGCCGGCCAGTGGGCGTATTCCGGCTACGACCGCGCCGCCGGTCATGTTCGCCGCTATTCGATTCACACCTTCCGGGAAGTTGCGGTGCGCAATCATCTCAATTTGCTGCAATGGAGCTATTGGGGGCTACCGCTGGCGCCGGTGCTGCTGATGCGGAAACTGCGGCGTATGGGGAAGGACGATGGGGGTAAGACCTATTCGGCCGGCTTCGATACCCGTACTGCTGGCGTCAATAACGCACTGGGATTGCTGGCCAAATGCGAAGTCATTCCCCAGAAACTTCTGGGTACGTCGTTGATGGCCGTTTTGCAAATCGGCCGGGTTGCAAGGGGGAAAAGCCGCTAACTCCTGGCTTTCCCTTTGAAGTAGAGCATCTTCCACAAGCAAATGCCGAGCGCCCCGAGATCGTAAGGCTCGAATTCGATGGCTTCGTAGAATTCACCGAACATCAGGCGCCAGGTCTCAAGAGGCCGCGGGAACTTACCGCGATCAGAACCTGCAAGAAATCGTGGGACAGACATGGATTCCGGGAGGACCAGTTCCAAGATGTGCACGTGGCCGTCCTCCGTCAGGAGCCTGCTCAGATTTTGGAGAATGCTCCGGGCCGTGGAATCGTCAACGTGATGGAGAAAGCTGTTGACCAGCACGAAATCGAATCGTTGACCCGGCGGAGCGGCGAAGCTGGCGGCATCCTGGACCTGGAAGCGCAGGCGCCCGTGCGCGCTGCCGTAGCGGCGCTCGGCATCGCGGATGTAGTGTGGGTTCAGGTCGATGCCCAGATAGTCTGAAGCCGAAAAGTGGAGAGCATTTGTTCCGGGACCGCAGCCGACGTCCAGGACCCGGCGAACCAGATGCATGTCGTTGCGGGCAACGATCGGAGCGAACTTCTTTTCTGCAAATGACGCCATCCAGAGCCGGTACACGAGAGGTTGGCGCATGATGACGTCCAGGGTGCTCATATCCTTTACCTCGAATCGGTCCCTACGGTGGTGGGAACAGGCAGATATGTTACACGGTAAATGCAAGAGCCTGGAGGTGGAATCAAAGTGACTGACAATCTTCTCCAGCAGTCTAACCAGCCTGGTATTGAGACAAGCAGCGCGCAAAAGTGGCAGTATAGGGGAGTGTCCCACGCTCCTCTAAGTATGCCCGTTTCGCATTTTGCCAATCCCGGCGGGGCAGGCGCATGACGGTGGAGCCGGAGCGAGGAATCTAGTTTTTTCACGGGAGTACCCGGGGGATTGTAGATGAGCAGATTTCAGGCAGCCCGAAGCACCATCGAAGCGCTTTTCAACGCCTCGCCAAGAGAGGACAGTGCAGCGGAAGCGGGGTATGAGCTTCCTGCGCCAACCAAGAGGCTCATTCTGGGGCTGATGGTTGCTCTAGTACTCTATGTCATCGTTCGAGGAGTGGCCGCTGCCGCGACGAAGCCATTTTGGTTTGACGAACTGATCACCCTGACCTTGAGCTCGCTACCGAGCATGAAAGAGACTTTGGGAGCTCTCTCGCGTGCGTTGGATAGCCCGCCACCCGGATTCTACGTGGTTCAACGCAACGTGGTGGGCCTTCTTCACAACAAGGAAATTGCGTTGCGGCTCGCTTCCATCCTCGCCTTTCCCTGCACTTTAGTCTGCGTGTTTGTCTATGTGAAGAGGCGCAGCGGTGAAGCCATCGGACTTATCTGCGCATTGCTTCTTCTTCTGACAAGCTTGTTTCACCGGTTCGCAGTAGAAGGCCGGCCGTACAGCATGATGATCGCGTGCTTCGCGTTTGCGCTCGTTTGCTATCAGCGTGTGCCATCCCCCATCTGGGCAGCCCTGTTGGGACTCATCCTCGCGCTCGCCCAAGCACTCCATTATTACTCTATATTCGCCATGGTGCCCTTTGGCTTGGCGGAGGCAGTCTTCTTCCTGAGGACGCACAAATTGCGATGGCAGGTGTGGCTTGCTTTGGTATTTGGGGTGGTGCCGCTTGCGTTTTTTTGGCCGCTTCTCGCCAACATTAGAACTCACTTTGGCGCTCACTTTTTCGAGCACTTTAGCCTCTTTTCCCTGCCCGCCATTTATGGTTCGTTCTTTTTGACGGATTCTGCGTTTGGGGCATCCGTGGTGGCGGTTTCCATTGCGGGCATTACCGGTTCGCGCTTATTTCCGCGCCCGAATGCCTCTTTGCCAAAAAGAATTAGCGATGAGGATGCGGTGGAAGGAACGCTGCTGCTGTCGTTCGTACTGCTGCCCCTCATCGTCTTCCTTATCGCCCGCGTAACGCACGGTGGACTGCGCGATGCGTACGTGCTGGCATCCATACTGGGGATAGCCCTGGCATTGGCGGGCGCACTTTCCATGGCCAGGCCGAGGGTGGTTGCGCTGTTCGCCTTGTTTGTTATTACGAGCGTAGGAGTTCGCGAATTCAACTTCTGGCGGGCAAATCATTCACTTCGACTGGCGTCCCCCGCAGCGGCTCTTGAAGAATTCGTCCAAAGTAGCGGCCATGGGGATCTGCCTGTGGTGGTTTCCAGCGGGATGGCCTATACTCCGCTGGCTCACTATGCTTCACCGGCGTTTTTCAAGCAGCTTTTTTATCTGATGGACGAAGAAAAAGAACTTCATTACCAGGGCACCGACACGTTCGACAAAAATGTGGTGATTCTTCGCGATTACATGCCATTACAGGTGAGAGATTTTTCAGAATTCACGTCTGCGCATCGGGTATTTCTTCTCTACGGGGAAGAACCCGGGGATGGCTTTAACTGGTTGCCGCAGCACCTGAGCCGCTTGGCATCGTCGGTGCGATCCGTGGCGGTGGAGCCGAGCCGAAGGCTTTATCTCGTTACGATGAAAGAAGAAACTTCGCGCTAGCCGGATATGCGGTCACGGCTGACGTGGCTGCACCGTTGTAGCGTTTATTTACGGAGCGGGGAATACGCGATAAATGCGCTGATCCTCGCGCTCGAAGACAAGAGTGAGAGCATCGGGCTTCCTGGAAATCTTGAAGTCGTTTTCATCTACGCGAACGTCAATCACATGGCTAATCCCCAGCGCCGCGGGCTTTTGAAGAAGCGCCTGTGTGTCGCCGGCGTTGGGCAGTGATTCCTCTCCGAAGCGGCCCACCGGTTTTATGTAATTTTTCCGAAGATAAAAGGTTGGAAAACGCGGCGCGAGGACCAGAACCTTTTTGACGGTTGGATCCGAATTCAGATAGGCGAAACCGTCCAAGAAGGGGACCTCGCGGGCAATGCGCTGATTCTCAAACTTGCTGGAAACGGCAGCGTGGAGATCGTCCACGCGAAAGGAGACGATCATGAAGAGGCCGTACAGGGTCGAGCAGGCAATGGCCAGACCGGACAGGAAAGGGCCAAACCGTGGAGCTGTGGAGACGGCATACCGCCAACCCCAAATGGCGAGAATCGCCAGGATGACGTAGAGGTGGATGAGGAAGCGCGCGTCCTGCTCGGTGAGGAACCAGGCGACCGTCTGCAGGAAAGCAAACAGCACCAGCATCCGGACAAAGAGATCACGCCGCTGCATCCACAGGCCGAAGGGCGCAAGCGCAAGAAGTGCGACACCCACCCCACCGGGGCCATTGAGGAAATTGGCGGGGTGGAAGGTGAGATGGAATGGCAGAAGCAAAAAAGCGGAAAAGCTGTGGCCCATGCCCAGGCCTTCTTTTTGAATGAAGGCCGTCAGAGAGTGGATGGCATCGGGGGACATGTACTTGACGTGGAAAAAGCGGAGCAGCGGCGGGGGAGGGGGATAGATCGGAGAGCCAAGAACGACCCAGTTGCGCAGGTACCAGGGAGAAGCGACGACGACGGCCAAAACTGAGAAGAGCGCACCGCCGGTAATGAAACCAGCCGGCTTTTCCGCACGCCTGGCGAGCGAACACAGAAAGGCGCAGCCAAGAATCAGAAGGAAGACGATGATCCCGGTGTACTTGACGCCCATGGCGAGACCCGCGAAAACACCGGCGAGTGCATAATCCCTGGGCCCACCGGCATCGAGGGCCACGCGGAGCGCCACCAAGACGCAACCCGAAAGGATCACATCATTGAAGCCGCCGTACGAACCCCGATAAACCACGGGCATGGAGGCAATTAGGGCCACGGCCCACCATGCGCCTCCGGGATCGAGACCGAGGCGTATCGCAAATCCCGCAGCAACCAGAAGAAAAACGCCAAAAGCAACGAAAGCGAAAAGTTCCGGGGCGCGGGTTCCGCCCACAGCCATGAGTGCGGCAAAAAGAGTTTCCACGGTTGCGGGGAAGGAGGCATGGCACTCGTCGGGGATCACGTGAATCACGCCGTCGCGCAGCCAAACGCGCGGGCCGAGGAAATGGTAGGCAATGGCATCCAGCTTGATGTCGCCGACTGGCTCGGCCAGGCCGCCAACAAGCGTGATGATCAGGATAAGCGCGATCGCAGCGGCGGGCAGAAATGGAATATGCGACCGCCAAAGATGAGGGCCGGAGCCCTTTAACTCCCGCAGAAGGCACCAAACACCGAGGCAAGCGGCGGGAACGAGTACGGCCAGAATCACCACCAACGTGAATCGGAACAAGCCAATAAGGAAGAGAAGCGTACCGAGGAGCCCGAGACCACCGAGAGCAAGGATGGCCATGCGGTCGATCCTCCGAAAGGTACGAGGGAGCAGAGGGCGGAGAACGCTGCCAATGCCGAAACCCGCCAGGATCAAAAGGAAATTGGCGAAGACAGCGGGGAGAAATCTCATCGGTTGAGCCGAAGCCTCGCTAGGTGGAGAAGCCGCTGCCCTGTGCTCGAACCAAGTATGCGAACAACAAAAAAAGCAACAAGAACAAAGGAAATCCAAAGCTCAATCAGCCATGGGTAAAGCCGGTGGAGAATGGCGGACGTCGAGAAAGGATCTCTGTCTTGGTTTTCTGGTTGCATTTCAGCCTCAAAAAATACCACAAGTGAGTTGCGCCTGAGAAACGCTCATTGGGTCCCTGCGTTTTGCAGGCGCTGGGTCTCCTGGGCGATGATCTGGCGGAGGATTTCGTCGAGGGGGATGGTGATGCGCCAGTTGGGGTAGTGGGACTTGAACTTGGCGAGGTTGGAGATGTAGCAGATGTGGTCGCCGATGCGGTTCTGATCCACATATTTCCAATTCATTTTTTTGCCGGACATTTTTTCGATCTTGGAAATGGCTTCGAGGATGGAGACGCTGTTTTCGCGGCCACCGCCGAGGTTGTAGACCTCGCCGGGGCGCGGATTGGCGGCGAACTCTTCGATGGCGCGGACGACATCGTGGCTATGGATGTTGTCTCTCACCTGCTTGCCCTTATAGCCGAACACCGAATAGGTGCCGCCGGTGATGGCCACCTTCACAAGATACGACAGGAAGCCGTGGAGCTCCACGCCGGAGTGCGAAGGGCCGGTCAGGCAGCCGCCGCGGAAGATGCCCACCTTCATGCCGAAATAGCGGCCGTATTCCTGGGCCACGAGGTCGGCGGCCGCCTTGGAAGCACCGAAAAGCGAGTGCAGCGTGCGGTCAATGCGGCAAGTTTCGCCGATGCCGCCGTAATCTTCCGGGCGAGCGTATTCCCAGCGCGTTTCGAGCTCCTTGAGAGGCACTTCGTTGGGAGCATCGCCATAGACCTTGTTGGTGCTCATGAAAACGAAGACCGCTTCGGGGCAGTGTAGGCGCGTGGCTTCCAGAAGATTGACGGTGCCGAGGGCGTTGACCTCGAAATCGAGGATGGGGATGTCGCGGGCCTTGTCGTGGGAAGGCTGCGCGGCGCAATGGACAATCAGATCGAAGCGCTGGGAACGGAAAAGAACCTCGAGGGCGATGCGGTCGCGGATGTCGGCATCGTGGTGCGTGAAGTTCTTGCAAATGCGGCGAAGGCGTTCGAGGTTCCAGGCGGTGTCGCCGGGATCGCCAAAGAAAACGCGGCGCATGTTGTTGTCCAGGCCGTGCACCGCGTGGCCCTGGCGGTCAAAGTGCTCGACGGCTTCCGAGCCAATCAGCCCGCTGGAGCCGGTGATGAGAATGTGTTTGGAGGTCATGGAATGACAATCATCTTTTGTGAGAATGATTCTGTTTGAAACATCCTTCATTCTCGCTCAATTGGCTGGAAATGCGAAAGTGAAAGACACATCCTGCCCGGGAGCTGCTGGCCTTTTGCCCAGCTTGCGGGAGATGGCGCGGTAACGGAAGCGCGGCGACCGCATTGAACGCGGCAGCTTACCGGGGGGAAGATTTTGCGGCCATGAGGAGGCGGAAATCGCGGTAGGGCATATAACCCAGGGCGAGAAAATCCATTGCCAGCAGATCAAACCGGCCGGCGCGAAGATCCGTTTTTGCCGGCAACAGGAAGTTGTAGCGGAAATGGACAAAGAGGGCGTTGCCAAGCACGGAGCGAAGGCGCACGCCGTTGCGATAGGCCTGATTGCCAAATTTCCACCAGCGCCAGTACATATCGAGGACGGACCGGTTTGTGTCCCGGCGAAAATGCGTGGCACGGGCGGCAGGGTCGTAGACGAGATCGAAGCCGCGGCGGCGGAGACGAGCGCAGATGTCGGGGTCCTCACCGCAACTGTGCATGGATTCGTTGTAGCCGCCAGCTTCGAGGATGACGGACTTTCGAAAAAGCGTGTTGCAGCCGTAGAGAAATTGGGGATTGCGGATGTAGCAGGGCCCCCACTCCTGAGCCATGCGGGCCTGACGCCAGTGATCGGCCATGGTGCGTTGAACTCCTTCCACCAGACGGCCACCGGCACCGGCAACCTTGGGGTCTTCCAGGTGGGGCAGGAGAGTAGCGAGCCAGGTGGGACTGGCGACGCAGTCCGCGTCGAAGGCCGCAACCAACTCATTTCGCGCAGCCCGAAGAGCCGTGTTGCGGCCGGCGGCGACGCCCTTGTTGACGGGATGGCGGATGACGGTAACACCGGGATAGCTTGAGGCGATATCGGCGGTGGCATCGCGGGAAGCATCGTCAATCACGAGGATTTCGTCCGGAGGATGGGTTTGGGTCAGCAAGCCTTCGATATTGGGGCCGACAAATTCGGCTCCGTTATACACCGGGATGTAGGCGCTAACTTTCAGCATGATGCTTTTCTCCCGAAAGAGTGCGCGGGCCCAGGCCGGGTAGAGGCCAAGCCCCGATGCCAGCTCAAGACCGTGGAGAGCCGGGCATTCTGGTTGGATCCGCGGCTTTTCACTGGCCGCCTCCGGAAACCTCGGCGGGCGAGGCGTGGAGTGGAGCAGAGCGGCCATAGGCCCGGGTGACCACCTCAACGGCCGCCATTCCTTCGACCCCATCAACGAGAACTTTCTCTTCACCGCGGATGGCGTTCACCAGGTTGTTCAATTGCAGGACAAACGAAGCATCTTGCGGAGGACGCCGGCTCACGTAGGCATCGAGATACGGGAATTGCTGAAAAGCTTTGCCCTTATTGCTACGCATGCGCAGGTTATCGCCCCAGAGGCCGACTTCGAGGTAGCCTTTCGAGCACGTAATGCGGATGCGTTGCTGTAAATTGCGCGTGCGGCTGGCCAAGAGCTTTCCTTGCGCTCCGTTGGCCATTCGGAAATGAAGCTGGGCTTCACTCTCGACGGTTGTGGACGTGCCATCTCCGTGATAGTCAACGTCGCGAAATTCTCCGGCCAGCCAGCGAATCAGATCGATGGAGTGGATGCCAACGTCAATCAAGGCGCCGCCCCCGGCCTGGACAGGGTCAAAGTAGGCGGGAGAACGCTGCCAGTCGGCGGTGCTGCCTTCCTCGGCCTCAATGTGCGTCACTTCACCGAAAATGCCTTTTTCCATGAGGCGTTTGGCCAGACTAAAGTTGTTTCGAAACCTTCGGTTGTGGCCGATGCACAACTGCACGCCACCGCGCTGGGCGGCCTCAATCATGGCCCGGCATTCCGGCACGTTGCGCGCCATGGGCTTTTCGCAGAGAACGTGAATGCCGTTGGAAAGAAGCTCGCAAGAGAGCGCGGCATGGAGTCCATTCGGCAGAGCGATAATGGCCAGATCCACCTTCCCAAACAGATCGTGCAGGCGGGTGGTATGGAGAGGAATGCCTTGGCGCTGCGCAAACAAGCGCGCACGCTCTTCGTTGATGTCAACCACCACGGCGGGCTGCACTTCCGGCACGCCACGAACCGCGCGCAGGTGATAGCGTTCCACGACGGGCCCGACGCCTACAAATCCCAAGCGAATTCTATCGGGCATGGAATCGCCTCGCCAGCTTGGGAATAGCTTCCGTGGCAAATTTCACGGGTTCGCGTTTGAAGCGGAGGAACCGGTCGATCCAACGATTCGTAAAAAGCTCGGAGCCGCGGTGCAATCTGCGGTTCGCAAACTTCACCATGATAGCGTCATGGCCAGAGGCATCAAACGCAAAAGAGCGCGGCGAAATACCGGCGGGCAGCTCAATTTCTGGAAAATTCCGCCCCAGGTCCGCGGCTACCTTTCGCAGATGCGGCACCTCTTCGGGCGGGATCATCATCAGTTTGCACGCGGCCACATCCGCCGCCAGCGCATCGTTCGAGAAGATGATGGAATTCATGCGCACAGGATCGCCAATAATGGGTCCTTGCCCCTCAAGACCAATCCGCCCATCCACGATGCACAGATCGGGAGGGCACAGACGGTGCAGGTGACTGAGCATAAGAGAAAGATAGGGGTGAAGCGGGCTGACGTCCGCATCGGTAAGCAGCCCGAAAGAATTCTTCAAGATCGCTGTCATCCGCTCGTAGGGGTGGACCTTCAGGTTGGCGATGGATATGAAATAGAACTCCTCGAGGAAGAGCTCCGAGATCAGGACCGGCAAGGGGATGCCGTCCAAGGAGATTTCGATGGACTCCGATTTCGAGAGATTGACAAGCTCAATCCCATGCTGGCGAGCGACCTCGCGGTATCCCAGCCGGTCGTAGGTTTCGTCGCAGGAGCGGGAATTCTTGTAGGCGCTCACGGCGTCTGATTCAATAACCACGATTTGCACGTCGGACCGGATGGCGCGCAATTCGGCAGCCAAAATCGGCAGCCAGGCGGGATCGGTGGTCACACCGGCTTCCCAGGAAACCAGGTCACAGAGATTCGGTTTAATGACCACCTTGCGCGGCAGCGAAGCGGGAAGCAGCGAAGGGGCAACAGCGCGGAGTCGTGTCAGCACTCCGGCTAAATCCCCGTGATTCTCACAGCGAAGAATCGCAAGGGTCGGGAGACCTGCGGAGGATTGTTTGCAGGTAGAACCGTGAACATCGGTAGAAGCGGGCGATTTTTTCATACGGCCTTGCCTCAAACCTTAAACCGCTCACGCCGGACGTCCCCGCGGAAGGTAATGGCGGATACAGCGTTATTAGAATAACAGAGCACGAGAATTATTTGGGGGCCGTCGCCGGGACAATTTCAAGCTTGGAAGGAATATTGAGGCAGCCGGCATATTCGTCCCGGTAGTGAGTAATCGGCATGGTCACCACCTGCATGTTGGGTACGCATTCCCAATCATCAATGCGCACCCCGGCGTCATACAACGCCACTCGCCAGGAATAAATTCCCGGGCGCAAGGGGAGAGTTGGGAGCGTATAGCGGAATTCATGAAGGCCAGGATCGAGGGTAACTCCGTCGAGAGCATTGCCCCAAAGCAATTGCCGATGCTGATCATACAGGTTGATGCCGTGGTGAACGCTGTGTAGCGGTTGATTCACACGGAGGAGGAAACTGACCGACATTTCTCCTTCGGACGGCAGGACATGGTCCGCGCTGCGGTTCGAGCCGATGAGCTTCCAGCGGAGGAACTGCGCAGGACCATCCAAGGATCGGGCATCGTCCAGACTCCCGGAGGCCATGTTTTCCTCGTAGGCGCTCACCACTTCCGCGGCCGGGCCGGACTGGCGGATCATGCCACCGTCCACCCAGATGGCGCGGAGGCATAACCTGCGGATTTGACCGAGTTGATGGCTAACGAGGACGACGGTGCGTCCGGCACGCGCAACGTCGCCCATTTTGCCGAGACACTTTTTCTGGAAGTTGATGTCGCCGACGGCCAGGACTTCGTCCACGAGGAGAATCTCCGGCTCGAGGTGGGCGGCAACGGCGAAGGCGAGGCGCACATACATGCCGCTCGAATAGTGTTTTACGGGCGTATCTATAAATTTTTCGAGTTCGGCAAAACTGACGATGGCGTCGAATTTGCGCGCAATCTCCTTGCGATTCATGCCCAGGATGGCGCCGCTGAGGTAGGCGTTCTCGCGCCCCGTGAGTTCCGGGTGAAACCCGGTGCCCACTTCGAGCAGGCTGCCGACACGCCCGTGAATTTCCGCCCAGCCGGAGGTGGGTTGCGTGATGCGCGAGAGAATCTTGAGCAAAGTGGTCTTGCCGGACCCGTTCCTGCCGATGAGGCCAAGAACTTCGCCTTCGCCAACCTCCAGGGAAACATCCTTGAGGGCCCAGAAGGTCTCCTGGTTCGCGCGGCGGAAGAGCGAGAGGGGCGAACGGAAAGTCCGCGCGATGGAATCGCGCAGGAGGCCGCTCGGACTGGCTAAACCGCGACGGTAGCGCTTGCTGATTCCTGCAGTGTGAATGACCGGCTTGCTCATACGCGGTCGGCGATGCTCCCTTCCATGAGATTGAAAAAGGCCAGGCCCCCGACAACGGCAACCAATACCATGACGACAGAAGCGATCAGGACGGAGCTGGGCACAGGCCCGCGGCCCGTCAGCGCCCAGCGGAAGCCATCAATGACACCCGTCATGGGATTCAGGCCATAGAGCCAGCGGTAGCGCTGCGGAACAAGCGGGCTGGAGTAAACAAGCTGGCTGGAATAGTAGACGGGCGAAGCGAGCGTCCAGAACTGGATGATGAAGGGGATCAGATAGCGAACGTCCCGGTACAGGGCGTTGAGAGCGGAAAGCCAGAGGCCCACCCCGAGAACGGTGAGAATGGCGAGCAGCAGGAACAGGGGAATGAACAGTATCGTAAAAGTGGGGTGGATGCCGTAGGCCAGCGTGTAAATGAAAAGCACAACGAAAGCGATGGAAAAATCAACCAGGCCGGAAAGGGCGGCGGACACCGGAAGGATGAGGCGCGGGAAATAGACCTTGGTAATGACGCGCTGATTTTCGACCACGACGTTGGTGACGTTGAGCAGGGAGGTGGAGAAGTACGTCCAGGGCACGACGCCGGCAAAGCAGAACACGGAATAGGGGAGGCCTTGTGAAGGGAGCTTGGCGAGCCGGCCAAAAAAGAGTGTGGCGACCAGCATTGTGAGAAGCGGTTGCAGCACCACCCACAGGATGCCGATGGCGGTCTGCTTGTAGCGGACTTTAACGTCCCGCCAGACGAAGAAATAGAGCAGCTCCCGATAGTCCCAGATTTCCCGGAGGCGCAGCGCAAATATGCCGCGCGGCGGCGCAATCCGCAAAGTAAAAGGGCCGGGGGCGGAGCTCCCCGGTGGGGCCGCAACGGATGGATTGGAAGTCACCGTAGCCATGAGACGTTTTGCGCCAGAAACGCGATGCGATGCTCCTGTCAGATTAACAGAAATGGGTGCAGGGGGACGGAGCCGGACAAGTTCACGGGGCGGCAGGATTGCCGGCTTAGCCGGGATTTCAGGGATGCGCGCCTTTCTTCAATTGCTCCACATCCCCCTGTTCAATCTGGCGCATCAGCTCGCTGCGCCTGAAGAAATACGGAAGCAAATGATGGCGCAGCTCGCCCGGGACGACTATGAATTGATTGTAGGCCGCCTGGCGGAAGGAAATGGGGCCCCGCGCGGGAACGAGATGCGTACCCCACTGGTAGATCAAGCCGAGATTCCATAGGACAAAGCACGCCAAGACTCCAGACGATACGAGAGCGGCGGTGCGGAAACTCGAGAAAAAGGCGGCAAATCGTTGCAGCAGCATGGCCAACCCGAAAATGAACATCGCGGTCAGCGAAACGAAGAAGCGGTTGCCATAGGAGGAGATGCCGGCCCAGTCCGGGTAGAACGCTATGAAGAGATAAAAGGCCGCGCTGGCGACAAGAAGGGGCACACCGATACGCGGAATGCGGATAGCGGCAAGGATCAGCCCGAGGCAAGCGAGGGCCAGCAGCGGTGTCCAAGAGAAGAGACCGTGGTTGGCAGAGAAGAGAACTTGCAAGAACACCGGAGCGCTCCAGAGGAAATCTCGCAGCGACACGTACCCGGTCTCGAACGGTCCGCCGTAGACGATCCAGCGCGAAACGAAGGTGGGCAGAAGCATAAGACAGACGACCAGCCCAAAAGGAAAATGGCGTGCCAGGAGTTGCGTGGAAGTGGGAGAAGCAGCGGTGCCGGAGCGAAAGGCTTGTGCGTATTGCCCAATCGCTTCCAGGAGGAGGATGGAGAGCACCATGAGATTCGGATAATAGACGTTGAGCATCAGCCCGACGATGAGACCCAGGAGCAGCCATTGCGGCAGCGTGCGGCTTTCCCGCGTGAAATCCCAATAGTACAGAAAAAGAGCAACCATGAATGCCGAGTGCGCATGGGACCACGACGGATTGAAGTACATGTACACGGGCAGAGAACTCGCCCACCAAATCGCGATGGTTGCCAGGAACGACCAGAGAGGCCGAAGGTAGCGGCAAGCCAGACGGAAGGAGAGCAAAAGTCCGAGGAAACCGTAGAACGCTGTGCCGAAGGCCATGGCGTAGCGGTAGGGAGCGGAAAAGCCGTCCGCAGCAACGGGAGAACCAAGGGCTCGGGCAAGCAGGACGCCAGCGTGCGCGATGAGCAGGAAGGGTGACCAGAGAATGGCGGGGCCAACGGTGAAGTGATTGTCCAGATGGCCGGAAGACGTACGAAATTCGGCGCGGGGCAGGCCGGCGGAGTCGACATGGTCCGCGCGAAAGCTCGGATTGGCAGACTGGTAGTCATGGGTGAAGTCGAGGCTATGCTCAATCAGTGGCGCGCGGGCGTAAGCGTAATAGCCCACGCCATCGCCGCGCACCCAGGGATTCATGAGCGGGAGGGTGAGCAGGAATAGCAAGAACAACCAGCGCTCGTACTTGCGCGTTTGGATTTGGGACTCGGCGCTCAATTCAGGTGCTTCCAACCGGGACGATGAACTTGGCCTGCCGCCTTCCACGCGCGCGGAGCACAGCGGGACACGCGGCCGGAAGGACGGCGCAACTGGAAGGATTCTACAGGAAAACACGCCTGCGCGTCATCCCTGAAAACATAACAGACTTGTAACGACTACACTCAGGCAATAGAACGCCTGGCCGCAGGCGGGGCGGCAAGAAGCGCGTCCTTCTGGCGGAAATAGGCGGAAACCCGGTCGATGATCTCCACGAGGCTGATCTGCGGGCGGAAACCGGTAAGGGCGTGGAGCTTATCGATGCAAGGCACGCGGCGCATCATGTCTTCAAAGCCGGGCTCGTAAGCCTTGTCGTAGGGAATGAACCGGATGGGAGAGGAGCTGCCGGTGCGCTGCTTGACGATTTTGGCGAGATTTTCGATGGTCACTTCCTCGGTGTTGCCGATGTTCACGACTTCCCCGATGGCCCGCTCCAGGGGAATGAGGCGGAGAAGAGCCTCGATGGTGTCGCGCACGTCGCAGAAGCAGCGGGATTGCGTGCCGTCGCCGTAAACTTCAATCGGAGCTTGGTCGATGGCGTGCTTCACAAAGTTGGGCAGCACCATGCCATAGCGGCCGGTCTGGCGCGGGCCAACCGTATTGAAGAAGCGCGCCACAATGACCGGCTGTTTTTTCTCTTTCCAGTAGGAAAGAGCGAGAAATTCGTCGAGGGCCTTGGAAGCGGCATAGCTCCAGCGCCCCTTGGTGGTAGGACCAAGAACGAGGTCGGCGTCCTCATGGAAAGGCACCTGGGTGTTCTTGCCATAGACTTCGGAAGTAGAGGCAATCAAAAGGAGCTTCTTTTTCTTGCAGGCGGCTTCGAGGATAAGCTGCGTGCCGTTGACATTGGTTTCGATGGTACGGACGGGGCTTTCCACGATGAGTTTCACCCCGACAGCCGCAGCGAGGTGAATGATGACGTCGGCATCATCGACCAGCTCGGCGAGGAGCTGACGGTTCTCGATGCCGTCGAGGTGGTACTCCAGGTGTTCGGAACCCTTCAGATGCCGGATATTCTCCATGCTGCCGGTGGAAAGATTGTCCAGCAACACGACCCGTTCGCCCTGCTCGAGCAACCTCTCCGTCAGGTGCGACCCGATAAAACCAGCGCCGCCGGTAATGAGATAGCGCACACAGCCTCCTCAGAGTTTCTCAGAATCGTCGAGGTCCGAAGAATGGACCGTGGCGCGTGCAGGAGACTCTTCGCTGAGCGGATCCAGGGTTTCCTGGGGACCATAGCCATAAGAATAGGGGTAATACCGGTAAGAATAGTAGTAATCCGGGGCGCTGGCGTCGACGGCGTTGAGCACCACTCCGAGCAGATGGCTCTTGACGCTGATGAGCAGGTCGCGTGTGCGCGTAAAGGCTTCTTTCGGAGTTTCGCCGCTGCGAACGACGAGGAGCACGCCATCCGCTTGCACGGAGAGAATCACAGCATCGGTGGCGGCCATGACTGGCGGCGAGTCAATGACAATGAACTTATATTTGGTGCGCAACTCCGCGATGGCATCCGTGAGTCTGTGCGAGGACAACAGATCCGCGGGATTCGGCGGCAGAGGCCCGGTGGGTATCGCGGCGAGATTGGGGATCGCGGGATGCGGAATAGTGACCAGATCTAAAGAAGAGACACCGGCGAGATAGGAGCTCAACCCGGCATACTTTCCTGTCCCCAGGTTCAACAAACGGCCGATGCCCGGCTTGCGCAAGTCTGCGTCCACAAGAACGGTTTTATCGCCCAACTGGGCGAGGGTCACGGCCAGATTGGCCGCGGCCGTGGTCTTGCCTTCGCGCGGCAGGGCGCTGGTCACCAGGATGACCTGCGGAGGACGATCCGGCTGCGATAACAGGAGAGCGGTACGTAGCGCGCGGAACGCCTCCGAGACTTGCGATTTGGGCAAGTGCTGGGCGACGAGTTCAATGCGTTTGTCGTGGCCATTCGCGGAAGCCCCCGTGAGGAGACCTGCTCGCCTCTTGGAGGAAGCGCCATCGTCGAAGGCGGGCACCACGGCAAGCGAAGGCAAACGGGCCAGCGTTTCGATGTCATCGGGGGTCTTCACGGTGTTGTCGAGGTACTCGCGGAGGAGCGCCAAGCCGATTCCGCCGACAAGGCCAACCAGAAAGGCCAGGGCAATGTTGCGCGCTTTGGCGGGCCGTGCGGGCGTGGAGGGAATCATGGCGGGATCGACAATGCGCACATTGGAAGAGCGCAAACCCGCAGAGATGCCGGCTTCCTTGAGCTTCGTCAGAAGCCCTTCGTACAGGGCTTTGTTGGCCTCGGCTTCGCGGCGGAGGATATTGTATTGCACCATCTTTTCCGACATCACGTTGGTATCGGCTTTTTGCTGGTCCAGGGCCTTGCTGCGAAGTTCTTCCAATTGCAGGGCCGCCCTATAGTCGTTCTCCAGTTCCACGATGATGCTTTTATTCTGATGGGTGATCTGCTCATCCACATCCTTCATCTGCGCCTGCATGCGCTGGACTTTGGGAAAGTTCGGACCGTATTGGTTGACGGCGTCGGTGTATTGGACGGAAAGCTCAGAGCGCCTTCTCTGCAAGTCCTGAAGCACGGCGTTATCACGCAACTGGGGAACAGCCTCGAGTTCACCGGACTTGGCAAACTCGTAGAGAGCTTGCTTCTTGATGCGGTCGCTTTGCGCGTCGGTAAGTTCCTTGTTCAATTCGCCGAGGCGCTGGGTGGTCATGTTCTGCTTGTCGTCAACGGTCCAGATCTGATTCTGGCGTTCATACTCGATGCGCGCGTTCTCGGATTTTTCGACCTTGATCTTAAGTTCGTCGAGCTGGTCGGCAAGCCAACGTGACGCTTGCGTGGTGGCTTCGTAGCTCCTGCGGTAATTCTCCTCGATGTAAGTGTCCAGATGGGTGTTGACCATGCGCGCGGCAAGTTGCGGGTCAGTGGACTCGATACTCACTTCCATCAAACTGCTGTTGGGAACACGCCTGACGCTGAGGCTGCCGAGAAAGGCGCTGATCTCCGGAGGGCGCTTCTGGTTTTTGAGACTCCCGGTGGCAATGGCCTCCGAAGGCCCGTTGCCGCTGGCGAAATCGGGATTAGAGGCGAGGCCGCTGTTGCGGATGGTCTGCAGGGCCAGCGTCTCGCTGGTAAGAATCTTGGATTGCGTCTCGATGTAATTTTCCAGATCCATCATGTAGTCGTACGGATCGCTGCCCTGGAAGGGAAGAATATTGCTGTTCTCGCGTTCGATTTCGATTCTGGCCGTGGCGATATACACCGGGCGCATACGGAAGGTGGCGATACTTACGATGGTCACAACCGTGAGCAGGAAGGAAAGGATCAGCCACTGATGCTTGCGCAGGATGAGGAGGTAGTCGTAGAGATGGGGCTCGCGCGGGGAAAGTTCAATTTGCGGAAAGCGGGATGTGGGGCTGAATAGTTCAACGGACCCGGTCGATCCGGGGTCTCGTGGAATAATTTTTGCGTCGTCGTTCATCCCAACTCTCTCATTGATAGGCGACCCGGTAGATGGCCACGGCAGTGCCGACGGCAACTCCCAATGCCACAGCGCTCAGCAGCAGTTGTTTGGTCCGGCTATCCGGAACGTAGAGAATATCGCTGGCATGCATTTGCAGGTCTTCCGATTCGCGGTTCAGAACCTTCTTGAGATCAACTTCCGTTTCCGTCTGCTTGCCTTGATCGTCCTTGCGAATGATTACGGCATGATCCATCTTGGCAATCTTCGTGAGACCCCCGGCGAGAGAGAGCACCTTGAGGGCGGTGAGTTGCATGCGATCGTTGGAAACGACGAATCCGCCGGGACGGTTTACTGCCCCGAGAACATAGACAATGCCCGCGTGAGGAACGGTAATCACATCGCCGCCCTGCAGGGCGATGTTGTTGCGGAGGTCTCCCGTTTCCAGAAGTTCATTCAAATTGATGGTGATGAGGCTCGGGGACCCCGCATTTTGAGTTGGCGGCAGATTGCCCGCGGCTGGGGGAGCCACCGCGTTCTGAGACATCTGCGTTGCAGATGGAAACCCAGTGGAATCCGGCGCCGCGCTCTTCTTAACTTCTGCAGTGGGAGTAGCGCCAGTTGACGAATCGATTTCAGGGGGTTCGCCCGAGCCTGGTGCGGAATTGTTGGCGGACGTCGCGGGATCCGTGACTTCTTCAATAAATGTTGCGGAATGAGCGCGCGATACGATAACCGTGTCGCCGGCATCGCCGCTGACACCGCCAGCTTCAGCCAAGGCTTCGAGCAAGGTAACGCTGCGGTCCGCTTCGTAGACCATCGGGTGCTGGACGGCCCCGACAATAGTAATAGGCCGACTCTTGTGCTCTTTCACCATGACACCGACTTCCGGATGACTTACCAGGCCGTTCGCTTCCAGAACTTCGGCGATCTTCTGCTCCGCCTGGACTTCCGTAAGCCCCGCGACGCGTAGACGAATCGGTACAAGAGGAATACCAATCGTGCCCGATTGGCTTACCCGCAATTCCCGTGTCAGCTCTGGCACATCAAACACGGAGAGGTCCAGAAGGTCGCCATTTCCAATAACGTATTCGTGTGGACCAGACTTCGCACTCGTCGAAAGATCGCGAATACGATCATTGGTCTGCTGGGGGGTTTCGAGGACAGGCGCGTCCTGCGCAAAAACGCTGGGAGCGAGCACGAGCATGCCAGCCAGCATGACTGCGCACACTTGCAACGCGCGGTTCGCAACTCGCACTCCAACCATCAGGATGACTGACCCCCTTGAGGCATTATACCGTTTGTAGGCCGGGACCTGCCTAGTGTTTTCGCTTCATTCGGAACTGCTGAATCCCCTGCAATCCGCCCCAGTGGAGTGGGTTGCAATCGTACAGTTGCCAGATGCGCCGCTACAACAAACAGCAGCGCGTTGGCAGGTATGTGCAGGTTAAAGTCCACCAAACTATGAATCAGCAGCCCACAACAAGCCACAAGGCCGGACAGGTTTAAGGAAGCACCGAAGGAGCTGCCGAGTTCCGCCAATCCCCGCAAGGAATCGAGTAAGAGTACTCCTAAGAACCAGACACAGCACAGGCAACCCAGAACGCCTGTTTCCGCCAGCGCCTCCAGATAGTCGTTATGGGTGTGGTTGACGATCTTGCCGTCATAGAGCGAATCGTATCGTGGAAAGACCATCTGAAGGGTGCCAAGTCCCGTGCCGATGAGAGGGTGGTCGAGAAAGATTTTCCAGGTGTCCCGGCGCATGGCCGCGCGCTTTCCCTCAGTGACTTCCAGGGATTGGTATCCCGTGAAACGCTGCAGGACCTGATGAACTCCAATCCAGGAGACCGCTAAAACGGAGCACAAGACTACCATCCCGCCCACGAGGATGTGCTTGCTGTGGACGCGCCGCACAAACAACAAGAGAAAGAGAATGACTATCTGAACGGCCAGGCTGATGATGCCCCCTCGCGAAGCCGACAGTAGCAGCGCCACGATGGGCACGAGCGCAAACAACGCCACCAGGAAAAGTCGCTCCCGGCGGACTTTTCCGAGGACCAAGGGCACCAGGGCAATCGGGATCAGAAGCTCCGCAAAACCCGCGAAGTGATTCCGGTTCACGTAGGGCCCAAAAGGAAGCCCGCCATAGCGCATCACACGAAACCAGTAGAGTTTGCCGTTAAATGTGAGGTGTTGGAGGATGCCGAAGATCGAGACGAAGAACCCCAAGGACATCAGAAACCAGACCAGCCCACGTAAATGCCTGGAGCGGTAGAAGGCTTGCGTCAGCAGCAACAACAGCATCAGGTAGGCAACCAGCAGTTGCAGCTCCACGCGCGTGTGATAAAGGGACAACGTGGTGTGAAATGCCATCTGCGCAAAAATCAGAAGTGCAAGAGCAGCCAACGGCACGAACAGGGGGGAGAGCACAACTTGTTCGGAGTGCCGCCGGTATTGGCGGATGGCCCACATCACCAGAAGCCAGGCCAGGCAGATTTCAAGGACAGCCTGGGACCATTCCTCCACGCATCCATAGGCAAGAACACTGAATGCCAGGAGAGCACACACGGCGATGCGGAAGAATCTCATGGCTGGGGAAGCCCCGGAGATTGCGGCACGAGGGTGACGTCATCGACCCAGGCATTGCCGGAGATGCGCACGTCCGGATTGTCACTGGGATCCCTGCGCACACAAACCTGGACGCGGCGAATCTCCGGGCCGGCCGTCCACGGGATATCGATGAAAGTCCAGGGTGTGGTGCTATGGATCTCACGCGAGTCCACCGGGGGAGCCGAATCCTTGCCCAAGCCGCGCACACGGAATGAAATGCCCTGATTCGTCGTGAGTTCCTGCGTTTTGATCCAGCCAGAAAAGAGGTAATGGGTGCCCGGTGCGACGATCCCAAAGGTGCAGGCGATGTCCAGATTCGGATTTTGCTTGCCGTCAAACGAGATGCGCAGTGACTGCGCCCCCGAAAGCTTTTGCGTGCTGTCGAAAGTCGTGCGTATTCCCTGAACAATGGGTTGAAAGTACCAGGCAAAAGAAGCATTGCTTAGGCCGGATTCAAAACTCGGATCCCAGATAACGGAACCTGGCGGCTGCAGAAGCGGGGGCAGATTCTGGGTCGCGATTCCTTGATCCCAAATGCGCCGTGCATCGGCGTCCTCGCCCGCGGCCAGGAGCGTATCGACAAGCCTGTTGAAGTCGCTAGTTTGCAGATGCGGATGCAAGGTCAGAAGATGCGCCCAGACTTCCTGGGCGACGCCCAGTTGTTTGGCGCTGGTGGCTTCGGCGATGACATCAATGTAAATATTCGCTTGGGCGGGCAGCACCTTAGTGAGGATATCGTCCATATTCGGGTCCGCTCGATAAACACGCGAGAAAGCCGCGGCGGCGCGGTGAGGATCGGCCTGCAGCGCGCGATGAAGCTCCTCAAACGCGCGCGGCAGATCACCCGCGCGCAAAAGGTAGTTTCCATAGCGCCAGGAAACTTCTGCGGAAGCAGGGTAGCTTTCCTTGGCCCGTTGGTAAGCATCGCGCGTCGCTTCGGTATTCCCGTCCAATTCATAGGAGGTGGCGAGATCAAGCCACGCCTCGGTGTAATGGGGATCAAGAGCGATGGCGTGATGGAAAGCGTCCAAGGCCCGGTCGGGATTCGGATCGTCTAGATTAAATTCCAGGTAGTGACCCAGGCGGAACCAATACTCCGGATTGCGCGGCTCCAGACGCGCCGCCAATTCCAAGTCCTTTGCGGTTGTTCCGTCGGCGGCATTCGCTGCAATGGCCATGCGAATGCCAAAAAAAGACACCACGACGGCGACCGCTACGGCCGCAACCACCAGAAGGCCCCTCAACAGGGAATCGGAAAGGCGAAGGATCATCTGAGGGTAACTGTGCCTAGACGGGAAAGCAGATGCAAGAATAAATTCAAGGAGAGAACGTGGCGAGGGGGCCATCGTTCCATTTTGGAACGGAGCCTGCTTCTACTTGCCAACCGACGCAACGGGGCTCTCGTCCACGCGACCTCGCCGCCGTACGTCAATGCCGAGCCGCTTGATCTTCTGATTGAGGGTGGAAAGGGGGATCAGGAAGCGCTCCGACGCCTCCGTCTGATTCCAGCCCGTGCGCTCCAGCATATCGACAATGATGCGGCGCTCCACCTCGTCGATGATCTGAAAGAGAGAAGGATTGGGGTTGTCAGCCGCGGTTCGCGCCCCCGGTTCACCCGGCAAAGGCGGGAGAAACTCCGAGAGTTGCAGGCGCACACCGCGGACGATCTCCTTGCTGCGGAAAGAATCGGGCAGGAGGTCCACATCGACGCGCTCTTGGGTGGAGAGAACAAC
>Ga0181533_1001304_pt1 | contig 32381 bp, 36 predicted proteins | sample PEATcosm2014_Bin_45_FD_119772 | JGI IMG/M metagenome (GOLD analysis project Ga0181533, IMG submission 119772) | Peatland microbial communities from MTU Mesocosm Facility, Houghton, MI, USA - PEATcosm2014_Bin11_60_metaG | ecosystem: Environmental > Terrestrial > Soil > Wetlands > Peat | place...
AGCAACTTGATAAGGCTGAGAAGTACTATCTCATGTCTATTGACAAGGGCAATGATTGGGCCATGCTTGATCTGGCTGACCTGTACAAAGGACAACAGCAACTTGATAAGGCTGAGAAGTACTGTTTCATGTCTATTGACAAAGGCAATGATTGGGCTATGCTTGATCTGGCTAACATGTACAAAGGACAACAGCAATTTGATAAGGCTGAGAAGTACTATCTCATGTCTATTGACAAAGGCAATGAAAAAGCTATGTATAATCTGGCCCTCCTGTATCAAGATCGGAATGATTTTGATAAGACTGAAAAGTACTATCTCATGGCCGCCGACAGAGGGCACGTAAATGCTATGAATAAACTCGCCCAACTTTACTTCGAAAGAAAAACAAAGAGAGAAATAGCACTCGATTATATGGAAAGGGCTGCTGCAGCATCTCACAATATAAATCACCTGGCACGGTTAATTCACTGCCAACTGTGGAACAACAAATTGGACGATGCTATAGCCGAGTTCGAAAAAATGCTTGCCTCATGGGATGGCAGGGATGATTTTGATTATCTTATTAGAAACGCGTTGATATTTTTCATTGCTAAAAAACAGACCCATTTTGTCCATCAGCAATTTGAGAGAGAGGCATTAAACTTGAAGGACCGTTTTAAACCGGTTTACTATGCACTTATGCATTTCATGAGGGACAAGTATCCGAATGAATATAGGAAAATGGGTGATGAACTGAGAGAGACTGTTGGAGAAGTTATCGAAAAGATCAATCGATTGAGCATCGATTACGCCTAAAAACACGCATAACGATCGACATGCTCTGCCGCGTTAGTTTCTGTGAGTTATTAAGCCTAGGAATAGCACAACATGAGATTTAAGGTTAGCCATCGGGTCACGATAAAAGCGTAGACAGTTTTTCCAGAACAAGACTGATGCCCTCACGAGGAGCATCACAACAAAACTCTGCTTCTCTGCTCTTCCAGTCGAGACTTTTTATCTGGTCGGCGAGAATGACGCCAGATACGCTCATCCCCTTCGGGATTGCAACCTCGAAAGGATAGCCCTTTACTTGACTCGTTATGGGACACAATAAGGCTAACCCGATCTTCTCGTTGTAGGAGGCTGGGGATATCACAAGGGCAGGCCTCCTCCCAGCCTGTTCGTGCCCGGACTGCGGATCAAAGTCCATCCACACGATATGCCCCCGTTTAGGAATAAAACTCTTATTCTTTACCATATTTCCTTCCCAACCCTCTTCCCGGTACTAATCTCACCGTGGATATTCTCCTTGGTCACTCCTGACAATAAGCTTTTTAAAGTGATTTCCTTCTTTTTAACAGGCGTGAGGATGATTTTGCCGTCTTCTTCCGAAACATCAACAACTGCTCCCTTGTGAAGCTTAGCTTCGACAGCAAAAGCCTTTGGAATCCTCAAAGCCAAACTATTTCCCCACTGTTGAATCTTTGTCGTCATGTGTCGCCTCCTTCGTCGTATCTACAATAAGTATACTGTAAAACGTTAAGCAAGGTGAAGGGGATTATTTGATAAATTCTGGTTGTATTTTGCAGCGCGATAAGCTACCGGCTTGTCACTTATGCTGCGATGGCTAAAGGCTCTGATCTTCCCCCTCACTTTCTTGTTGTGGGGGGGCCGGAAAAAAAGAACTGATAAGTATTATCGATGGAAACCTTGAGTCTTAAGTGGCCACGCTCCAGTGAGCATTTCTGAAAAAGATTTGCATCTTTTATGAAAACCCAGAAGAGGGTCTGCGAAGCACAATAATGCAATTAATCACAGAGTGCAGAGAGGTTATGTCTAAAATGTTGAATGACATAATGTTGAATTAATTAAAATGTCCACAATTTAGCATTCAAAATTCAACACTCAACATTTCCGGTGAAGCAGCAATTATTATTTTGACGACCTTTTCTCTGCTGTCTGGATGCGGATGGTTGCCCTTTCAATTGCAGCAGTAGCGCGCCCGAAATCAATTTTTTCAGCCTGCCTCAGCCGCTCTTCGGCCCGTTCTCTTGCTTTGACCGCCCTGTCAATATCAATGTCCTCAGCCCTCTCGGCGCTGTCAGCAAGGACCACAACCTTATCAAACGTAACTTCAGCATATCCTGAACTCACAAAAACATATTCTGTTTTACCGCCTTTCTTAATAACGAGCATGCCGATGGTCAGAGTGGTTATGAACGGAGCGTGACCGGGCAACACGCCAAATTCACCCTCGCTTCCTGTGGCAGTGAGCTCATCGACATCCTCGCTCAGTACAAGACCGTAAGGCGTTACAACATCAAGTCGTATCTTATCGTCCATCCTAAACTCCCCTTAATGCGCTAAGCGTCAAGCGTCGCGCGTCAAAAACTATAAACTAAATGTTATATGCTATATAAAGCTAATAATGAGTCCGCTTTCCAGTCCCTCTTCTTATCGCTTGACGCTCGACGCCTGACGCGCAACGCGGTTTATTTGCTCCAGCCGAGTTTTCTGGCGTTCTCCTCGGCTTCCTCAATAGCGCCAACCATATAAAAAGCCTGTTCCGGCACGTCATCGTAATGACCATCGGCAATTGCTTTGAATCCCTTTATGGTGTCTTCCAGCTTCACATATTTACCCGGCCTGCCGGTAAAGACCTCCGCTACACTGAAGGGCTGGCTCAAAAACCTCTGTATTTTTCTCGCTCTGGAAACTGTAAGCTTGTCATCTTCGGCAAGCTCTTCCATTCCGAGAATCGCGATGATGTCCTGCAGTTCCTTGTAGCGCTGCAGGATGGATTGCACTTTTCTAGCAACGCCGTAATGTTCCACGCCAATGACCAGGGGGTCAAGTGCGCGGGAAGTTGAATCAAGCGGATCAACAGCAGGATAAATACCAAGCTCCGATATTTGACGGGAGAGAACAACTGTTCCGTCAAGGTGAGTAAATGCCGTGGCAACAGCAGGGTCTGTCAGGTCATCTGCAGGGACATAGATTGCCTGCATCGAAGTGATCGCGCCATTCTTGGTAGTCGTAATCCTTTCCTGGAGAGCGCCCATATCAGTACCGAGGTTAGGCTGATAACCGACCGCAGAAGGCATTCTTCCCAGGAGCGCCGAAACCTCTGAACCTGCAAGGGTATATCTGAATATATTGTCGATAAATATCAGCACGTCCTGACCCTCGTCCCTGAAATACTCGGCTGCGGTAAGAGCGGTAAGTGCGACCCTGAGCCGCGCTCCAGGAGGTTCGTTCATCTGCCCGTAGATAAGAGCAACATTTTTAATGACCCCCGATTCCTTCATTTCACGGTAGAGGTCATTCCCTTCCCTTGTTCTTTCCCCCACGCCGGCAAAAACCGAAACACCGCCGTGCTTCAAGGCGATATTGTGGATCATCTCCATAATAACAACGGTCTTTCCGACACCGGCGCCGCCGAACATGCCCATTTTCCCGCCTCTGACAAAAGGCACAAGCAGGTCGAACACTTTAACTCCTGTTTCAAACACCTGCGATACAGGTTCCTGCTCTATAAACTCCGGGGCAAGCCGGTGGATAGGCATCCGATCAGTAGTTTCTATGGGCCCCAGCTTGTCATAGGGCTCGCCGATAACATTCATGATCCTGCCGAGGGTGGCCTTCCCAACCGGGACAGAGATAGGCTTTCCTGTATCTGTGACCTTCATTCCCCTGACAACTCCGTCAGTGGTCTGCATGGCAAGAGTCCGCACCTTGTTGTCGCCCAGGTGCGACGCCACTTCGAGCGTGATATCAAGAGTGGGAATGCCTTTTTCAGAATTGCCTGGAGACTCTATTTTCAAGGCATTGAGTATGGCGGGGAGTTCCTTTTCAAACTCCACGTCGACAACCGCACCAATTACCTGCGATACCTTACCCTCGTTCATAATGCACGTCCTCCTGTATTTTGCGTTGTGCGTCACGCGTCGAGCGTCAAGCGCCACTGAACCGTTTTTTCTTTTTGACGCTTGACGCTCGACGCGTGACGTTATTTACTGTTTTAGTGCTTCAACACCGCCGACGATATCCATCAGTTCAGTCGTGATGGATGCCTGACGTGCCTTGTTGTACTGCAATGTCAAACTGTTTATCATGTCATCAGCCGCTTTCGTAGCATTTTCCATTGAGGTCATGCGGGCGGCTTCTTCCGAGGCCTGCGACTCGAGAAGCGCCCTGAAAACCTGTATCTCAAGATTTTTCGGCAACAGATTATCGAATATAGCCTGCTGTGAAGGCTCATACAGAAAATCTAAGGCTTCCTCCATGACATCCGGCTGCTCCGCCTCCGTCTGGCCGGACATTGTTGAAAGGGGCAAGAGGCGCATTACAGAAACCTTCTGCACTATCGCTGACTTGAACTCGTTATATACAAGAACTACTTCGTCAAATACTTCGCCCGTGTAATTCTCTATAATGTCCGCTGCGATTTCCTTTGCATTCATATAGTAAATCCTGCCTGAAATACCCGTCCATGAACGCCTCACCGGCTGGCTTCTCCTCCTGAAAAGGTCTGTTCCCTTCTTGCCGATAGAGCTTACGGTAACCTCTTCTATACCTTCAGACCTTATTTCCCTTATAAGCTTTATCGAGGCCTTCATGATGTTGGTGTTAAATGCCCCGCACAGGCCTTTATCACTCGTGAGCACCACCACCTCAACCTTTTTCCGGGGTCTGACTTCGAGAAGGGGATGTCCTGTTTCAACGGTCCTGGCCAGCCCGGTAAGGACCGCGTGCATCTTATCGGCATATGGCCGCAGCTCGATAATCCGTGTCTGGGCCTTCCTGAATTTGGCTGCCGCAACCATCTTCATGGCTTTTGTTATTTGTTTAGTGCTTTTAACAGACCCTATTCTCTTTCGTATCTCTTTTAAACCGGCCATTCTTTATACCTCTATGCAACAAAGCCTTTCTTGAATTCAGCTACCGCGCTGTTCACTTTCTCTTTCAACGTATCATCAATCGCCTTTTTGTCCCTGATTTCATTTCGCAAGTCAGACTTTCTGTCCTTCATAAAGCTGATGAATTCCGCCTCAAACTTTTTTAATGCCTCGACCGGAACATCATCCAGGTGGCCCTGTGATCCGGCAAACAGAAGCAAGACCTGGTCCTGAACAGGGAGAGGCACATACTGGTCCTGTTTCAGAATCTCAACCATCCTCTTTCCTCTCTCGATCTGTGCCATTGTCGATTTGTCGAGGTCGGAACCGAACTGGGCGAACGCCGCAAGCTCTCTGAACTGCGCAAGATCCAGCCTGAGAGTTCCGGCAACCTGCTTCATCGCTTTTGTCTGCGCCGAGCTCCCGACACGGCTGACAGAGAGGCCGACATTGACCGCAGGCCTTATGCCTGCGTAGAAGAGATCCGGTTCAAGGTAAATTTGTCCGTCCGTAATGGAAATGACGTTAGTTGGAATATAGGCGGAAACGTCGCCCGCCTGTGTCTCAATTATAGGAAGGGCGGTAAGTGAGCCTCCGCCAAGTTCATCACTCAGTTTCGCAGCTCTTTCCAGCAGTCTCGAATGGAGATAGAATACATCGCCGGGAAACGCCTCACGTCCGGGCGGACGCCTCAGGATGAGGGAAAGTTGTCTGTAGGACGTGGCCTGTTTGCTAAGGTCATCATATATAATCAATGCATGTTTTTTGTTGTCCCTGAAATATTCGCCTATGGCGCATCCGGTATAAGGCGCAATATATTGAAGAGGGGCCGGCTCGCTGGCTGTTGCAGAAACCACGATAGTATGTTCCATAGCGCCATACAGCTCAAGGGTCTTTACCACACGTGCAACGCTGGCCCTTTTCTGGCCTATGGCAACATAGATACAAACGACATCGCCGCCTTTCTGGTTGATAATCGCATCAAGGGCTATCGCCGTCTTGCCTGTCTGGCGGTCGCCGATGATCAGTTCCCTCTGTCCCCTTCCAACCGGAATCATCGCATCAATTGCCTTTACTCCTGTCTGAAGGGGCTCCCTGACCGGCTGTCTGTCAACGATACCCGGTGCAACAACATCGACAATTCTGCTTGTCTTGGAATTGATCGGCCCTTTGCCATCAATAGGCTGCCCGATAGCATTAACAACACGTCCGATCATTTCCTCGCCGACTGGAACAGACATGATCTTTCCAGTCCTTTTGACAACGTCGCCTTCCTTAATGTCGGCGTCCTCGCCGAATAATACCGCTCCAACCATATCTTCTTCAAGGTTAAGCGCCATGCCAAAGACATTATTGGGTAACTCGAGAAGCTCTGAAGACATGCAGTTGTCAAGTCCATAAATCCTGGCAATACCATCGCCGACCGCAACGACAACCCCCACCTCACTCACATCGACGCGCTTCTCGAAATCGGTTATCTGCTTTTTCAGATACTCGCTAATCTCATCGACCTTGATTTCCATGCAATCACCCCTTTATAAGCTTATCTTTTAAAAGTCCCAACTGGCCCCTTATACTACTGTCATACATGGTACTGCCGACCTTTATCTTCACGCCGCCCAGAAGCGACGGGTCCAAAACGAACTCAAGGTCAATATCGCAGCCAGTAACCAGCTTCAACGCCTCCGACAACTGCGTTGCATAGTCCTTGCCCACCTGCACCGACGTAGTGACCACGGCTTTTGACCGTTTTTCGATCTCGAAGTACAGGGATTGTATGGCCCTAATGATCTCGGAAAGTGCACCGATCGCTCCTGCCTCCACCAGATATTGGAGATATGTGGCTGCCTTGCTGGACATTTTGAGTTTCACGCTTAAATAAGAAATGATGCGCCCGATCTCCTCCGCGCTGAAAACAGGACTTATCATCAGGTTTCTGAAACTCTTATCTTTCTCCATTAGATTTGCAATAGCGCCCAACTGTTCAATGCCCTGCGGCACTTCATTTAAATCAACAGCATTCAAGAATTGCTTCGCGTATCTTTTTACACCTTTAACCTTTTTCAATTTTTACCCTCTAACAGTTTGAGTGATTCCTGCAGAAGCCTGTCCTGGTCCTCTTTGGTCATCTTAGATTTGATTTTCTCTTCCGCGAGTTGCATCGCCGCCTCTACTGCCTCAGCCTTGATGACATCCTTCGCCTTTTTGACCTCATAATCGATATTGGACTTCGCTTGCTCAAGTATTTTTGCACTGAGGCGTTCGCCTTCCTCAATAAGACGGACCTTCTCACGTTCACCGGAACTCACCGAAGCAGCCTTAATTTCCTCTATTTCCTTGTCTTTCAGTTTAAGCCTCTCTTCAACTTCAGCCAAGGCCTTTGCGGCAAGCGCTTTGGCCTCCTTGGCCTCCTGTATGTTTTTCTCGATCAAGGCCTTTCTCTGCTGGAAATAGTCCTTCATCGGTTTTCCGGCGAACTTTACGAGTATAAAAACCAGGATGCCGAAATTGACCAAACGCCAAACCCATTCCATAGCAGAGCCCCCGTGTTCACCGCCCCCTTCCGCAGCAAATGCAAGGCTAAAGGCAAATGGCAAATGGCAAATGGCAAAGGCCACTGCCATAACAAATCCACTAATAAACCTTTCTCTTTTCTTAGCATTTAGCCCTTCGCCCTTTGCCTTTTGCCCTATACGTTGTGGTTTCATGCCTTCACCAGTTTTCTTACGATCTCTTCGGAGAATTTTTCAATATCAGCCTTTAATGCGCCCTTCGCCTTCTCAGCCTCGGACCGCAATTCCTTCCTTGCCTGTTCAACCATTGCTAAAGCCTGTGCTTCGGCCTTTGATAATGTCTCTTTCTGCCGGGATTGTCCTTGCTCCTTTAAAGCGTCTAATGCCGCTTTAGCCATATTTCTCGCTGCCAGCAGTTCAGCGTTCATTCTTGCAATGGCCTCATCTTTCTTGTTCACCATAGACTTGGCCTCATCAAGAGCGCCGGTGGTTGCAGACTCCCTTTCCTTCATTATTTTTGCGAGAGGCTGGAAAAGGATGCGATCAAGGACAAAAAGAAGGACCAGAAAATTGGCGAGGAGGACAAAAAACCATCGATTGAACTCTAACATAGTTTCACCTTTGTTATGTTTTTTGTAACGTTGAAAAGAAGGATACCACACAAAGGCACATCTTTGTCAAGAATTAGAAGAGCATTTTAATTCATAAATTTTTATAGTTGTATAACAAAAAAAGCAGGGTCTAATAAGCAGGTAGTGGTCAGTTTATTTTTGCTCCGGATCACCCGAACAAACAACTCGCCTATTAGTAGCAATCTTATCATTTTGATTGAGATTGTAAAGATTAACAACCTGCCTCTAATAACCAACGCAACCTTTGAACAGCTCGACTTAGGTTTTAACAGAAGCCACTAGCCGGAATCTGAAGATTAATTGTTACGGAGCAAAAACCAAACTGACCCGTGACCTTATTATCAGGTGTCGATGTCCCTGTGCACTATGTTTACTGCGAGCCCATACTTTGAATCAAGGCTCTTTGCCAGGCACTCCACAATGGCCGGCGAGCGGTGCCTGCCACCCGTGCACCCTATTCCTATTGTGAGATAGGACCTACCCTCTTTTATATAGTAAGGCAGCGTAAAATCAAGCAAAGCGCCGACGCGGGCCAGAAACTCCGCAGTCTCTTCACTCTTCAGAACAAAATCAGCAACTGCCCCGTCAGTGCCCTTAAGCGACTTGAGTTCGTCAATGAAATACGGATTCGGCAAAAACCTCACATCGAAGAGCAGGTCCAGGTCATACGGGGCCCCGAACTTAAAACCGAAAGAGATAATGGTGACCCTGGTCCCGCTGTCGGTCTTCCCGGCCCCATGCTTGGAAATGATCCGGTGGCGCAACTGATGCGGCGTAAAATTTGAGGTGTCCAGCACAGTATCAGCTGCATCTCTGATGACCGAAAGGAGATTTCGTTCCTCCTCTATAGCTTTTTCAAGATTCTTCTCTCCGCTGATCGGCACCATGGGATGGGGCCGTCTCGTTTCTTTGAACCGGCGGACCATGACCTCATTGTCAGCTTCAAGAAACAATATCCTGATATTGTATTGGCCTTTCAATGATGAAATGATACGGTATGCATCGGAAAGAAATAAGTATTCCCTGATATCTATGCCTATCCCGATCTTTCTGATGTTCTTTCCCGCCCTGATTACAGAGAGAAAAGGCTCTATCAGTGTTAAAGGAAGATTGTCTATACAGAAATAGCCGGCATCCTCAAGGGCCCTCAGAGCAACGGTCTTCCCTGCCCCCGAGAGCCCGCTGACTATTATCACTTCGATCGGAGGTATTTCCATCTGGCAGGCTTCTATTTTTCAGGCTCTATCAACCCGTAATTGCCGTCATCACGGCGATAGACGACATTGACGTCCCCGCTTCTGTCATTGGTAAAAACAAAAAAGTTCTTGTCAAGGAATTCCATATGGTTGACAGCCTCTTCTGAACTCATAGGTTTCATATCAAACCGCTTGTGCTTTATTATTCTGCCGCTCTCGTTACCGCCGCCCTCAGACGTCTCCGTCTTTTTTTCACCCTTACGGTGATTGTGCAGTTTCTCTTTATATTTCACGATCTGTTTTTCGAGCTTCTCCACTACCTGATCGATAGCCGAATACACCTCGCCGGTCTTTCCCTCAGCCTGGATTTGGACACCATTTACTTTCAGAAGCACTTCAGCCTTGTGCCTGTACTTCTCCACGCTCAGGGTCACAACCGCCTCAGTAATATTGGACAAATACTTATCGAATCTCCCGATTTTCTCCTCGGCATAACTTCTCATTGCCGGTGTTATGTCAAGATGACGGCCATTCATGATAACGTTCATGCTGCTTCCTCCCTTTTAAAAGACCGTGAATCGTGAGACGTGAAGCGTGAAGCGTAAAAAGGTTGAGGCAAAAAAAGACAACAAAATAGTGAATCTGCTTTCTTTCCAGTTTTTACCATTCACGTTTCACGTCTCACGATTCACGGTCTTTTATTCATACTTTTTTCTCTGATTTTGTGGGGGAATCTTAAGTTCCTCCCTGTATTTTGCAACTGTCCTGCGTGCTATATTAATATTATGTTCTTTCAGTTTATCTACTATCATCTGATCACTGAAAGGATGCATAGCGTCCTCTTCGACTATCACTTTTTTAATCAAATCTTTGACCAGTGTAGAAGAGACATCGCCTGAATCAGACTGGATAGCGCTGCTGAAAAAGAACCTGAAACTTGATACCCCGTGATCGCAGGAGAGGAATTTATTCGAGGTAACTCTGCTGATGGTGCTCTCATGCATGCCGATGTCAGTTGCAATATCTTTAAGGTTCAACGGTTTTAAAAACTGCATTCCCCTGTCAAAAAAATCCGCCTGGAACTTGAGGATACTCGCTGAAACTCTATATATGGTCTTGTTCCGCTGGTCCAGGCTCTTGATCAAATCAGTGGCCTTTTTGAGCTTGTCCTTCAAGAACTCTCGCTCCTCCTTTGTAAGCATATCTTTTCTCAATAGAAGCTTGCGATAGCTGTTATTAAGGACCAGTTTCGGCATACCCTCTTCATTAAGGACTATCTGATAGCCTTCATCTGTTTTGTTTATATAAACATCAGGCACGACGTAATTGGTCTCCGTACTCGAAAAAATCCTGCCGGGCCGCGGCTCAAGCCCCTCGATTATTTTTACCGCAGTCATGATGTCATCCAATGTCGCACCGTACTGCTTTGCAAGATTGTTGTATTTTTTCCGTTCCACAAGTTCCATGTGACCGCCGACAATCTTTCCCACAAGAGTCTCGCCAAGATTAAGCGCATTAAGCTGCAGCAGCAGGCACTCCTTGAGGTCCCGCGCTCCGACGCCTGGAGGATCAAAAGTCTGGACCAGTGCAATGGCGGCCTTGACAGTCCCTATGTCCGTATCCAGAGCAGAAGCCAGCTCTTCTTCCGAAGTCCTGAGGTAGCCGTCTTCATCGATGTTGCCTATGACAGCTTCGGACGCCATCCTGACGCGATCATCTGCATTGCAGAGCCTGAGCTGCCACAGCAAATGATCGTAAAGGTCAGGCTTTTTTGAGTAGAACAATTCATATGAAGGCTGTTCATCGACGCCGGGCGAAAAATAGCCCAGGTCTCTTCCGTCGCTGCTCCGCTGATCGAAATAATCATCTACACTAAAGCTGGGAATGTTATCAAAAGATATCTCTGTATCAAAGACCTCATCAGGGGCCGGGACTGGCGTCTCTTCTCCAGCAGATCCTTCTGTATCCGGCTCTTCTAATGACTCTTCAAGGAAAGGATTATCAACAAGCTCCTGGCCCAATACCTGTGCCAGTTCAAGTTGAGGCATTTGCAAAAGTTTGATAGCCTGTTGCAGCTGGGGGGTAAGGACAAGCTTTTGAGAAAGTCTTAGATCCAGTCTATTTTCCAGGGCCATCAGAGTCTGAATTCCTCCCCAAGATATGCTTCCTTCACTGAAGGGTTATTAATAAGTTCGTCAGGCATCCCCTCAGCCAGAATAGAACCGTTGTTGATTATATATGCCCTGTCGGTGATGGACAGCGTTTCTCTCACGTTATGGTCAGTGATCAATATGCCGAGTCCCTTTGATTTCAAATAGTTGAGCATCTTTTTCAACTCGATGATTGCAATCGGGTCAATGCCGGCAAACGGCTCATCAAAAAGCATAAACGTGGGACGCAGAGCTATGGCCCTTGCAATTTCAGCGCGCCGCCGCTCTCCGCCGGACAATCGATAGCCGTCCCTGTCTGCAAACTCCTTCAGGTTGAACTCCTCAAGCAGTGTTTCGACCTCCGACTCCATGTCCGCCTTCGTCCCCCCATTTCCGCCCGGGCCCTTGATCTCCAGAACCGCCCTCAGATTATCTCTAACCGTCAGCTTTCTGAATATGGAGGGCTCCTGCGGGAGATAGCCCATTCCCTTTTTTGCTCTCTTATACATCGGCAATCCCAGTATATCTTCACCGTCAAGCATAATGCTGCCCTGCTCCGGATGTATCATACCAACAACCATATAAAAAGTTGTAGTCTTCCCTGCACCGTTAGGTCCGAGCAGCCCCACAATTTCACCCGTACTAAGGGAGATATTGATATCTTTTACCACATACCTCTTCCCATACGCTTTCGCAAGGTCCCTTATTTCAAGAACATGTCGCTTCATAAAAAATACAGGCGATAGGCTATAGGCGATAGGCGATAGGAAAATAAAGGCTCCAAACAATATCGTATAAAAAATACAGATTTTTTACTCATTGCCTATTCTCATTGCTCATTGCCTTTTTTTTCCCTGTCCTTACTGACAATAAAAACCTTGCTGTTTTCAACGATGGAGTGATCATCTTTCATAAAATACGTTATTTTTGTACCGGTCACCACGTTTTCACCTTCCGATGCGCGGGGTTCACCGGTAAATACAATATACTCTTCAGGCTCGGCATAGTAAACGGCAAACTTTGAAGTTACCACTCTGTCCCCCCTTACTAGCTTGACGTTGCCCTCGGAATCGATCTCCTTAATGTTACTGCCGCCTTTTTCTTCCGCATAATGGACAAGCATCTTGTCCGCATACATAGTCCGATCTCCTTTTTTGGTTACCACATTTCCTTCAAAGAGAGCGGTTTTGGCCTTTTGGTCAGTTGTCATTTTCTGCGACGTTACAACTGTAGGCTCCTTCACGGCCTTGTTTTCCTCAATTGCATAAACCCCTGTCGCAAACGCAAACGCAGCAAATAAAATAACTGCGCTCAAGCCGACCATTATCTTCCGATCACCCGACACGCTTCGGCCCAGGCTATTTGAGTGCACGGCTAAGCCCCTATTTTCTTTCATAATAAAAAGTCGCCTTTACATTTTTGTTTAATGTTGCCCTGTCATTCGTAGCGTTTAAATCATCACCCTCAACATCAAATCTTTTGCCTATTATATGCACCCTTTGGTCAGAAGTGAGTTCGTTCTTCGAAGCATCCCAAAAAAGTGAGGGGGTCACTATATCATAGTCCTTGGTTGACGCAGAAATATGACCGTCGATTTTCAAATCTCTTTTTGCGATATCGTACATGCCTCCATCAGAGTTGAGAGTAAGCCCCTTTTCAGGAAAGGTAATATTCAGCCCGACAAGTTTCACATCGTTTTCGTTAAGAAATATGGCCTTTTTCGAGCCCAGCGTCCATTTGACGACGCCTTGTTTCTTCTGGACAATGGTAACGCCATCCATATAAGAGTTATCAGTCAAATTCACTTTCGGTTTAAAGTCTCCTTCTCTATCGAAAAGCAACGCAATCACCGCAAAAAAACATATAAAAACAAATAGAAATAGTATTCTTTTCATATTGAAATTTTACCATAGCGCTGCAGCATTGTAAAGCCGAGCGGGGGTCGGGGGGTGTGCGCTATCCCCCCCTATCGCAAAGTAATCAACGCGTTACGCATTATATCAACGGAAGGCATCTTTCCTGTCCAGAGTTCGAACGCAAAAATCCCCTGCCATAAAAGCATGCCCAGGCCGTTCAGCGTTCTGCATCCGAGTTCTGAAGCCTTGCGGAGCAGTGGCGTCTCTTTGTAAATGAGATCACAGACAGTATGGCCCTTGTTAAGCAGCGAGAGGTCGACAGGGACAGGGTCATTAAAGTTGAGCCCGAGCGGAGTAGCGTTTATAATAATGTCCAGCCCTGAAAAAAACCGGCCTCCTTTGAAAGCTGCGCCGTCAATGACGCGGGCATTGCCTTTCAGAGAGTCCAGATGCCGTGCCAACTGTTCAGCCTTTTCAGTGACGGCATCATAAAGACATACCTCAGAGGCAGCCGTGCAAAGATAGTAACCAACGGCGCGGGAGGCTCCTCCGGCGCCCACAACAAGAACTCTCTTGCCTGAAACATCAATCCCGGCCTCTGATAAAGATTTCATGAACCCCCTGCCGTCAGTGTTAAAGCCTGTCAATGTGCCGCCGTCGTTACGTATTGTATTGACCGCGCCGATAAACGAAGCCTCTTCACTCACCGAATCAAGAAAAGGGATCACCTTCTCTTTGTGGGGAATGGTGACATTCACTCCTTTAAGATCCAGTGCCCTTACCGCTTCTACCGCTTCACGCAGACAATCGGGCTTTACCAAAAAGGTCACGTAACAGTAATCCAGGCCCAGTTGAGCAAAAGCGGCATTATGCATAAGCGGTGAAAGGCTATGTTCAACAGGATAGCCAAAAAGCCCCACGACTTTTGTCTTTCCGCTTATATCCATTGTGTTCCTCCAGCTGTACTATTACTGTATATTAATACATATACTTATAAAAACCTTACGTCATTACAAATGTCAAACAGTGGGTAGTGAAATTGTTCCACGATGCAGAGTGATAACAGTGGCCCAGCTGAACAGTCATAGCTTTGGCGGCCGCCGACCTAAAAAAGGGGCTTGAAAAATCGATATCCTTTATAAGAAAGGATTACCCCTTCAGGGATGATACTTTCGAGCCTCAATCCTGCAGCCACATTGTCGCCTTCATGGAAGGCACTGCCATGTATGCTAATAATACGTGAAGAAGGATTCGAATCATATATATGCGCCAAAATTTCGACCTTTGGAAGCTCCTGCCGAATTGCCGGCGGCAGCTCACTCTCTGTAACGGTGGTCCTTTTTGAAGAAGGCCTCATTTCAGGAAGCGATTTCACAGCTGCAGAAGCCGGAACATTAACAGGAGCGGTATTCGCCTCTCGTTCAGCGGGCACTAAATTGACAGATCTTTTTTGACTTTTTTCCAGTGGCTGCCGTCCTGCCGGTACATGTGCAGGCGAAGTCTGTTGTATTGCATCATGTATATCTCTTGTTGTTCGATCATTATGTACGGCTGAGGTCGGGCGGAGAGGAGTAACTGGAGCAGAAAGAACACCTTCCGGTAACGGAGCAACCGATATCCTTTCCCTGTTTTGTGCACCTGAATATCTTTCATATAGCCTCGGCAAAACCGCTCCAGTGCTCACCAATAGGATACCAATCAGAATATATGGCCACCTCGCAGGTTTTCCGGCCTTAAAACCTGTTTGTTCATGAACGCTTAACAGGTCAGGGAAAGCACCCTGTCGCCTTTTCTGCTCCGCCTTTTTTAATGCGTCTAGTATATACGACATAAAACAGCTCCTTCTATTTTTGCTGATTTTCGGTATTTAGTCGATTATTACGGCCTTGGTCAGCTATCGGATTTGACTGATTGTCAGGCTCGGGTTGCTTGCCGTCCTTTGATCGCTTGTCCCCTTCGGCCTTGTTGTCATGATTAACAGGCTTAAATTGATTCTCTGTGCGGTGTACAATATTCTCGTGCCTGGTAGTGTGGGGTTTTTGCACCTTTTTTTTTCTGAGCTGCTTATTGCGGTTTTTTTTCATGGATGAAGAATTTCCGTTAAGCTCTTTTTTGCGGTTACCGGAAAAACCGGCGTATTGCTCGCCGTTTATTAGCAACGGCTGTTGCCGAAAAGGGCTGTTTCCGCTAACCCACCAGTCAGTATCAAGGTGATTCGGAACAACCGGCCCGTGTGTCGTAAGCCGCGTCGTGCTTACCCCGACAAAAGCGACTATAGCTCCTAACATCAGAAATGCAATAACAGACCGCTGAAGCATCTTTTTTTGACGTGCATGCTTTTCATCCCTGCCGAATACTTCCCTCGCAGCTCTAATGAGTACGGCACTATCAACATAGTCCTGCCCTTTTACAAATGCTCCGAGAAGTGCACGATCACATACAATATTAATAAGGCGGGGGATCCCTCCTGAAAATCCGTACAGTGCTTTGATGGTGGCCTCAGGAAACAATGTACCCTGTGCCCCGGCTACCTCCAGCCGGTGGGTTATATAGGCAGGAATATCATTTCGTGACAGGGGTCCCAGATGATATCGCGCAGTTATTCTCTGGGCCAACTGCTTCAGTTCGGGGTGTTCAAGCTTTTCCCGCAGTTCCGGTTGGCCGAGCATGATAATCTGCAGCAGCTTGCGCTCATTGGTCTCCAGATTAGTCAATAGCCGTATCTGCTCCAGGACATCGGACGACAAATTTTGCGCCTCATCTATTATCAATATCGTTTTTCGACCTTTCGCATATGAATCCAGGAGATGGGCATTGATCATGTCGACAAATATTTTTATGCCGCCGGCGCCTTCAGGATAGCTTATGCCCAATTCATCGCACAAGGTCGCAAGCAGTTCCTGGGAATTTAATTTCGGATTCAGGATAAGCGCAGCATCTATCGTGTCCGGCAGCTGTTCAAGCAGACAACGGCATACTGTTGTTTTGCCTGCCCCCACCTCCCCGGTTAGCAGCACAAATCCACCATCACTTTCGATACCGTATAAAAGGTGGGCCAACGCTTCACGATGGAATTCACTCATATAAAGATAACGCGGATCGGGCGCTATGGAGAAAGGTGTCTCTCTGAGTCTAAAATGATCTTTATACATGGCCTTCATTTTCCATGAGATTGGAAATATATATCTGGATTCTCTCCACTATTATAGCTTATTTTGCCGCGCAGTAATAAAATCCAGCAGGAGATGGGCTGATGTTAAGATATCGCCCCACGATCTGCGCAGACACTCAGCCACGTACGCCAGCAGAAACGGGGTACCGCTGGAGCTCATCTCCAAGGTCATTTACGGCATCAAGACCTGAAGACAACTCAAGTCTATCGCTGCGATGATCAGGTTAAGATTCGAGGCTTCCGCATAGAGCTCGGAGAGATCGTTTCAGTGTTGAACCGTCATCCAAGCGTGAGAGAAAGCGCAGTGATCGCCGACTACGGAGGTACGGGGGACAGGCGTTTGATCGCTTATGTTGTCGCCAATCCCGAACGCAAGGCATCCGTCAGTGACCTACGCGGTTTTCTCAAGCTGCAGCTTCCCGATTACATGGTACCCGCTATATTTACGTTTGTGGAGAGGATGCCGCTGACGACCAATGGGAAACTCGATCGACGAGCCCTTCCACGACCAGATAAGGCGCGTCCCGAACTCTATGATTGCTTTGTCGCACCGGAGAAACCGGAAGAAAAGGTGTTGGCGGAGATATGGTCGGAGGTTCTGCAGGTATGGCCAGTGGGGATCCACGACAACTTCTTCGATCTGGGCGGTGACTCAATCCCGAGCCACTGGTAATAAAGCGGGGTAGGATTGCTGACCATGATGTTCATGACTATCCTCAGGCATGGAACTTGTTCTTCCGGTTTTGTCCCTTCCGTTCATTATCCCTTAAGCCTTTTAGTCATCCTCCGAAGCAATTGGCAGGGCAATGTATAGACCGCCTTGAGGGCGCCTTGCGGGCAGACTTCGATGCAGCAATAGCATCTGATGCACTTCTCATAGTCAAAATCTATTCTCCTGCCTTTTAGCTGTATTGCTTTAGCGGGACAGTATTTCCAGCATTCTCCGCATAATGCGCAGGTTGCCGCATCGACCACCGGACGTTGGACCAGGCGCCTTCTCATTGCGCCGTGCAGCGGCATTATGACAGCGCGACAATAGCTTCCATGATACCCTGGGGTGTCGATGCAACGGCCACTACCGGCGCGCCCAGCACTTCTTCTAAAACATGCAGGGATACATCGTCAAGAAACATATCGCCGTCACAACGCAAGACAACATCAGGGACGAGAATCGTGTCGCCCTTTTCCACAAGTCCGGAAAGAGATTTAATTACGTCGCGGCCCGTGAGGAGTCCGGCCACCGTCACGCTTGTGCCGAAAAAAGTATTTTCTACAGCCACCGCTTGTATGTCAATACCTGCCTTTCTGAGCCTGCTGACATACCTGGAGAGATAGGGGTGGAAAGAGACACCCGTAAATGTGATGAAGCGTCTGCCTTCATCCTTGCTCTTCTGGAGCGCCTGGGGAAGCTTCACCTTTTTCGCCTGGTGAAGGAACAATTGGACCATGCCGACGCCGTTTTCGATCTGGGGAAGCTCGCCGTAGTCATCCAGCGGAGGGAATTCCGCTGCGGCCTTGATATACAGTTCATCAGATCCATACACAATGCTTTCTCCGTGCTTCCTTCTGAACCTGTTCTGGAACTTGCGTATAGTGTCGAGCGCTCTGCGCGCATCGTCCGTGTCAACCGGTTTCAGCTGTTTTTTCCGGTGCGCAGTGAGGCCCACCGGCACAACCGCTATCGACTGCACATAGGGATAAAAACGGTACAGGTCGCCAATCGTTTTTTCAAGGTCCTTGCCGTCGTTATAGCCGGGACACAAAACAATCTGCGTGTGCATTCGTATCTTGCTGTCGGCAAGGGACTTGATCTCCTTGAGAATATTTTCCGCTGTCTGGACGCCAAGTAATTTATTCCTGATCGCAGTATTGGAGGAATGGACAGAAATATACAGAGGGCTCAGGTGCTGAGCTATGATCCTTTGTTTGTCCTGGGGGGAAAGGTTAGTCAGGGTTATATAATTGCCATAGAGAAAGGACATCCTGTAATCGTCGTCTTTCAGATAAAGGGACTTTCTCAACCCTTTCGGGAGCTGCGATACAAAACAGAAAATGCAGTTGTTCCTGCATGATCTGGTGTGGAACGGTTTTAGTCCAATCCCCAGCCCGACGGCGTCATCACTGCCCCTGCAGGCGTTTATGGTAAGTTTTCCGGCCCCTCTGCCTACCGTGAGCTGCAGGTCAGGCTCATTACCGTAGAACAGCAGGTCTATTGCATCTTTAATCTTATTTCCGTTGACTCTGATAAGCTTGTCCTTCGGGAGCAGGCCGGCCCGTTCAGCTATACTCCCTCCTGCTATGAATTCTATTTCAACTCCGGGTTTACTTTTCACTGGTCTGCCTCAACCCCCTATAAATGTACTGAAGTCCGGATATAATGGTCAGCAGAGTAACAATAATGAGCATCCAGCCTTCCGGAGGCGGTAAGCCCCGGAAGGTACGCGAGAAAAGCGCATAGGCGATCAGGACAAGCTGCGCAGCTATGGCGGCCTTTCCTGTCAGCGACGGCTCAACCTTCGTTATGTTATAAAGCAAATACAGCAGCAGCCAACCCAGCGTGACAATCAGGTCACGGCTGATCACGGTTATGGTCATCCACATCGGTATCCACCCATACACTGAAAACAGTATGAATGACGTCATCAGAAGGAATTTGTCGGCCAATGGATCGAGAAAGGCTCCGAGACGGGTCTGCTGGTTGGTCATCCTTGCGAGAAGGCCGTCGAGCATATCCGAGATGCTGGCCACTATAAAAAGAAACAGCGCGTAATCCACCCGATTGTAAACGAGCGCGGTCACAAATACGGGTATAATCACAATTCTGATGAATGTGATACTGTTCGGTATGCTGAGGACTTTCATGCGGCTCATGGCATATTAAAAGGAATTGAGGCAGTGTGTATGGTAACTCCTATTTTCTTATAGCACGTTGAAGGCATGGTCTTTCCCGAAGCGTCAGACAACAACGCAAGGAGCGTTTTGGCATGACATTGCTCCAGGCTGAAGCCATACGTCCCTGCGCTGAGCAACGCCCGGCTCAGCCTTTTCCCGGCAGCGGCATTTCTGCCTGTCATAAAATCCATTTCTCCGAGCAGCATATCACAGTATATAACACCTCTCGGGTCCTTTGTTCTTTTGAAGTTGCGCAAGGCGGTGGAAGTAAATGTTTTGGCCTGAGGGAAGTCCCTCTTCATCTTGCAGGCGGTGGCTATGCTCCAAAGGGTATAGGAATAGCTGACAATGTCTCCTATCTCTTCATAGAGCTGTTCCGCTTTTCTGAAATGGCGCATGGCGTCACCGTAGCGTTTCTGCATTCTGTATGCATTGCCGATGCCGCAATGCGAATAGGCGGTCCCGAATTTGTCCTTCAGTCTGCCGAACATATGATTTGCCTGCCTGTAATACTCCAGCGATTCACCGTATTTTCCGGCAATACGGTGGGTCCCCCCAAGCCCGCACAAAGCGTAGGCTATACCGGAATCAAACCCGAGGGAATCGAACAAACCCTTTGCCTCGGTGAATAAAACAATGGCCTTTCCGATATTTCCGGCAACCCTATGCACCCCGGCTTCCGCCCACAGGGAAAAAGCTGCGCCCCTCTTGTCCTTTTCTCTCCGGTATGTCTTCCTGGCCGCAGAAACGAACTGCAAAGCCTCTTTCCACATCCCTATCGCTCTGAGGGAGAGCCCCATTCCAACCATGCAGTCTGCGGCAGTGAGCGTTCGGCCAAGGGCTTCGCACGCCTCCAACGCCTCCTCGTAATTATTTATGGCCAGGTCAAAATCACCTGTCATCCTGCTGATATCGGCAATGGCGAGCGTTGCATCGAGGATGCCGCTCACTTGACCCGCTCTTTTGCTTATGGAGAGGGCGCTTTTGAAAATCTTCAGCGCTTCCCGGTATTGCGCCTTGTCCCTTAAAACTTCCGCTTTTCTTATAAGTGCAATAATTTTATCGTCCATGCTGACCTCCGATTCCAGCCAATTGCTCCCTGAGCCCCTTCATCAGGGCGTTATAATCACCGGAATAAAAATATGCTGACCCCATGACCATGATGTCGGCCCCTGCAGAGGCCACCTCAAGCGCATTGTCCGGCTTGACTCCGCCATCGACCTCTATAAGCGTGTTGAGTTTCCTCTCTTTGATAATGGTTTTCAGCGACCGTATTTTATCCATAAGGAAGGGAATGAAGTGCTGCCCTCCGAACCCCGGATTTACCGACATGAGCAACACCATGTCGAGGTCGGTCAAAATGTAATCAAGGGTGCAAAGAGGGGTGGCCGGATTCAGAGATACAGCGGCCTTAATCCCCCTGCTCTTTATATAATTAATAGTCCGGTGAAGATGGACGCAAGTCTCGACATGTACTGTGAGGTAATCGGCCCCGGCCCTGATAAAATCATCCAAAAAACGGTCCGGGCATTCTATCATCAGGTGGACGTCAAGCGGCAGCGCAGTGGCTTTCCGTATTGATTCAATAATTGCCGGTCCTATGGTGATATTGGGGACAAAATGACCATCCATTACATCCAGATGCAGCACATCTGCGCCGGAAGCCTCTACCGCTTTTATTTCTTCCCCGAGTCTCAAAAAATCTGCAGATAATAGTGAGGGAGCAATTTTAATCACGTTTCCTCCTTAATAAACAGGCAATGGGCTATAGGCTCTAGGTAAAAAAAGAAAAAACCTCTTTCTGTTTCCTTGTCCCATAACCTATCGCCCATTGCCTATTGCCTGTTTTTGTGGTCCATTGCCTATCGCCTTTGTTTGTTTGTCCTCTGCCTATCGCCCATAGCCCATAGCCTATTGCCATTCTTTATTGTCCATTGCCTATTGCCTTTGTTTTATTGTCATCCTCAAAATCACCGAGGCTGACAAGAATGCTGAAAACATCAGATCCGCTCTCATTCGTCTCGGGCCTCTGCGCCAAAACTACATTCTTTGAGGTCTTCTCGGAATGAACATAAAGTATCTTGCCGATCTGTATCCCCTTCTCTTTTAATATGGCTTCAGCCCTGTCGAGAGGCTGGCCTACAACATCCGGGACGTACTGGATTTTCGGCCCCTTGCTCAGCACAATACCGATTTCTCTGCCCTCCTTTACCTTGCTGCCCGGAAGTATATCCTGACGAATTATATTCCCCTGGTGTATGGCCGTATCGTAATCCTCACCTTCAAGCCGGATATGCAGTCCCTTGTTCCTGAGGATATCGTTAGCGTCCATCATTTCCTTGCCCCTAAGATCTGGAACAATAACAGTCCTGCTGAAGCTCAGAAGTTGAAAAGTTAAGTGGCCTGAAACAATACCGAGGACCAGCAAGGCAACAATATACACCGGTATTTTTATTAAATTCTTCATCGAATCCTTTTCAACCGTGCGGCGAAAAAACCATCCATATCATGCTCGTGGGGAAAAGTCTTGTAAAACACACGCCCTGAATCGCCATATTCAAAGGGCCGCAGAAAGTCGTGTTCGCCTTTTATAATACTAAAATTCTGATTTCCGTGTAAAAATATCCCTATTACTTCCTCCCCTTCTTCCGGTTCCGTCGAGCATACTGAATATACCATGCTTCCGCCGACCTTCAGGTACAGGGAAACAGCCTGAAGAAGCGCCACTTGATTTTCCCTGAACCTCTGTAAATCCTGAGGGAGACGCCTGTACTTTACATCAGGGTTCCTTCGAATAACACCCAGGGCTGAACATGGGGCGTCAAGGAGAATACGGTCAAACAAACAGCTATCGGAATCAGTGCCGCACCCGGCGGTCCGCCTGATACCGACCCCGACCTCCGAGCCACGAATATCCCCGTGCACAACCGCCACTGATTGCAAGCCGAGTGTAGTTATATTTTCCTCAAGCTGTCTTATCCTTTGTGATTCGGCCTCGACCGCTATGACCTTTCCCCTGTCCCCCATAAGTTTCGCAATATGGGTGGTCTTCCCGCCAGGAGCAGCACAGGCATCAAGCACAATTTCTTCCGGACAGGGGGCGAGCAGAAAGCTGACCAACTGGGCTGCTTCATCCTGGACAAGACAGGGGAAATCCAGCAATTCATGAAGATCGATGAACGAATGCAGGTCATCAAGCACAATGCCGGATGGAGAGAAAATCGTTTTATGGGCTTTAATACCCTTTGCTGCAAGGACAGACACTGCGCTTTCCCGCGCCACAGTGTCATCTATCCTTATAGTAAGCTTAGGGAGTTCATTATTTTTTTTTGCAAGCCTCAGAGCTCCATCATGGCCAAACCGCTTGGTCCATCGCTTTATGAGCCATCTGGGATGGGATGTCTCAATCGCAATAGCGCTAACGGGGTCCCCACAAAGTTCCAAAAGTTTATGGGGTGTAACAAGACCCTCATCCTGGGTGGCCATCGTCTCCCTGCTCCTGAGAAAGTTCCTCAATACCGCGTTCACAAGCGAAGTCTTTCCCCTTTGCGCCTTCTCAACATTGACAGCCTCATTAACGGCGGCCCATTCCGGAACGCGCATATATGCGATCTGATAGGCCGCGATTCTCAGGTTATTGATCGTATCGAATGATAAACCAGCCGGCCTTCTTAAGAAATCCTTAAGCATCCAGTCAAGCAAGTCCCGGTAGCGCAAGACACCATACACCAGTTCCATAAGAAAGGCCCGTTCCCTCTTGTCGTCTTCCCTAGACAAGGCCTCGATCACTTCCCTTGGCTTTTTTCCTCTTTTGAAAATTTTATTAAGGGCAACAACAGCGCGCTCTCTGGCAGGCGCCATACTAAAAAGGCCGTGAAACGTGAAAGGTGAAACGTGAATAGTTAAAAACCAAATACAAAACGCAATAAATTGAAACTCTCTTTTCGTCTTTTAGCCTTTGCCTTTCACTTTTCACGTTTTACCCTTCACGTTTCACGATCCGAAAAATTTTATGGCTTCCCTTACCTTTTCCAGGTCAACCCGCGTATTACGGCATGGACCGAAAGGCCGCTCATTGTGGATACCCAAAACCGGAAGAGGATAGCTGTCAACAATACCGCTGCTTAAATCCCTCTCGCAGGCAACGGCCACAATGGCCTTCGGCCTTACATCACTTACAATGAGCCTGGCCAGATTGCCTCCGGTTGCAACAAAAAGTTTCAGGTCATTATCAGCGGCCACCTGTATCAGGTCCTTAATTCCACACCTGCCGCACCGCTTGCAATTATTAATATCACTGGTTATCCTGACATCGCAATCACTTATCTGCAGGCAATGCGGCAAGAGCAGCAGTATCCTCTTTGTCCTGTATCTCTCCGGTTCCGCTTTGATCAGCCAGTTATTCAGATCAATAATATAGCGCTGGAACAGCTCTTTTCTGCTTTTCAGAAAAGCCCCTGCCAGCATCAGCAGCGGGTAGAGCACCTTTAAAACAAATCCTCTAAGAAAATGTTTCATAGCCTTCTTTTAATTTTCGGCCCGCCAGAAATGCCTCGGCAGACATGATTCTCCGGCCCCCCGGCTGGAGTTCCTCAACCAGAAGAAGGCCCTTGCCTGTACCGGCGACAATTTGACCCCCTGATGCTTTTTCGAGCCTACCGGCGACGCCGTCACCGTCAATAGGTTTCACTCTGATTATCTTTATCAGCTCCCCGTTAAGGTAACTGAATGCAGATGGCCAAGGGTGCATGCCCTTCACAAAATGGAGCAACTCATGAGCGCTCCTGCTCCAGTTTATTCTACCGTCCGCCTTCCTCAGCGGAGGCGCATAGGTCGCTTCGCCGCTCTGTGGCGCCGGCCTGACCATGCCCGACCTTATTCCCCTAAGCGTCTCGACAAGTGTCTTTGCCCCAAGGCCGGCAAGTTTTCCTGAAAGCGTTTCATAGTTATCGTCATCCAGAATCTCAACCTGGGTGCGCTGCAGTATATCTCCCGTGTCGATTCCCGTGTCCATAAGCATTGTCGTGACACCGGTAATTCTTTCTCCATTGATCAGCGCCCATTGAATTGGCGCCGCGCCACGGTATTTAGGCAGGAGCGATCCGTGGACATTGATGCATCCGGACAGCGGCGATTTAAGGACCTCGCCAGGCAGTATTTTTCCGTATGCCACCACAACAATAAACTCCGGGGCAATACTTTTTACGATGTTATAAAATTCCTCATCCCGTATTTTGGGGGGCTGTACAACTCTGATACCATAGGCAAGCGCCAACTCTTTGACCGGCGGCGATGAGAGAATATGCCCTCTGCCTTTCAGTTTGTCAGGCTGTGTTACTACCAGTGAGACATCTTCTTCATTTATCAATGCCCGCAGCGACGGGACAGCAAAACCAGGAGTGCCGAAAAAGATTAAGGACACCGGACCTTACGCGCCCGTGTGGAGCTCTTTAAGGGCTTTACGGTAACGCTTTTTAAAAAATTCCCTCTTAATTGAACTCATCCTATCGATGAACAATACCCCGTCGAGGTGGTCTATTTCATGTTGAAGCGCACGGGCAAGGAGACCGGTCCCCTCTATTTCCACCGGAGCTCCGTTCCTGTCGAGGCCCTTTACCACTGTCCTTTCGGCCCTTGTGATAACGGCAATATATTCAGGCACACTTAGGCACCCTTCTTCAAATTCAACAAACCCGTCCGCTTCAATAATCTGTGGGTTGACAAGCACAATAAGGGGGGATTTCTCTTCTCTTGTGCTCACATCGATTACAATAAGCCTTTTGGATACCCCCACCTGGGGAGCAGCAAGGCCAACACCCGGGGCCGCATACATGGTTTCAATCATATCGTCAATCAGGTTTTGCAACGCATCATCCACGCGCTCAACAGGCAGTGACTTCTTCTTCAGTATCTCTTCGGGGTATTTCTTGATTTCCAAAACAGCCATGTTAAATTATAACATAATTAAAACAGGCAATAGGTTATAGGTCATGGGTCATGGGAATGAAAAGAAACGTTTACCTAATACTCACCTATAACCCATAACCTATAACCTATTGCCTGTTTTACAGTTTATCGTATTTCTTTGAAGATCCCTTTGATTTCTCGACTGGATATCTATCCTCGTTCTTCCTGATCTTTTTCTCCATCTCCCCAAGCAGATCGATGCCCAGGTCGTGTGACATAATAGCAATGTAAATAGCAATGTCGGCAAGTTCCTCCCCGACACTCGACAATCCGCCCTCCTGGAGATAGCGCTTTATCTCCTCGTCGTTTTTCCACTGAAATTCCTCTAATAATTCTGCAGCTTCCAGTACAATAGAAATTGCTAGATCTTTGGGCCGGTGGAACTGTTCCCAATCCTGCGCCAATCGCATTTAGGAGGTGGGTAAAAAGTGTTACAACGGCGGATTTAGCCACTTTAGCGGCAGTAACACTTTTAGTATGCTTAAACGGGTGTTTTTGTAAGGGATAATTGCCTTATTGAGGATAGAACGTTAAATTTTATGCTAATCGGCACGCTGACATAGCATAACTATAAAGCTTCTGCTTCACACGCCCGAGACAGCATCGAAAGGTACACTTCTTCTTTTCCACCGCGAGCCACGGAGAAGGACATTTTTCAGCACATAACGCTCGGATAACTCTTAGGACGTCTCCGCTAAATGATTCAGGCGCTATTCATGAGTAACTCAAGGAGTCGAGACTTCAGGGCATCTCGATCATTATGCGGAGTACTAATGGCCTCTCTTGCCTTTGAAGCTTATTACTATACCTTCTCTTTTGATTTGATGTTACTGAGTGAGCCGCTCTATACTTTTGACTAAGGCCTTATAGAGATGTTGGAAGAAATTATCACTTTAGTATAAAATTCCTCATTAATTGATGGTTATAATTTACGATATGTACCAATGGGTAACGGAAAATATAAGCTCAAACAGGAATATAAGGGAAAACACTTTTGAAATATTATATTGGAGTTACTGACAACGCATGGTTTAAGTTTCTGGCTGACCGCCAACCAGACGAAGTCAACTTCTGGCAACCCGGCGGGAATAGAGGCTTTGAACGACTTAATCCCGGAGAATTATTTTTATTTAAACTTCATTCGCCGGATAACTATATCGCTGGCGGCGGCTTCTTCGTCAAGCACTCACTAGTCCCTCTTTCACTGGCATGGGAAGCATTTGGCGAAAAGAATGGAACAGGTGATTTTAAGGCCTTACGTGAGAAGATTCTGCAATACAGGGGCCAAGATGCTCGCTCTGAGCCGGATCCTGTGATTGGCTGCATTATTCTTTCTAATCCATTCTTTATGGATCGGACTGCATGGCTTCCAGCCCCTGAAAATTGGAATCCTAGTATCGTCCAGGGCAAGACGTACGGCACTGATGATCGAATAGGAGCAGCGTTATGGAGTCAGATTCAGGAAAGATTGCTATTGCATAAGTTCCCTAAAGATGCAGTCATGTCCGTGGCAGAGGCTGCACGTTATGGAACTGAATATCTCACAAATGCACGTCTTGGCCAAGGCGCTTTCCGTGTTTTGGTAACAGATGCCTACAGCCGCCGATGCGCTATGACTGGAGAGAAAACTCTTCCGGTTCTGGAATCGGCACATATTAAGCCATATGCTAGTTCAGGGCCACACAGCGTTGACAATGGCTTACTTCTCCGCTCGGATCTTCATAAGCTCTTTGATCTCGGATATATCACCTTGACAACGGATTACCACGTTGAAGTGAGCAAACGAATCAAAGAGGAATATGAAAACGGCAGGGACTATTATGCACTCCAAGGAAGGCCACTCATTAGCTTGCCCCATGAGCTCTTATATCGCCCATCCAGGCAATATATTGACTGGCACAATAATAATGTCTATTTGCCGTAAAAAACTTTTATGAACCTCGAAGAAATCCGATTGCGTCTTGCAGAATTTGCTAGGGAGCGGAACTGGGACCAATTCCATACTCCAAAAAATCTTTCGATGGCTTTGGCTGCAGAAGCGGCTGAACTTCTCGAAATCTTCCAATGGCTGACAGATGGCCAGTCAAAAACTATTGTTGACAATGAAAAAGAGATGGCACTCATAAGGCAGGAGATCGCGGATGTATTTATATACCTGACACGGCTAGCCGATAAACTTGGTGTAGACATCGAAAAAGCTGTCCTTGATAAGATCGAGCTAAATGAGAAGAAGTATCCGGTGGAACTGGCAAAAAACAACGCAACAAAATATAATAGGCGCGACTAAGTTCTTTCGTTAATTACATCCCGCTCGGAACTTAACATATCGGCAAAATGTCCGGCCTGTATCAGGTGGAGGCATTTCCGTCAGGTCCTCACAGTAATTGAGACCAGTCTTATTTTTTTATACCTGAGAATTGCGGGACATAACTTTACGCATCTGTCATACCCCGGAATGATCTCTTGCATTTAATGAGGTCCGGGATCAGATTTTCCTTCGTGTCAGATGCCGGAAGAAACATTCAGCGACAGCCACCTCAAAAAAAGTGATCCGGCATTTTCAACGATGGAGACCGCTTTCACCGACTTACCGAGAGTTTCATGACGAAGATATTGGCTAGGATAACTTCATATAATACGCATTTTGGGAAAGCTTCGTTCCCGGTTCAGTTTCCGCAGGATGTCCATCGGCGTGCAAAATTGACCCACCATCGGCTTCCAAATATTGACCCAGCCTAAACCGTAATCTCCATTTTAGTTTCGAGGCTTTACCCTTAAATCAAGTTGGTCCACCGTTCGACGCCGATTAGTGTCCCAAACGGGTCAAAATTATATGCCGGTTAACAGACTTTTAAAAAAGTGGAAAATACATCCTTCCAGTAAATAATATAATGAGTGAATGACTGTTGAAATCAGAGGGTTTGCCCAACCTCTTACCAGAGGTGCCTTTTGAAATAGACGATTAATTAGGATTTACACATGAGCTGGAGGGAGTGGTCAGACTCTTGTGTGCTTCGCGGCATTGACTACGTTTGATAGATACTCCGAGTCCCAAATGTCTTCTTTCTCGATGAAGGCAAGGCTGCTGCTCTTATGTTTCATTGCTACGACAGCGACCGCACACCAATGGCCACGACTTCCATTAATGATTTTGGGCGACATTTCACCCATAACCTCAAGCTTCATAAAGTGCTGAAAGAACTTCAGTGCATGCTTTACGAATGAGGCAAGTATTTCGTTTAGTTGATCAAGCGTAGCAACGCTCAATCCATTGCAGACAGCAACGAGCTGGGCAGGGTCTGAATCCTCATCAACGCCTAAGCCTGCCTCTCGCGCATTAGTCTCGATTTCTGCAACTACGGATGATGAATCAGTAAATTCCTTAAGTGCAACGAAATTGATAACTACGTTAAGGTCATTCTTATTTAGGCTAAGGGATATCTCTGATCGCAGAGCTTCCGTCTTCCTTCTAAGATCGGAGAATTGCTCATCTGAAAGCTCAAGCAGGCCAGAAACTCTTGTTAACTGTCGGACAAACTGATCTGGAATGTCGGCTTGATTCTTGTATTGCAGCGCATGAGAGATCGACGCCCATGCGTGTTGCAGAACTGTACGGACTTGGATCTCAATGTTTAGGTTTGCATAGGGGCTCCACTCAAGCAATGAAGACCTATTACTATTGAGGCGGCATATTAAGTGAACAGAGATATAACCAAACTGATCTGAGCGAAGTTGGTGTCGCTTGTCCACTGACCTCATATCGTCAACAAGAAACTCCCGGCGGATGGCATCACAGAATGAATCAACATCTTCTTGATAGTAGAGAATTACTCGGAGGCCGCAAAGATCTGTGATTTCTTCAATCGGATTTGCGTAGCTCTTTCCAGGACGAGAGAGTTTTTCAGTGAAGCTTTCCACTGTTTTTGCCCGCGCCTATATCACATGCACATCTACGAGACTCGTCCGGGCAATGTCCAGGAGGAGATCTCTTACTCGCTGTGCCAGCGTCTCAACAGAGGGGTGCATCTTTCTATATTTTTCTACGTAATCCATGGGGTGCTTCAAGCAGATCCTGACAATAATTATTATCTGTTTTCAGTATCATACCAAAAAAAAGTTGTTTTTTGATAAGCTATTTGACAATATTTTACGTGTATGGCTTTAATAACTTGTTATTATCTCAAATGGAATGAATAGAATATAAAAAAAGGGTTTTAACAGATTTTCTTGAAAACCAACACTGAAGCTGAGATGCCCGTGGTGGCGGACTCTCAGGTGTTTCTACCTCTATATGCGCCTCTCTTCTAAACGCAGGTAACACATATTGTGGGGTAGAGGTCCCTTGGATGCTTCAATTCTTTATTACGATGACTTCTACGCCTAACGTCGCTTCAAGGTCCCTGGTGAACTCCAATGTATCGCGAATAGTACCAAGGTCATAAACGATGAACAAAATCTGCTTGTACTGCTTGCCATAAGCCTGAATGTCAGCATTGATTTCATCAACAATGGCGCGGGCTTTTGTGTCTGTCTTAGCGAGTTTGATTTCAATGGCCAGAGACAGCTTTGGAAGGACAAAGTCGGGTACAACTTCTTTGATTGAGACTTTGACCCTTCCTACCTCACGGTCGTAGTCGATTCCCTTAACCAGACCCCGGCCAATAAGCAGTTGTTCGACGGCGTTCTGAACCTCTCGCTCCATTTCAGGCTTGTCGAAGATCGCTCTTCGAAGATTGGCTTCGAAGAAATTTCTGAGGCTTTCAGCCCTTTCCGCGGGCAAATCAACCTTAGCTGAAAGATACGCTTCCAGAATGGAAAGGTTAGCATGGACCGATTCAAACAGCTCCTTCTGACGCGGCATCACCGTGTTGCCAAAATTGGACACGCTGTCAAGGTCGTAAACGTCGATCGGAGCGTTAATGGGTGCTAGCCTTTGAATATGCGCTACAACCTCGTTGTATTTACGCATGTACTGTCGGTACGTCGCGTGTCTCCAGACGGCGGTCGGGTCTGAGCTTAAGGCGTGTTCCATCGAATTTTTGAGCGCGGTGACCGTTAGCAATGCTTCCCGTAGTCCATCCCGAATGGCCTGATTCACTGCTATCTCCTTCCAATGACGCCTAATGCAGCGTTCATCGTCCGGAGCCCGCAGCGTCGTAATTCGCATGCACTGATCTGTTGCACATTAACAAATTGAACTGGATCATAAGCCATCCACACGAATGACATTATAACAAATCTTGCTATAGGTTCACTTTTTTGAGTATTCTTTTACGACGCTTTTGTTCCTCTGTCTCTTTAGCATTATTCATAATGGGACGGGGGCGGGACGTTCTTAGTTTTGTTAACTTGAGACACATCAGGAATTTAGAGATTTCCGCCGCCAGATACTCCCGATAAAAGTTATTTTTGGTAACCCGCACATTTTTCTAGTTCCCTCGTTTGTTATCAGGTGGAGGCATTTGCGGCAGGTCCTCACCGAACTAAACACCAGCATCGTTTTTTCAAGACCGAGTATTTGGCCGCGTAAATTTACGGAGCTGTCATACCCCGGGATAAACTCCTACAGCGAGTGAGGACTGGAGTCAGATTTTCCTCCGTGTTGAATGTCGGAAGAAACTGTTAACGATACCAGCCTCAATAGAAGTAATCCGACATTTTCAGCAATGGATACTGATAACACACGGACAAATCCGCCTAGTTTAAGTAACCTCAATAATAAAGATTTGCAGGAGAAGTCTACGGTGAACGAGGTTCATCAATTTCCGGGCCTGAAACTGAAAAAGAAACCGAAGGTCTCGGCGGCCTCTGATCCATAACAATATTCTGATTTGATAGCAGTTCAAATGTAGCGGCTTTATAATTCTCATTTGGTTTAGCACCCGAAATCCGAGATAGACTTTCACCCAATTGCGTCAATGGTAAAGCCGGGATTGAAACTTGACCATCTTTTATTCTCGGATACAACCAGAGAGCTTCGTCAAAATAATACATTACAGGAACGCTTGATGCTGCATTAAAAGATAGAGCAGTTTTGTCATCAACACTAATTAAACCTAAAGAGCCAAGTTCCAACAGTTCTCTGAATGAGACTCCGGCACCACCAATTATGTTGTCATCTTTTACCCTTATGTATAAATAGCCGTGCTGAGGATGGTGCCATAAACACCCACAAAACTTTGTGAATAACTGAGCCTCCGCTTTGGACAACGACTTTACAAAAGATAAAGCTCTTTTTGAAAAAGATCCAGGCTCCGCTACTTCACCAGCAAGAATTCGTGACCAAAGTGTTTGCATCTCCGTATCGCCGATGTTTTTGCAACTGTCGAAGAAATCAGCTGTCCAATCCTCATCCACAGGGCGATCATTAACTGAAGAAGGTGCCATTTCTATTGCACCCTGAACAACACTTTCTATATTGCGCTGTTGACGGAGTCGATCAAAATACTCTCTTTGCTCTGAACGGAAGACGAGCCCTGTTGCTTCCTCTTTACTTATACCGAGGGCTTCAGCTACAGGCTCTATTGCTTTAACCCGAATTAGAGTTGCTTCGACTTCAGCTTTAGCTTGCGTCACAGGTTCTCTTGACTTAGACCACCACGAAAACGGAGCTTTAATTGTATCAAGTAGTTTTTCGATTACCTTTGAAGCATCCTTTGTGTCAGCTTTTATATTAATTTTTATCGGCAACTGGTCATCGGCAGCCATTTATGACCTCCGTGCAATTAGGAATGCGACATATCCCGTAGTTGATTACAACTCATAAGTTACACTATTTCGCACATTTTGAAAAGTGCCGAGTGCAGGAAGAAAAGTTGCGCCGGACAGTCGCTTCACCTAAACGCGCATTTCATCCTACTACGGTAAAACTACTACGGTAAAAAAAAGATCCCGCAGAGATGTCGAATAAATTATTTTAATTCTTTCTTGTCCTCAACATTAGATGATAGGACCCCTACTGCAGAGTATTATAAAAAATGACGTTGAAGCTCAGCGATCGTTTCTTTCCAGAAAGCCCTCCACAGCCTGCCAGTACGCGTCGAACCGTTGCACCTGAGGGAGGTGTCCCGCACCCTCAATTTCTACAAGGCGACAATTAGGAATCGCTGCCTTTGTCCTGCGTC
>Ga0181533_1001308_pt1 | contig 32325 bp, 25 predicted proteins | sample PEATcosm2014_Bin_45_FD_119772 | JGI IMG/M metagenome (GOLD analysis project Ga0181533, IMG submission 119772) | Peatland microbial communities from MTU Mesocosm Facility, Houghton, MI, USA - PEATcosm2014_Bin11_60_metaG | ecosystem: Environmental > Terrestrial > Soil > Wetlands > Peat | place...
ATGAGGATGCAGCCCGCGATGCGATGAATGATGCCGCGCAGGTTTTCACCCATGCCCAGCGTGTGCGCGAACCACGTGTCGGGGAACTTGAGCGCAAAGCCGGTGATGACCAGCACGATGAAGCTGGAGAGCAAGATCAGGTGCTGCCAGCGCTGATTCACCGTCATGCGCGTCATGAACGGGTTCATCATGCGCCGCCGCGAAACCGCTTTGCTGCGCCAGATGATGGCATTGTGCAGGAACATTAATCCGATCACCACCAGGATGAGGACGATGTAAATCCACCGCACCCAGCGCACGGCTACGGAATCGATGTCGTTGGCGCGGGTGCCCGCTACCAGGTGCACCGGCGTGCGTGTGAATTTTTGCGTCACGCCCTGGTGGCACTTGCCGCAGGTCGCGTCGAGATTGGCGGGATTGACGGTCGATCGCGGATCGCTCGAGGGCAGAATGTTGTGCACGCCGTGGCAACTGGAGCAATTCGCAGCCACCACGCTGCCGCCCTGGGCCGCCAGGCCGTGATAGCTGTCAAAGTAAGTGGTCACGCGGTTGCCGGGTACGCCGAACTCCTGAGAAAGCCGCACGCCCTCATGGCAGCGCGCGCAGATGTCGCGCGAAATGTTTTGCTCCGAAGCCGGCGAGTTGGGATCGGTGTGCGGCTTGATGGAGTGAATACCATGGCAATCGGTGCAAGTGGGGGCCAGGGCGTTGCCGTGCGCCAACGCCTGCCCGTGAATGCTCACGTTGAACGTGTTGGCCACATCCGTGTGGCAAGTGCCGCAGGTGGCGGCGACAGAAAACTTCGAGATCGGCGACTTGGGATCGTTGGCCGGCAGGATCTCGTGCGTACCGTGGCAATCGGTGCACACCGCGGCATCTTTCGAGCCGTTGGCTATGGCGCGGCCGTGCACGCTCGACTGGTAGGAGATGAAGGCCTGCGCGCTCTCGCCATTCGACTCCATAAGAAACGTCTGCCCATGGCAGCGGCCGCAGGTGGCCGGAATGTTGGCGTGATTCACGGGCGACTTGGGATCGCCGCCGCCTTCAATCTGGTGCGCGTCGCCGTGGCAATCTTCGCAGGTGGCCGCGGGATTTTTCCCGGTCTTGCTTGCTTTGGCGTGCGTCGAATGCGCGTAGGCCGTTTGGGCATCGGCGTGGCACCGGGCGCAGCTCACCTTCTCCGGCGGCTTTTCGTGGACCAGGCTCTTTACGTCATTGTGGCAATCGACGCACGTAAACATGCGGCCGTGCACCGAGCGCTTGAACTTGCTTTCGTCGACAGCGAGGCTCACCGTGGAGCCGTTCGCGTCCGCCGTGGTCAGCGTGGGGTCGGAGTGGCAGGCGAGGCAGTCCGCGTCCTTGAGCTTTTGCGCGGAAAGCGCGCTGGAGGCCCAGGCAAAAAAGACAAGAACCAGCGTAGAGAACCAAAAAAGCCGTACGGATTTCACACTTTGAGGAGATGCCTGGGCGAGATTTTCCGCCGTGATTGCAGTCACAAGGCAGCTTTCAGCTGTCAGCTTTCAGCTTTCAGTTTTTTTCGTGCTATTGCCGAGCGTTTGGATAAACGACGCAAGCATCTTCGATACTTCCTCGGCCAGGGATTCGGCCTCGCCCATTGACTGGCTGTCGCCGAATTCAAGTCTTCTGGCGACCACTAGCTGGGTCTTGAGCTCAAAGATCGACCCTTGGGCAATTCCGAGAGACTGGCGGAATTCCTCTGGAGAGAGCCGTCCGCGTCCCTCGGCGATATTGCTTGCAACTGAAATGCTGGCGCGGCGCATTTGCGACACCAAGCCGTAGAGCTCGTCTTTGGGAAGCGACTGAGTCAGTTTATAGATGCACACAGTGAGTTCGATCGCTCGCTGCCACACGACCAGGTCTTCGAACTTCTGTGCCATTGTGTCCGTCTTCTGTTGCTCGCATTACGCAATGCGCCTTCAGATCCCGATACCGAAGCTGAAAGCTGATAGCTGACAGCTGAAAGCTGTCTTCAGCTGAAATACGCCGTCAGCGTGAGCACCAACAGCGTAAGCCCGATGAAAATGGCCGTGAAACCCACCACTTTGGAGAAGTTCAGCAGCCACAACGGCGGCGCAATGCCCACCTTCTTTTCGAGCGTGCCCTGTGCCTGGTTCCGCTGGTATTCGAGCGTGCGCTTTTCCTCGAACTCGTGATCGCTCTCCACCCCGGTAAAGATCACCATATCCATGGGGAAACTGTCGGGGCGCAGATGGGTGTTGACGAAGTGAATGGAAAAGATAAACAGAACGGCGAGCAAAGCCTCTTCGCTGTGGATCACGAGCACGGCATTCAGCGCCCAACCGGGCAGGAAGTGCGCAAAGAACGGCGCAAACCACATGGCGTAGCCCGAGAAACCGATGACGATCATGCCCCAGAACACCGCCCAGTAGTCGAACTTCTCCCAGTAGGCGTAGCGCTCGAACTGCGGCTTGGGCCCCAGCCCGAGGAACCAGCGCATGTGGCCGAAGATGTCCTTCACGTCTTTCCAGTTGGGAATCATCGAGGTCGGACCCCAGAAAACTCCCTTTTCGCGGTTGATGATTCCGCGCTGCAGGATGTCTTTCAGGTGAATCAGGAAGGCAATAGTCAAAACCACGGCAAAGAACTTGTGCAGAAACAGGATGGCGCCGAATCCGCCCACGCCGGTAGCCAATCTGCGCGCCCAGAAGCTCTCGCTGAAGCGCATCGGCAGGCCGGTGGCCGCCAGGCCGAGAAACGTGGTAAACAGCACCGCGTGCATGTAGCGCTGCTCTCGCGTAAAGCGTACGTAGTACTTTTCCCCTGCGCCGGGATTCGCCCCTGGATTTGCGCCGGGATTTGCTGTCTGCGGCTCAGGCATGTTTGCCTCCGTTGTCACTCTTGGTTTTTACCTGTTGGTAGCGCGAGCGGATCAGCCACAGGATGGTGTGCAACAGGAAGAACGTGAGCACACTGGCCAGCAGCAGGTTCATGAACAGCCGCACATAATAAAGCCCGGGATTCAGCTTGCGGTCGCGCGCGTTGGCGTGCGGCTGATACTTGACGAAGCTGGCATTGGCGCCTGCGTGGCAGCGGCCGCAAGTGACAATCAGGTTGGCCGGGTTGACGGGCGAGGCCGGATCGGCCGTCGGCCGCACATCGTGCGCCTGATGGCAGTCCCAGCAACGCGCCGTCTCCACGTAGCCGCCCAGCGAGCCCAGTTGCGAGTGGAAGGTATCGCGGTAGGTGGAGAACTTGTCCTTGTGGCAGTTGCCGCAAATCGGCGTGGACTGCATGCGGAAGGCCGACTCCGTAGGCTGCAGGATGGCGTGCGCGGTGTGGCAGTCGCTGCAGACTGGCGCTTTCATATCGCCCCTGGCAATGGCCTGTCCGTGCACCCCAGCCTGGTAGTCGTCATTGATCTTGGCGTGGCAGTTGCCGCAGGTCTGCGGGATGTTCGATTTGTAGGTTGGGCTTGCGGGATCGGTATGGCTCAGGATGTGATGCGATCCGTGGCAGCTTTGGCAGTTGGCCGCCACCAGCAGCCCCTCTTTGCTCAACGCAAACCCGTGAATTGAGTCGATGTAGTTCGGGTAAACACTGGCCAAACCGTGTTTGCCCGCCATGCCGTTGTTACTGTGGCATTGGCCGCAGGTCTTGGGCACGTTGAGCGGATAAACTGCCGAACGCGCGTCGGTCTTGGGAAAGATTTCGTGGGCATTCCCGTGACAGCTTGTGCACGGATGCTCCTTGGTGTCTGCGTGAACGCTGCCGCTGAGTTGGGTCGCCTGGTCGGCATGGCAGGTCTTGCAATCCACCGGCGCAACCTTGTCAGGATGCGGATAACCCTTGATGTCCGCATGGCAGTTGGTGCATTGCAGGCTGCCGTGAATGCTGTCGCCGAATTTCTTCCCGTCCACGGCGATGCTGTGTCCAGCACTGTCGGTCATGCTGGCGTCGCCGTGGCAGGTCAGGCAGTCCTGCGCGCGGAGTGCCCGCGGCGCCAGCGCCAAAACCGCCAGGCCGGCCACGAGCGCGAGGCTGCGAACTGTCAAAGTCGCGTTCTTCCATGCGGCATCGTTCATTCTGCCGTCTTCCTTCCCTTGGCGAGTGCGGGCTTGCCCGCTCATCCGCAGCTTCCCGCGGATTCCACCGTTCCTTCACACAACTTTTGCGGAGGATCGCACTTCCAAGGTCGTTCTTTTGGGAAAACACTGGCAGTGACAGGTATCACAAGCGACGCGATACAGATCACAAAGGCAGGGGTCAGGGATCAGGTGTCAGGGGTCAGGGTTCTCGGAGAAGATCGCAGAAATCAGGGAATTGCACTCTGGGTTGAGACCTCCCGGCGCATCCGCCCGTCATCTAAAGGAATATAGAAACTCCCGGCTGAGGTGAACGATGAAACGACCTCTGATTGCCTTGTTGCTGTTCGCGTGTTTGCCGCTTGTGTGCGCGCAAAAGGTTCGATATGGGCAGGAACCGCCGAAAGCCAAGCCCGGCGTTGATTATCCCATCCGGGTCCAGGTCTCCGCGATCCACATCCGGCAAAACTGCAAGACGGCAGTAAACGGACAGCAAATCGAGTGCCACAATGTTGTCTATGCCGATGCGACTCTGAGTGAGAAGAAGATTGAGCTCATGGGCGACTGGATCTGGTTTCAAAAGTACTCTGCGCTTGCCGTCGTTCCCGGCGATTACAAGGCGCGAATCCTAAAGAGCGCGAATAGTGTCCCCGCCTTCATCGGCGATCAATACGAACTCGTCTTGCGCGAAAACATACTCTGGCGCTGCACAGTCACAGGGATCTCCGAGTAGGCGCAGCGCCGATGCCCGAGAACATCTCTCTTTGCACAAGAATCTGAGGCCTTGCTTTTCAATTATGGTCATATTATTATGACCATAGCGACAGTGGAGGTCCTATGCAGAAGATTCCGGCCGGCCAATTCAAGGCGCAGTGCCTCGCCCTGATGGACCGGGTCGCCGAAAGCGGCCGGCCTTTAGTGGTCACAAAGCACGGGAAACCGGTGGTTCAAATCAGCCGGGTCGAGTCCAATGAAGACGACATCTTCGGCTTTCTGGCTGGAAAAGGCCGCATTGTTGGAGACATCGAGAACACGATTCCCATCTCGGATTGGAATCTGCCCGAATGATTCTTCTCGACACTCATGTCGTCGTCTGGCTCGCTTTTGAACCGGACAAACTGTCGAAACGCGCGAAGGAGGCCATCCGCGCCGCTCGCCGCGAGGGCGGACTTGCGATCGCGGCAATTTCCCTTTTCGAGTTGGCGTGGCTTGCCGAGAAAGGGCGGATAGAAACCACGCTCAGCGTAGAATCGTTCGTCCGCCTGTGCGCTTCCAAAATGACGGTGCTTCCCATTACGCGGGAAATCGCCGCGCGTGCGGTCAGCTTCTCCAATTCGTATCCGAAGGATCCCCAGGACCGTCTAATCGGAGCCACGGCGTTGGTCGAAGGCATTGAGCTGGTTACACACGACAAGTTGATCAAGAAGTCCGGCTTCGTTCCGGTTATTTGGTAACGGAGTTCCACTCCTTCTTTTGCTTATCTGACTGCAGCCGATGCCGCGCCGTGCCTGCATGTCCCACACGTACGCATATCGAAAACCCGGCTTTACTGCAGAATGTCTACGAGTGTTTTTGAGCCCAGTCGCGGGCCTCGTCGAAGCGCTCGCGATCACGCCACACATCGCGGTCCCAATGATCGCCGATCAGTTCGAACTGCTGGCGGGCAATGGCCGCATCCTGGAATTTGTATGCGAACCAGGCCATTTTATTCTTTAGCCGTCCCGTGGTCCCGTACTGCGCGGTAATCGCCTGGTATCCCCTCTGAATGCGTGGCCAATCCATCTCCTTGACACCAAAATTCCTGCCGTTCTTCCCCACCACCGACACTGCAATATGAAAATAAATCGCATCGCCCTGCTCGCCGCCCACACGGTCCGCGGAAGATGTGGCAAAGGCCACGGCCTCTCCCGGCTTTCCTTCCCATTTGGGCAGCAGGTACATCGCCATCTGCTTGTAGAGATCGAAATATTCCGGCTCGAACTGGATGCCCTGCTCGAAGACCTCGCGCATTTTGGGCTCGTCCCAGCCCTGCGCCAGGCCGACAATCATCATCTCGGTGTACCACTGCGGGCAGCGTTCACGCAGCCTGGACGCGGCATTCAGCACATCCAGCGACTCCTGAATGCGCTCATTAAAGAGCTGCCAACCCTCGGAGGTCACAGTATTGGCCAAACCGTTGCCGCGCGCCACCCATGCCCAGCGATGAAGGCTGGTGGCCAGAGCAACCCGCGCGGTGATGGAATCCGGACGCTGGGCGATCCAGCGCCTGAGGTGCGCCAGGTGGTCGAGACTGTCCTTGTCGGTGAGCATGGGCTTGTCGAGCACGCCGTAAAACTCTGTCAGCTTCCAGCTTCCTCCCGCCGCGCGCCTCTTCTCGCTGCGCAACTGGTAGGCCATGCGGTCTAACTCGTCGAATTTTTCCTCGACCAGATCGGTCTCGATGAGACGCGTCCACTTGCTTCCGCTCCATGAACTTTCATCCTCATTGGATGCCACGGCCTTTGGCGCGCCTGGAGTTGTCTGCGCTCGCAGCGGTTTCGAAAGAAATACGAGCGACGGCGCGAGGACAAGAAGAGCGGCAAATTTGGAAACGTGCATGAACGGACCTCTCAAAACGACATCATGCTAGCGCATACCGCCATGCAGAACAAGGTAGCCAGTAAAGGAATATGTCTTCTGGCATCCTTCCATTCCCGAGGCTCGCCCCTGTGAGGCGTGAGACCCGCGTCCACAAACTGAAAGCTGACGGTTTGACCGCTGACCGCCCTGCTCGTCCAGGTGATGTGGATCACATGCCACCGTGCCCCCGCTCGAAGAAAATAGGGGCGCTAGTCTGGAGGCCCTCCATGGGCACAGTTGCGATTCCTGAAGCGAAGATGATGCTCACCCTCCCAGGAGATGCGGTACGGCAGATCCTCTGGCGGTTTGCCGACCGGTTCGACTTACAGATGCTTGTTGCATCGGCGCGCGGCGTGGCAAGAGGAACAGTGGCCCGCATGGTGGCGGCCGGCGAACGCAATACGCACGAGTGGACCACGGCCAAGGATGAAATGCTCGACGCCTTCGACCGCGCCGGCATCACCGCGGCCTTCATGGAGCCTGAAGAGGGCGGCTTCATCGTCGGACCCAAGAATCTCGCACTCGGTCTCGCGGCCTTCGAGCTCGCGTGGGTCGATGGCGGAGCGGCTACCGCGAGCCTAGCGGGATTTCTGGCCCTTTCGCCCATTCACGAGCGCGGCACGCTGGAGCAGATCGCACGCTACAAGAAGCTCTCCGCTCCTCCGCAACCCGGTGAAGACCGCAAGCCCTGGCGCGGCGCCTTCGCGTTGACCGAGCCCATCCCTTACGTGGGCGTCGACACCGGCATGATGAGCGGCAAGGTGCGCGTGGCCGACTGGAAAGACGGCGAGGAACCCATGCTGCAAGTGGACAAGCGCGGCCGCTTCATTACCGGCATTGCCTTCGCCAACTTCGTCACCGCAGCCGTCACTTCCGACGACGCTCGCATCAAGGGCAGTTGCGTGGTCATTCTCGAAGAGACTGACGCGGGCACGTTCGATCGCGGCACCCCGACCAAAAAGCTCGTGCACCAACTCTCTTCCACCGGCGACCCCGTCTTGAACCTCAAGGTTCCCGCCAATCGCATCGTGGGCGGATACACGGTGAAGGACGGCGTGATCGTGCCCAACTTCAACCACACCGAAATCATCGACGCGGTCTTCCGGCGCACCCGCGTTCCGGTGGGATTGATGACGGCATCGAAGCTCCTCTCGGCCGTGGAGCCAGTGATCCGCTACCAGCGCCAGCGCTTCCGCGGCGCCGAGGGCGCCAAGCCCGGATCCGTCCGCTACGAGCAGGGCATCCAGCAGCGCGAAGATGCGCTGCATCGCCTGGTTGACATTTGGGCCACAGGCGAGGCCGCGTCGTCGTTGGGCTTTGCCACGGCGCGCCTCTTTGATGAATTAGACCCGCTGGAAAAACTGAAGACTGCCATTCTCAAAGAGCGCGGTGTCGCCGGCGGACGCGCCGAGATCAGGGCGCTCAAGGAGAGCGAGCAACGCGCCATCGAGCTGTCGCGTCTGAAGCAAGGCGATCCGCGCCGCGCCGAACTCGAGGCCGATCCCCTGGTGCAGTACATGCTGAAGGATGCCGAAGCCAACGTCTTGTGCCCGGCCACCAAGCTCTGGAACACCGGCCACGGCGCCAACATGATGCGCGAGGCCGTGAGCCTGATGGGCGGCTACGGCATCACCGAGGACTGCCCCGGTTTCCTGGCCAACAAGTGGATGGACGCGCAACTTGAAGCCACCTACGAAGGCCCCGAGGCCGTACAGCGCCGCCAGTTGACCGTCACCATGACCAGCGAGGTCTTCCTCGCGGAGTTTGCCGCGTGGACCGGGGAGATGCGCAGGATTGCCTCTTCGCGTCCCGGCACCGGGGCCTGCACCCTCGCCTCGGCCATGAACCTTTGGGCGTGGACGCTCCACTATCTGCAGCACGCCACCGATCCCGCAGGCAACAAGCTTTACCACGGGCAGCGCCAGGGCGTGACCTTCGCGCTTGCCGACGCGCTCAGTTGGCTGGTGGCCTCGCGTTGCCAGATTCTCGATGTGCTCGAACTCGAAACCCGCGGTGCTGCAGACGCCGTGGCCGCTGAAGGGCTGGCCGGAACCGTGCAATTCCTGAGCGACCTTTGCCACACCCAGGCCGCGCAAGCCGCCGGCGAAGTTTCGCGCATTTGCGCCGAGCTGGTCTTTGGCTACAACCGCCATCCCGCTTGGGATGAGGGGGAACACCGCACCTGTTTCCTGTCGAGCGAGCTTGAAGAGCTGGAAGAAACCATGCCCGGCATCATGGCCATCGCCGTTGATGTTCTTGAGGCCGACGGCAGCCACCCGGCGAAAGCCGGCCCGTGCGCGGGATGCGCGGGATCGAGCGAATTCCTCCGCCTGCAAAGCAAGTTGACCACCTGCCTCACCGGCGCACGCCTCGCCAAGGATCGCGCTGCCGAAACTGTCAGCAAAGTCATGATCCCCGAGGCATTGGATTATCCGGCATGAGCTTTGCTCCACAGTCCGTCGAGATCGATCGCCAGACGATGGAAGTCGACATCGCCTGCGCGGGCTTCGGTCCGGCCACAGGTGGATTTCTGACTACGCTGACCCAGGCCTGGAGCCGGAACCCTGCCGACCCTGTGTTTGAAAGCCGCGTGGCTCCGGGCATGCCGCTGCAGGTGCTTTGTTACGAGCGCGCGGACGACCTGGCCGCCGGCGTCAGTGGCGTGGTCACACGTGCCGAAGGCATTCGCGCGAGCTTTCCCGCGCTCGATCCTGCGCAGATTCCCATGGCCGCCGCGGTCAAGCAGGAGCGCGTTCTTTACCTGCTCGATCCCATCGGCGCCAGCCGGCGCTCGCGTACCTTGCGCATCGCCGATTTTCTTCTTGGCCTTGGAAAAGAGCGGTGGGTGAAAGACCATGCCTTCGAGCTGCCCTGGGCGCCTGCATTTCTTCACAAGCGCGGCGGCTTGATCCTCTCCATCGGCCAATTCAATCAGTGGGTCGGCGCGCAGCTCATGGCCGGCGGCTTCGTGCAGATCTGGCCGGGCACTCCCGTCAGCGCTCCCATCTTCGCCGGCGTCGCCAACGCGCAATATCGTGGCGTCGCCGGCCTCCGTCTTGCCGATCAGGGAGTGGACAAACTCGGCGCGCCTGCCGATGGCTTCATGCCCGGCATGGATGTTCGCGCGGAACTCACCGTCGTGGGCGACGGCCCCGTCGGCTCGGTTGGCCAGCGACTCGACGAGCGCTTCGGTCTGCCCGCAGGCCACGCGCGCCGCGAGTGGGCCCTGGGCATGAAGTTCGTCATCGAGCTGCCTGAAGACACCACGCTCGAGCCCGGCACCGTCTGGCACACCTTCGGATTTCCCGAGCCCGAGATCTTCGGCTTTCTCTACGTGCATCCTGACCGCTTCGTCTCCGTTGGCATCTTCGTCCCCTCCTGGCTGGGCGATCCCACGCGCACCGCCTATCGCTATTTGCAGCACTTCATCCAGCATCCCGCGCTCTGGCGTCATCTCCAGGGCGGCGTACTACGCTCCTGGGGCGCAAAATCTCTCGAAGAGTCCGGCAAGCACGGCGAGCCCTTCCTGACCGGCGACGGTTACGCGCGCATCGGCGAAGGCTCGGGTTCCACCAACATGCTCACCGGCTCAGGCGTCGACGAGGCATGGACCACCGGCGTTCAGCTCGGTGAGGCCGTCCTCGAGATCCTCCGTGCCGGCCTTCCGTTCTCCCAGGAAAACTTGTCCAGGACCTATGAAAAACGCCGCCGCGCAAGCTCCGTTGAACGCGGCGCGCGCCAGGCCCGCAACGCACGCAACGGATTTCATCGCGGCTTCATGCGAGGACTCATTGGCATGGGACTCGCCGGTCTCACCAGCGGCCGTCTCCCGCTCCGGACCCACATTTCGCCCGCGCCGCGCCAGATTCGCGCCGTCCGCCCCCATAGCAAAGCCGGCCTCGCGTTGCGCGACGCCGCCGCGCTGGCCCTCGACTCCGGCCGCCCGCTGCATGATGCGCTCATGTCGGCGCGCGGCTGGCCAGAGATTCCCTTCGACGGCCGTCTTCTCGTCACCCACCAGGATGCGCTGCTTATGGGCGGCAAGGTGCAGGCCATGCCCGGCTACGCCGATCACGTCATCTTCCTCGATCGCCGCCGCTGCATCTCCTGCGAGGAAAAAACCTGCATCGGCATGTGTTCGGGCCAGGCCATCACGCTCGGCCCCGACGGCGCGCCTGCCTTCGAGCGCGAGAAGTGCGTCCACTGTGGCGCGTGCCTGTGGAACTGCCCTCACTCCCCCGACGGCGAGCGCTCCAACATCGAGTTCCAGGCGGGCGCAGGCGGATTGCACAGCGGCGAGAACTAACTATCAGCCAGGAGCTTTTAATGAATCCACTTCAGATTGTCGTCTGCGCAGGGATCGTTCCCGATCCGCTGCAGACCCTCGAACCAACAACCGGCCCGAACGGTCCGGGATTAAAAAACGAAATGGTCTTGCCCGCGGTTCTCGATCCGTGGGCCGCGTGCGCGCTCTACGAAGCCGCAGCCCTCGCCGCCAAGCATCCGGGCAGCAAGCTCTGGCTCGTCGCTCTCGGTCCCAAGGCCAAGCTGCAGCAGGTGATGATGACCGTTGCGCAAAAAGTCGTCTTCGAGCTCATTCCTGTCGACGGCCCCATCGGCGGATTCCCTGACGCGCACTCGACTGCCGCGGCTCTCGCCTCCGCCATCGAATCCATTGCCGGACTCGACCGCGCGGCGCTCCTGCTCTTTGGTGGTTGGGAATCGGCCTCGCGTGGCGCTGGCGTCACGCTCCAGCTCATCGGCGAGCGTCTCGGCATCGCCGACCAGTTCTTCGGCGTCGATCAGATTGAACTTCGCCCCGACGGATCCTTTGAAGTTCTGGAACGCGTGGAAGGCGGCAAGCACCAGGTGTCGGTCTGCGCGGGCGCGCCCGCCGTGCTCGGCTGGGCCACAGGCAACCTGGCAGAGCCGCGCAACAACCCGCAGGTTGGGATGGCGAACATGCGCACGATCATGCCCGCGTTGCAACGCGCCAAAACCGCCGCGCTTGACGCCAACTCGCTCAGCTACGTCTCGGTGAGCTTGCCGAAACAGCAGCGCACCACGCGCGTCGAGAAGAACATGAGCGCCGATGAGATCGCCGCCGAGCTGGTGGAGTGGATTGGAAAAGACAATTAGCAGCAAACAGCTAACAGTGGACAGTGGACAGACAAGAGCTGAAAGCTGAGAGCTGAAGGCTGAAAGCTCAGGAGAAACATGGAATCCATACTCGTACTCACGCATGCTGACGAATCCGGCTCCGCACTTACCAAACACTCGCTCGAAGCCGTGACCGCGGGCAAGGAGTTGGCTGCACGTTTGGGCGCGCCGCTCATGATCGGGATTGTGGCCGCCAATGCGAATCGCGTTGCGAGCGCGGTCCTCAATGCGGGACCGCGATTGCTTGCGGTCCATGGCGAGGCGTTTGCGCAGGCGCGATTTGCCTCCGATGCGACGGCGTGCGAGGCGCTCTGCCGCGCCGCGCAGGCCACGATTGTCGTTGCACCGCAGAGCTCGCGCTTTGCGCGCGTCATGGCTGCGGTCGCGTATCGCCTCAGCGGCGTGATTGATACCCACATTACTGCGTTCGGCAGCGCCGACTCCGTCGACGTCACGCGCTGGTTCTACCGCCAGCGCATCGAAGCCGTCGTCACACGCACCGCGCGCCCGTGGTTCCTGCTGCTGGATTCCGGCACGCACGAGCCTTATGCGGGAGAAGCAGGCAACGCGCAGGTGGATGAGATTGCCATTGCGGTAGAACTGCCCGCGCTGCGCACCGAGGTGACTGGCTTCCGCGCACCGCAACAAGGTGCGCAGACCATCCGTCCCGACGCCAAGCTCCTGTTCGTCGCCGGCGCTGGATGGACCAAGAAGCAACCCGACGGCGAAGCGCACGTGGAAGAAGCAGGCAAGCTCATCCTCGACTTCCTGCGCGCTTCGGGTGCGTCGCTCGGCAGCAGCAAATCGTTGGTGGATCAGGGCGGCGAAGGCGCTTCAGTGCTTCCCTTCCTCACGCATCTCAATCAGGTCGGGCAAACCGGCTCCACGCCGCGCCACGCGAAAGGCCTGTCGACTTGTTGCCACGGCGAAGAGCCGCACGTCGTTGGTTGGCGCTTCGTCGGCGAGCGCCGAGCGATTTCTCTGGATGCAAACTGCGGCTGGACGCGCGGCAAAGCCGACGTTGTCTACGTCGCCGACGCGTTTCAGGTGATGGCGAAGGTGAATGAGCTGCTGAAAAGCTAGCTTGCAGCCTGTAGCTCGAAGCCCTTAGCTACTGGCTATCGGCTCCCGGCTCCCCGCCTTGCGGATTAGGATTGCTTCCTGGTACGGAGAATGAACCATGAACGTTGAGGAAGCGATTCGGGTACGGCGAAGCGTGAGGAAATATCAACCAAAGGCGGTGGAACCAGAAAAACTCGAGGCCTTGATTGAGGCGGTGCGGCTGGCGCCTTCGGCCAGCAATTCGCAGCCGTGGAAGCTGATTCTTGTGGACGATCCGGCGATCGCGCGGCTGGTGGCTGAGGCGACCTTCAGCAGCGCGGTGACCTTTAACAGGTTCGCGCTGGAAGCGCCCGTGATGGCCGTTCTGGCCATCGAACCGCATGCCATCCTGACGCAGATTGGAGGCTGGCTGAAGCGACGTCCCTACTATCTGATCGATACCGGTATTGCCGCGGCGCAGTTCTGCCTGCGCGCGGCGGAGCTGGGCCTGGGAACGTGCATGCTGGGCTGGTTCGACGAAGCGCAAATCAAGAAGATCCTCAATGTTCCGCGCGCCACGCGCATTGGCCTCGTGATCACGCTGGGATACGCCGTGGAGCCGGCGTCTCCGCACCCGAAGGCGCGCAAGGCCGTCGGCGAGATGAGCAGCAGGAATCGGTATTGAAAGACAGAGACTAGGGAATAGGGAGGGCGTTCGGGGCCCCGGGGGCAGCGGCGCCCCCGATTCACAGGGCTTAGAACACGCTGATTTAGCATGGAGTCTTGGAGCCATCGAACACCATGAAACCCATTACTGACTTCATCAAGCACCATTACCGTCACTTCAACGCCGCCGCCCTTGTGGATGCGGCCGAGGCCTACAACAAGCTGCTCGCCGAGGGCGGCAAGATGTTTGTGACCATCGCCGGCGCCATGAGCACGGCCGAGCTGGGGCTGTCGCTGGCCGAAATGATCCGCCAGGACAAGATCCACGGGATCTGCTGCACGGGAGCCAACCTGGAGGAAGACGTCTTCAACCTGGTGGCGCACAACTATTACGAACGCGTGCCGCACTACCGCGATTTGACGCCGGCCGACGAAGCGGCACTCCTCGCGCGGCACATGAACCGTGTGACCGACACGTGCATCCCCGAGATGGAAGCGATGCGGCGCATTGAGAACGAGGTGCTGGCGGAGTGGGTGAAGGCGGACCAGGCCGGCGAGCGCTTTTTTCCGCACCAGTTCATGTACAAGATTCTGCTTTCGGGCGGGCTCGAGAAGAGCTACCAGATCGACCCGAAAAACAGTTGGCTGCTGGCCGCGGCCCAGAAGAATCTGCCCATGTTTGTGCCGGGATGGGAAGACGCAACGCTGGGCAACATGTACGCGGGCCACTGCATTACGGGCGACGTGAAGAAGGTGCACACGGTGCGCACTGGCATTGAGTACATGATGGAGCTGGCCGAGTGGTATACCAACACCACCGCCAAAACGCCGCTGGGATTCTTCCAGATTGGCGGCGGCATCGCCGGCGATTTCCCCATTTGCGTGGTGCCGATGCTGCACCAGGACTTGCAGCGCGAGCATGTGCCGCTGTGGGCGTACTTCTGCCAGATTTCAGATTCGACGACGAGCTACGGGTCGTACTCGGGCGCGGTGCCGAACGAGAAGATTACCTGGGGCAAGCTGGGCGAGAGAACGCCGAAGTTCATTATCGAGAGCGACGCGAGCATTGTGGCGCCGCTGGTGTTTGCGTATGTGCTGGGGTGGTAGAGAAGCAGCTTCTAGCTTCTAGCTCCTAGCTGCTAGCTTGGTTCGTGCGGGAACGGAGTTTCGTGGTATCCCAGGTCTCAAAATCGAGACCTGGGGCACCCGATGGTTGGTGCAGGGATTAGACGGGGACAGGGATGACGAAACGGACGGCCATTTTCGCGGTGGGGTTGATGCTGGCGGGGATGGTGTGCCTGGCGGCGCGGGGGCGCGCGCAGGAAGACCGCGGCTACTGGCGTTCGGCGAGCAAGGACGCGCTCGCGGTCACCGGCGACATTACGATTGGCGAAGCGAAGGTGACGCTCAACTTTGCGACGTTTCCGCTGGCGCAGATTCGCAGGCTGAAGCCGGTGGAGGTGAGCGCGGTGTTCGATGCGGACGTGAATGCGGGGATCGAAGGCACGCTCTACCGGCTGCAGGTGCCGCCGGGCAAGTACATTGTGCGCAAGAATACGCTGTGCGGCGGCGAGGAGACACAGTGGATGGCGACCTACGTGACGGGACACACGCTCAAGGTGGCATTCTTTTCCGGCGATGACATGCCGGTGTTCACGTTCGACGCCATGCAGAATACGACCACGCTGTGCGGGACGTATGCGTACGGGCGGTGAAGCAGCTGCTAGCTCCTAGCTTCTAGCTCGTCGTGGTGAGTCGGCGATGGCGGCCTCCCACCCTTGCGACAGAAGAAAGTCGAAAGGATGGGGCACGGAGTCCTGAAAAGCAACCGCAGGTCCTTCGACTCCGTTTGGCGCAACACCACCCCACGGACGAAGACCTGTCCGTGGGGGCCCCGGTCACGCGCCAAACTTCGCTCAGGATGACAATTTCATTGTGATGCGAACTTCTGACTCACCGCACCAGGTCTCTGACCGCATGGATTCGTCCTTTTGACTTTCGTGGTTTCCCACCCTTTCGCCAGGAAAAAGGCGAAAGGATGGGGCACGGGAAGGTTCTTCTTCAAGCGGTCAGAAACCTAGTTGCCGGGCAGCACTGTGAACGGAGCACTGCTGTCGGATCCGCCGGCGCCTTCAAACGCTGCCTGGCGCAATCCCGGCATTCCCATCTCCCACTTCGGCCCTTCCAGCTCCGGCATGGCACGCGCCTGGAAGAGCTTCTTGCATTGCCGAGCCGTCCAACGGGCCCAGCGCTTGGACTTCTTGCGCCGCGCGCTGTCGGTGGAGATGCCCGTGCCTGCATACATCTGGCGGTAGAGCTTGGAGAGGAAGATGAAACCGAGCCTGGCACGCAAAGTCGGAGTGCAAGCAGACCGTTCCCAGATGGCTCCCCAGGTGTAGAACCGGTCCCACACTTTTTGCGTGCGCATGCGGATTTCGTCGGAGCTCATGGTGGGATGCGGCGTAAACATCTTGGGCCGCACTTCGGTGGGAATCATCCAGTAACGCGTAATGGGCACGCCGCCCACCATCATGGGATCGGCGGCCTGTTCTTTTTCCCAGCGCCCGAAATCGACGGTGCCGGGAAACGGAGTCATCATGACAAATTGAGCAAAGGTGACGCCGGCCTTGATCGCCATTTCGACCGTCGCGGTGAAGGTGGCGGGCCGATCGGTGGGCAGGCCGAAGATGAACGAACCGAGGACGTGCACACCGTGTTGCTTGAAGGTCTGGAGTTGTTTGGCGAGGGCCTCGCCGGAGTAGTTCCAGTCTTTATAGACGGCCTTGAGCCCCTCGGGCGTGACTGCTTCAACGCCCACCAGCGCACCCTTGATGTTGGCCCTGCGCATGGCGTCGAGATAGCTCGCGTCTTCGCCGGCCTCCATGGTCATTTGCGTGAAGAACACCATGTCTTTGGGCAGCTTGGCCAGCTCTTCCATCAACGACAGGCGCTCTTTGCGAATGGCTGTGAGTTCGTCGAGCTTGGCCGTGTTGCCCTGCTCGCGCGCCAGACGCAGATCAGTGAACGTGACGGGATAGAAATTGTCATCGGCCAGGGCGATGAAGCGAAAACCGAGCCGCCGCAGCGCGATGATTTCGTCCACGACATTTTGAAATTTTCTCTGGCGGGGTTTCTGTCCGTCAGTGCGCCACACGCTGCAGAAGGAACAGTGCTTGGGGCAGCCGCGAATGGTTTGCACCGAGGCCCACATATATTTGCTGGGATCCATGAGGTCCCAACGCGCGGAGAGGAATTCGCTGCCCTCGATTCGGCCGCCTTCGTAGATTATTTCGGGGCTGCCGGCGAGGCAGTCTGCAACGACTTTTGCCCAGGCGAGATCGCCATCGCCTTTGACGACGGCATGGGCTTGGCCGCTCTCAAGGGCTTCGTCAGGAAATAGCGTGGCGTGAATTCCGCCATAGACCACCCAGGCGCCGCGGGCGCGCGCCATGCGGCCGACGGCGTAGCCGCGCAACGCATTGCCGGTGTGCACGCTGATGCCGACGATATCTCCCGGCTGAATGGTGGCGGGCACAATTTGCTCGATGGATTCATCGACGAGGATGGGATCTCCAACGGCAGCGGGTGTGGCGGCGGCCAGCACGAAGAGCCAGCGCGGCGTGATGACCGCGGTACCAAAGGAATTGTCGCTGGGATTGACGAGATGGACGCGCATGCGGGCCAACCTTTCGCCGTGCAGGTGTGGTTGGCTTCACAGCAGTCGCATGGACGCCGTAATGCGGGTTGAGGATCGGGAGCGGCGCCTCAATGGGGAAGATGCCGCGCTGAAGTTGCGCTTAAGCGAATTTCGACGGTGCGCGTCTGATGGGGAGAATTGACCCAAAAAGATTCTTGCCAGCCTTGCTGGCAGCGCGGATTCTTTCTCGAGGATTTTCCCCCTAAGAAGTTTCAGCGATTTTACACGTATTGGGCGGGCGAAAGTGGTCAATATTGACCACTTTCGCGAGAAGACGCGAACTGTGAACTGTCTGCTGTCAGCTGACGGTTGCTTTGCTGCACTCTTCGACGGGAATCGGGACCTGCTCGACAATTTCGAGGCCGAAGCCTTCGAGGGCGGGGACGTGCATGGGCGTGTTGGAGAGCAGGCGGATGCGCTGGATTCCCAGGTCGGAGAGGATCTGGCCGCCGAGGCCGATGGCGCGGAGGATGCGGCCGGTACGGGCCTGCTGGCCTTCGCGGGCGCGCAGTTCCTGATGCAATAAGAGGCGGCCGGAATGCTCTTCGCGTGCTTCGGCGGGCACGGCGGAGCCCTCGGGACCGAAGGCGGCGGGCCGCCGCGGCGACTCGCGCTCGATTTCGAAGCCGCGCGAGGTGTTGTGGAGATAGAGGATGACGCCGCAACCGGCTTTAGAAATCATCCGCATCGACTGGTCGAGAATCTCGCGGCAGTGGCAGTCGGCCGAGAAGACGTCGCCTGCGGTGCAGCGGGTGTGGACGCGGACGAGCACGGGATGCGGGCAGGGCGTGCGAGGCGCGGCGTCGGCGCCGTTTGAGACAAGGTCTGCAAACGGGCCGGCGTGAACGGCGGGGCAGTCGGCGCAGAGGTCGCCGCGGATGAGGGCGATGTGGCTTTCGCCGCCGTTGACTTCGCTTTCGTAGGCGATCATGCGGAACTCGCCGTAGCGGGTTTGGATGCGGGACTCGCCGGCGCGGACGATATAGCGCTCGTGGCGGAGGCGGTAGCGGATGAGCTCGGCGACGGTGAGGATTTTGAGGCCGTGCTCTCGGCAGAAGGGGATGAGGTCGGGGATGCGGGCCATTTCGCCGTCGTCGCGCATGACTTCGCATATAACGCCTGCGGGGGTGAGACCGGCCAAGCGGGCGAGATCGACGGAGGCCTCAGTTTGGCCGGCGCGGACGAGGACGCCGCCGCGGCGCGCGCGCAGCGGGAAGACGTGGCCGGGACGGGCGAGGTCGGACGCCGTAGTGCCGGGATCGATGGCGGTGCGGATGGTTCGGGCGCGGTCGGCGGCCGAGATGCCGGTGGTGACGCCCTCGCGGGCTTCGATGGTCTCAGTAAACGCGGTGCCGAAGCGCGAGGAGTTCTGCTGCGTCATGGGGAACAGGCGCAGATGGTCGGCGCGCTCCTCAGTGAGGGTGAGGCAGATGAGGCCGCGGCCGTAGCGGGCCATGAAGTTGATGGCCTCGGGAGTAACGTGCTCGGCGGCCAGGGTCAGGTCGCCCTCGTTCTCGCGGTCCTCGTCGTCGACCACGACCACCATGCGGCCGGCGCGGATTTCGTCGAGTGCGCCGGGAACGCCGGTAAAGGGAGGCTCGGGAGTGCGGGGCGATTGAGGCATGATGCCCCTTTATTTTCGCTTATCAATACAGGGAATGCCAAAAGGGACGGGGAATGCCAAAAGGGACGGGGAATGCCAAAAGGGCAGGGAATGCCAGAAAGGGACGTGGCCATAAGGTGTAGTTTCCGGTTCGGCAGTAATCCTGGCGATGTGCCTATAAGCTCGCACACTGACCTCATCGATCAGTTTCTGATCATCTTCCATTCGTTTCCCGGCATGATGCGTTTCATAAACTCGTCGAAGAGTGGAACAGTGAACGCTGTGTCTCCGTGGGTTGGGCTCCAAATCATGCCCTTCGCTATCAAGCCCGCGCGAGTCGGGCCTAAGGATTGTACGGTTCGAGCCAGCTCGTCGGCGATGTCCCCGGATCGATGGGGCCCGGGTCCGAGGCCGGCCATCGCCCTGAGGTATTTTTTCTCGATGGGAGTAAGACGATCAAATCGAACCCGGAAGAAACTCTCATCAAGAGCAGCAATTGCCTCGTCCGAAGCATCCAGCACGTCAAGTCGCTTGATCGGACTTTCGGATGCGATGTCCCACGTATGTTTGCCCCATTCCTGCAGGAAGTATGGATACCCCTGCGTTTTCTCAATGATCAGCTCAACTGCCTCCTCCAGGATTTCAGCGCCTTCATTCTCAGCGGGCCTGACGATGGCTTCTCTGGCATCGGGGGGATCGAGCGGCCCGATCTTTGGAAAATCGAATAGCCGTTCCGCATAGGATTTGGCTCGGCCCATCCGGCCTCGCAATTGGGGAAGGCCGGCGCCGACGACCGTGACGGGCAGTTGCTCCTGCGAGCAGCGGTGGAGGGCCGAGATCAGAGCGGCCATCTGCAGCTCCTCAACATATTGGAGCTCGTCGATGAAAAGCACAACAGCAGTTCCCGCTGCTTTCGCTGCGACTCCGACTTGCTGGAGGAGCACCGTTAGATCTCCCTCCAGATCGCCATTGTCAGCCAGGCCCGGCTCAGGATCGTAATCCAGTCCGACCTCGATGTCGGCGTAGGACACCTTGAGCTTGCTTACAAACCCCGCCAGGGCCCGAAGTCCTCGGATCGCATAGTCCTTTGCGGCCTCTTTCTTGCTGAGGTGGAGCAGAGCAAGCCTGAGTGAAGGGGCGAGCATCGCCGGAAGCGAGCGGTTCTCTGGCGCTTCGACGCGGACCGTGGTAATCCCCTCGGCCTCAGCGTCCCTTCGCATTTGGTCGAGGAGCACGGTTTTGCCCACGCCTCGGAGACCGACCAGCATTACGCTTTTGGCTGGCCGGCCCCGGCGGAGCCTTTGGAGGCGCACTGCCACATCCTTTCGGATGATGCTGCGGCCAGCCAACTCGGGAGGAGGGCTCCCGGCGCCAGGTGCGTAGGGGTTGCGAATCGGGTCCATATATAGGAAGTTTAGCAAAGTTATGTGTTTCTCGTAACTTTTATAACTTCTCTATACTTCGGCTTCCTTTCCAATCCAATTCGAATCCCAGTGCGTTCGTAAGATCCTGAATGCATTATTGATAATGGGGCTGACGAGCCGTCGACCACGACCACCATGCGGCCGGCGCGGATTTCGTCGAGTGCGCCGGGAACGCCGGTAAATGGAGGCTCGGGAGTGCGAGGCGATTGGGGCATGATGCCCCTTTATTTTCGCTTATCCACGCAGGGAATGCCAGAAGGCAGCGGCCTGCGATGATGGTCGCGCTCGACTAGTGATGCTGAGCAACGTAGCCTTGACGGCTCTGTACTCTCAGATCCCCTCTTTTGGACATTTTCACCGTAAGCTGATGAAAACGTCCATCCAGCCTTGACCCCGTGGGTTTGAATCCGAGCACATAGTTGAATTCGGGGGGCGCCAGAAGACTCTGGAGCGCTCCATAGAAATCGTTCGAGTTGTGGATGAAGTCGCCGCCGGTTCCGTCGGCCAACTCTTCCATGACGTCTGGCAATTCGAATGCCTCCTGGCGCGCCATCTCTGATTTCATCGCCGCAAATCTCAGATCGTACGATCCTTTTTCCTGGATATCGCGAGCAGGGTCGTAATCAGCGAGACCCCGCGCATCGAGAGCACTGATGACAATATCGGCGCGGATGGCCTTTTCTATTACATCCGAAATATCCTGCTGCAGGCCGGATTCGAGCAGAAAACCGGGAGAAACCAGGATGATGCTCTTTTTGCCCGGTACTTTGGCAAGCCAGCTAACCACCTCTTTGAGCTGAGTGATGGCCGCGCGGCTCTCTTGTTCACCGGCCATCTCCACTCGCCTCGCCACCTGCTTCGCAATAGCACCCGCAAGCTGAATTTGCACCGGATCATTCGGATTCAACGTTTTGCAGTCGAGAGTTTCCTGAGTGGCGAACTGCATGGCGTCGCTGGAGTCGCCGCCGCTGAGAATCTGCATGGCCATGTAATAGCTGATGTTTGGACAGTTCCCGCCCGTGGAACCGCCAAGCGGTGCAGCGTGGATCTTCATCAGGGCGTCGTACAGCTTCTGTCGATCGGCCGTAAACGAAAGTGCAACCCGACCGGAAGTGGCGATCAGCGCCGCTTGGTCGCTCGCCTGCAGAGAATCTATATTGCGCCGGGCTGCGTCTCGAACCGGTACCAGATCTGCGCCGTTGAGATGAATGTCGTCGAACAGATACACGATGAAGCGGGCCGTGGAACTTGCCTGGGTTCCTCTTTGCATTGCTCCATCGGGCGCAGGCTGCGGCGTTCCATTGCCTGCAGGCGAACCTTCCTGCCTCTCCACGATGAAGCTGGATATCTGCTGCGGCTTGCCGTCATCGAAGACCTGGAAATCCTCTTTCGTGAGATTTGCAACCGCATGCCCGCTTGCATCGCGAACAACAACTGGCACCAGCACCAGGTCCACGTTTAGGCGAATAGACGAATCTATCGCTGGCTGTTGTTGAGGACTCTCCGATGGCTGACTCTGCGACTGGGAGACGGCCACCGGCGCAATTGCCTCGTTTATTGCTGGAGGCTCAGGCGACGGAGTTTGCCGCGGCGCCTTCGTTTCGATGGACGCTGGTGCAGAGCTGACTGCAACCTCCTGCGCTGGCGCAGGGCTGTCCGCGATGGGCTGTGACGGCATAGGACTGTCCGCGATTGGCTCTGATGGCGCGGCGTCTGGCGGTGGTGTCGATTGCATTGGTTCGGCGGCGGCTTCCAGAACGACACGTGAATCGCTGCGGAAGACGTGGTATTGCTCGAACACCACATCGTTCACTTGCGTCTGGAACAGGCCAGCCTCGGTTTGTTCTGTCTGGCCCTTCACGTGGAGCGGGACCCTGGAAAGAGCAACTCCATGTACCGGGCACATATACACACGGCCGCCGATCTCCACCGGCCCGTATTCGACCACGATGTTCGCGTTGGCAAGCGCATCGCCGGGAGCCGGATGCGCCTCGACGGCAAGCCGGACAATCACGCCGTCAGAAGGGCGAATGGCGATCTCTCCCCTATAGGCAACAAATTGACTTTCCCCTTTGGTTGATCCGGGCGGCTTTAGAGAATAGTGCGATTTCTCATTCGGTGCATCGAATCGAAAGACAGCCAGAAGGCCCTCGTTTCCCGGCTCCCAACCTGCCCACGCGAGATTGCTGTGGGCGGCGTCCATTATGACGCCATATAGAATGGGCCCGAACTCCCCCACAGTGGTGAGTCGCGATGCATAGCTTGCTACGTCCAGAGATCCTTTTTCCGTGGATTCATGCCCATTGACGTTCGTGACCTGGATCTTCGATGTTCCCGCAACATGCAAGGGCCAGCTGCGTAGCGCAGGGCCTGAGCCGGGGACGGTTGAGGGCAGCGAATCCTGCGACGGATGGTCTTCAAAAAAGGTGGTGCGACGGGTTGCGATCAGATTAGGCAACGATGGAAAGACCTTACTCAGGTAATTTCCAACCCTGACCATCATTTGCTTCTGTTCCGTCAAGCTGGGAGCCGCAGCAGCGGGCACATCCTCAGCGGGCAGAGCTTTAAAGGCCGATGCGTCGGCCAGAGACATCAGGACTTCGTGCGTCTTTGAGCCGGTAAATGCCGCGTTCCAGCGGGTCAGCCTCGCCGCAGTAACGCGTTCGGTCAGAAGCAGGCCAGAGAGAATGGCCGCACGTTTTGCATCGCTCGCATCACGGTTCGCGGCCAGCGTCCCCTCAAGTTCCGCAATCGTAACAGGCTTTGCCGCCGGTTCGACAAGCTTCCTCTGTTCTTGCTCAAGGCGTCGTTGCAGGTCATACGCATCGGGATATTTGGAAGGTTCCGGCAGAGACGATGCAGGGTAATTCGTAACATGCGGAGAAGGCGGTGGCGCGGGCGACTTCTGAGCCCAGGAAGGGCACAAGGCAAAGAACAGCAGCAGTCCCGCCGAGAGATGGCTTTTCATTGCCTTTCGTCCTTCCATCCGCCTGTCATTCAACTGAGACACGCGCACTGCTGAGCCGTCACGGGCCAGAAAATGGCGGGGTACTCTGCAAATCGGACATCCCCAGTTTTGTTGCCAACATCATACTCTTCCGCGCCCCTTGGGAGCAGCAAGAGCCGAGGCCTCTGGGAGCGCCGGCCTCGGTGCACGAGCAGCAAAGACACCGACCGAAGGGAGGGGTAGCTTGCGGGTTAGGGGTGGTACGATTGGCTTACGAAAAACAATCATGGTTATGAACGCTGAAGCTGGATCCGCACCCGGGCCAGCTTTGACGCGGCCTGCTCAGTCTTTCGGTAACAAGAGATGGCAGAGTTGAAGAATTGCCGATGCGTGCATCCCTTCCTGGCCATTGCTTTGGCTTTTGCTTTAAGCGCGACTGTCGCCTCGCATGCAGAGAAAGGGAAGCGGCATCGACCTTTCGAGATACTGACGCAGCGTATGGATGTCGACGTAGATGGAGCACCGAACGCCTACGGTCCGCCGGACAAGCCGACACTCGATACTCTCCTCGATGCGCATGATCTCAATCGTGCTGACGGGGAAATCGTCGGTTATTTGACTGACGACGACGGTCAACCAATTCTGCAGGGCCCAAACGATCCGTTCCCGGGCTATTACATTTCTGTGACCGCCTTCACCGATCATGAGAATGAAAATGAAAGGGATCCGCGCGGCTACGTGGACGCGCGCAATATCAATTATGTGGTTCGCGGCGACGAGGCCAAGCGGCGTGGTGTAAGGGTGGGCGACTTCGTTTCTGTCTATTCGAAGCGCACGCGCAAGAGCGTGTTCGCTATCGTCGGCGACACGGGCAATTCCACCGGCGAAGAAGGCTCGCTTCACTTATTGCAGGATCTTGGATATCCGTTTTCCGACGGCAAGACCGGCTCGGTCGAAGGTCCCGAGATCGTCATCCGGTTCTACCCAAACTCCAACCCAGGGCATCAGTTCTTCTTTACTCAGGCCGAACTGGACGAAGCAGCTACAAAGCTTGGCCTGAGCCGGGATTTCTCCCACAGCCGCAAAGCCAAACGATAAAGAGCACCAGGGCCGTTGCGGTGCCTGGAGCGTGCCCAAAAAACCTTGTTTCGGCCGGAGAGTCGGCAAATTGGAAACTGCGCCTCGTATAATCCTGTAAGCGCCCAGCAGATGACTCGCTGCGTTCTGCACGGTTATTCTGTCCGCGTGTCTCCGGAGCAAGCAATCTGCTGCCGGTAACCCCTTCCGGATCCCCCCAAAGGAGGGATTATGTCGAGTCCCCAAAAGTCCGGCGTCTCTGACAACTTTATTGCCGCGGTCGCCTATTTCTCGCCCATCCCGGCGTTCTTCTTTCTGGCCGTCAGGCGCTACAACAAAAGGCCCTACGTGCGATTCCATGCCTGGCAGTCTCTGGTGTTCAGCGCTTTTGTCTTTCTATTCAGCATCGCCATGGGATTTGTGGCACCGTATCTCGGGTTCCTCGGGCCGCGTGTCCTCCTGGTTCTGTTCTGTCTTGGATGTCTGGTGGTCTTTTCGGTATGGCTGTGGTGCGTGGTCGGCGCGTTGCATGGCAAGCGCTGCAGGCTCCCGCTTATTGGGGACTGGGCCGACGAGCAGGCCTATCGGTAGAGCAGCCGGCCGTTCTCTCAAAGATCTTGTCTGCAATTCGTCCGGCCCTACGGGGCGGGGCTGGTTCGGGGGGCGTATTCCCAGGGTTCTCGTCCGCTACACGGACTCCACGCTCCACCCCACGGACAAGGCGCCGTCCGCGGGGGCCCCGGCCTGGGCTATTCTCGGCCGCTCCTCCGGAGCGCAAAACCGGACGCGACCTTCGGTTTTCCTTATCTTCGGTGGGCCATTGGCCCATGAGAGATCCATTGCAAAGCGCCCCGGTCCCGGCTGAATTCACGGGCAGCAAAAACGCCGCCCGAAGGCGGCGTCTCTGCTTGAGCTGGCGAAAGTGTTACAACGTGGATTCAATCTCAAAGCCCCAGGCCTCGAGCAAGGCCTCCGGGATATATTTGGAATTCTTATTGCGACGCGCCCATTCGCGAAGACGGGTTGACCGGATGAACTGATCCGGCGGCAGTTTGAACTCCTTGGTGATCTGCTCGAAGGAGGTAACAGTGGGCACAACCGGGCCAATGGGCTCTGGTTTGCCCCAATTCGGATTTCCACGACGCTTTGCCATCGATTTTTTTGTCCTTGAAAGGAGGTTTAAAGGTTCATCCTCGGACAGGGCTGGGGGATCAGAAGGACCCGAGGAGCATTAATTGCTATTTTACGGATATTTTGTTCAAAAATCAATAGGAAAGAGATATTGGGGCGGGGTTGGAGCAGGGCGTACTGCGCAGCTTTGATGCATTGTAAGTTGTTGTATTTATACATTTTATGAGAAGTTTGCCGGGCGGGGCCGGGAACAGATTGCCGATCTTTGGCGTAGTGAAATAGAAGCGTGGCGAGCGGGGATGGCGGGATACCATGATGACAAGACACTGGATGGTACTTATGGCGGGTTTAGCGCTGCTGGCGGGGCCGTTGGCGGGGATTGCCCCGTGCCGCGGTGTGGAATTGACCGTAAGCCGGCAGGCCCTGGAGCGGACCCTGAAACAGCAGCTCTTCAGCGGTCCCGACGGCCGGTATTACCTGAAAGGAAACCCTCACTCGGCGTGTTTTATCGCCACCGAGGACCCGCATCTGAGCTTTGAACAGGGCCGGATTGTGGTGCGGGTAAAAACCGTGGCCCGGCTGGGTGTGGGCGGCGTGTGCCTGGGAGCGATCACGCTGCCGGCCGAGGTTTCGCTTGCGCCGGACGCGGAAGGGGAGACGATCGGGTTCCGCGACGCGCAGCTGGACAAGATTTCTGACCGGAAAGAGATCAACTTTGTTCTGGCGCCCTTCCTGCGCGGGAAAGTGCCAAAGAGCATGAAAGTGAATGCGGCCGATTTGCTGCGCCAGGCGCTGGCGGGGTCGATGGCTGCGTCGGGATACAAGGTGAGCCTGGACCGGCTGAAGATTCATTCGATTCAGATTGACGGCGACAAGCTGGTGGTGGACGCGGACGGGGATTTGAGCGTGGAGTGAGAAAGACAGGGAACAAGGGAACAAGGGAACGAGGGAACGAGGGAACAAGGGAACGAGGGAACAAGGGAACAAGGGAACGAGGGAACAAGGGAACGAGGGAACAAGAAGACAAGGGCGCGAGGGAGCAAGTCGGCGGGTCAGCGAGTCCGCGAGTTAGCGGAGCGGCGAGTGGCAGCGGGGGCGTCAGCCGTTGATCAGGTTCTTGAGCAGGTCTTCGATGGCGCGGTTCAGGGCGCGGGCTCCGTGGTCGCGCTGGTAGCGGAAGGCCGCTTGCTGGACGGGATAGGACACGATCCGGGCTACCATGAAACCGCTCTGCGCCTGACCGGAGCCTGACTTTGCCTGTTGCTTTATAAGGTCAGAGAGCAGAACTCCCTTCTGCGTCGCTCCATGGATGCCGGGAAAATCGTCCTCGTTGTTGCCCAGCAGCCAGAGCAGCCTGATCGCTTCCAGGGCCCGCGAACCATTGGCAACTTTTCCATCCGGTCCGGCGGCGAAGATGCCGGGAATCGTCCAAATGTCCTTCTCATAGTTGATCCAGGAAATGCGGGCGCTCACATACTGGGCGTCGCGCAGATAGTGGACATCGGCCGCGGTCAGCGCGGTTTCCTGAGGAGCGCCGATTTTCTTCACAAAATCATTCCAGGCGTCGGCGATGTGCTGCTCGGGGATGAGGGCGCCGGGCGTGACGGCGGATTTAAACTCTGCGCGGGCGATGCGGCTGCGGATGGATTGCGTGGCCCACCTCGCTGGAAGCTCATCGGAGAATTCGGCGGCGACCAGATCGACGAGTTGGCGCGTGTCGTCGAGCGAGCGGATACGGCCGGCGAGGTCGTTGATGGCGATGGCGTGGGCACGATCGCGTTGCCGCAGCTCGGCGATCTTTCGCATGGCTTCTGGGCTGGGCTGCTGGAAGCCCGGGCGATTTGCCTGCGGCGGGGCCTGCGGAGCGGGTTGCTGCGCAGAAAGGAAGCAGAGGGGCAAAAGCGCAGCCGCGAAACACCAGAGTTTCGTCTTCATGGCGGGGAATCCTCCGATCAGAACCAGGACCCGAGAGAACCACGTGGGAATTCTAGCGCACCGCTCGATTTCTCAAATTGCGCTATCGTTTCCAGATCAAGGGCGTCAAATCGCCAGAAAACCCATTTTCACAATTCGTTGCCTTTTCGAGGCTCGAATGACACGGAGTAAGGAGAAAGTCCGTGAGTAGTTGTTCGCGATCCGCGGAACTGTCTCCGTCCACCTCGATCAATCCTTCCAACTTATGGCGCCTCGGATGCTGCTGCATGATCAGGGTGCGGCCGGCTTTGATTCTCGGAGCGGCACGCTGTGTCTGGTGTAGAATTCCGGCATTGAATCCTACAGCTTTCTTTGCCGCGGTCATTTTGTCCGCGGCCGGTCTCTATGGGCAGAGCGTGCTTGCCATGCAGGCATCGCTTCAGTGTGCTGGTGGCCTTTCCCGCCCGCTGGGAAAGCGAGGAAGACCCGTCTTCTTCGCACTCCTCCTGATCTTCCTCGCCGCGAACTCCTGTTTACCAAGCTCCTTGTTTGCGGCGGAGATTCGCGGCAGCGTTGCCGGCGTCCGCGGTGAGCCCCTGGCCCGCGTGCAGATTTCGATCCTCGAGACCCAGCGCCAAACCATCACCGGGGATGATGGGAGATTCGTGATTGTGGGGCTCGCTCCCGGAGACTATACGCTTCAAGCGAATGCCGTGGGCTACTGGCTGATCAACGAGAGGTTTTCTCTCGCGGCGGGAGATGAGACGAAGGACTTCGAGATTACCTTGACGCCCGACAACGTAACGCGCAGGGACACCGTTGAGGTGAAGGGCGATAAATTTCAGGAATCCGATTCCCCGGCGACCCTGAAGATGGACTTAACCGCCGAGGAGATCCGCCAAACTTCCACGGTGCTCGCCGACGACCCGTTTCGCTCGATCCAGACAATGCCCGGCATTTCCGCTGCGGGCAACAACGACTTTTTCGCACAGTTTTCGGTGATGGGAGCGCAGTACCAGAACGTCGGTATTTACATCGACGGCATCCTGGTTCCCTCCCCTTTTCACGGCGCAGAAGTTTCGGAGGTGGAAGGCGCGACGCTGAGCATCTTCACCGCCGAGACTTTCCAGAACATTGAGCTGCTGCCTGCGGCATATCCGGAGAAGTACGGCGACGACGTGGGGGCGGCGCTCGAACTCGAGACCCGCGACGGCAGCCGCACGGCGCCGCTTTATCGCATCTCGGCCGGGTTGGCGGATTCGGGGGTGGATGGAGAAGGACCACTGGGCGCGAGAAAACGAGGTTCCTGGCTGGCTTCCGCTCGCAAGAGTTATCTCAGCTATCTTTTTCGCAGCAGATTGAACGATACCTCCGACGATGTGGCGTTTTACGATGCGGACCTGAAGCTGAACTATGACATCGCGCCCAATCAGAGAGTCGACTTCTATGGAGTCGGCGGCCCTACGTCGTATCAACTGGTCCATCCTTCAACGCCTCCCGGCCCGAATGATATTTATCGGCTGACAGACGATTTCATGATGGGGCGGGTCGGCTGGCGTTGGGTCGTGGATCCGCGCCTGCTGGTCGAAGCGCATGGAGCGCATTTTCAACAGCCCAGCAGCGAGTCCAACGTCAACGGACAACCGCTCGACGACTCCCACTACGCGGAGTGGGTGGCCGCGGGCAGCGTGGATTGGAGTTGGCGCAAGGACCAGATGCTCGAAGGCGGATGGATGGCGCGCCGTGCAAGCACTGGATACGAGATCACGAACTACAGCCCGCCGAGCTCTTCCATGCAATACGGAGAGAGCGGGAAGGGCTGGAAGAACGACGGCTATGTGCAGCAGTCGTCGGCGCTATTCGGCAATCGCGTCCACCTTGCCGGCGGCTTGCGGCTGGATAGCGCCGCATCGTTCGACGTCCATTCTCTCTCGCCGCAGGTTTCTGCCGCATGGCAAGTCGCCCCGGCTACCCAGTTGCAGCTCGGCTATGGGCGTTACCACCAGTTCTATTTCCCGGCAAATACCCTGCCGGCTATCTTACCCACTTGCTCGGGCAATTCAGAATCGCTCCAGGCGGCCAACCATTACATCGCGGCGCTTGAGCAGCGCGTCGGAGAGAGCACGCGGGTGACGCTCATGCTCTTCGACCGAAGCGATGAATATTTTTCCGCCCTGTCGGCAACTGCCGGCTGCGCGCCCCTCTACTTCAGTTATGGCTTCCTGACAACAAGCCGCGACTATTCGCGCGGTGCGCAGATTGTTCTGCAAAGCCGCACCGCGAATCGCCTCTCGGGCTGGATTGGCTACACGCTCGCTTACGCGCGTCAGGGGTCTCGCGAAGAGGTTGGACGGCCGACTTCGTTCTGGGCGCCCTACTACCCGACCATCGCAGACCAACGGCACACGCTGAATCTCTTCGCCAACTATCGTCTCACGCCCACGCTCAACCTTGGCGGGAAGTTTCTCTTCGGCTCCGGCTATCCGGTGCCCAGTGGATACAACTCCATTCGGCTGGGCGACTATCAGCGGCTCGATGTCCGCGCGGAAAAAGATTGGGCCTTTCGACGGTGGAAACTAGCCGTATACGCGGAGCTGCTCAACGCGACGAACCACTACAATCCGCGATACTTCTACACGAACGACTCAGGGTCGGTAATGACTGGGCAGGGATTGCCGATTACTCCGACCGCGGGAGTGGCGTTTGAGTTTTAGCTTCGGCGCTGGACCCTGCCATTTGCCAGACCAGCTGTGCTGATCGCCTTTGGTGCTTCCAGCGGAATCATGGGCTACCGCAACGACCGGACGGAATAGTGGATCGGGAGATACGCCGATCCCCAGCGCCTTAACTTCAACACTCCCTCCAAATGCACCGGAATTGATGCAGAAACCGGCCTCCGCCGCAGCCTAGCACCGCTAACTCCGCTGTGGTTTTTCGAGGTCAGACCACTAGGCTAAAATGGATGAAGGAAAACCCAAAATCCGCAATGATAAAATTTTGACGTTTGGAGAAAAGCATGCCTGACGCATCGTGTGATATTGGCCTCATCGGCCTTGCTGTGATGGGACAAAACCTTGTCCTCAACATGAACGACCACGGATTCAAAGTGGCCGTGTTCAATCGCACCGTTTCAAAGGTCGACGATTTTGTGGCCAACGAGGCCAAGGGGACCGAGGTGGTGGGGGCGCACTCGATTCAGGAGTTCGTGAGCCTGCTGAAGCGGCCGCGGCGCGTGATGCTGATGGTGAAGGCCGGCTCGACCGTGGACGAAATGATTGACCACGTTCTGCCGTTCCTTGAAGCGGGCGACATTGTCATCGACGGCGGAAACTCGCTGTTCACGGATTCGACGCGGCGCACCAAGGCGCTGGCCGAGAAGGGGATTCTGTTTATCGGCACCGGCGTTTCGGGCGGCGAAGAGGGCGCGCGCAACGGCCCGTCGATCATGCCGGGCGGCAACCCGGCCGCGTGGCCGCATGTGAAGCCGATCTTCCAGGCGATTGCCGCCAAGGTGGACGATGGCACGCCCTGTTGCGACTGGGTGGGCGAAGAGGGCGCCGGGCACTTTGTGAAGATGGTGCACAACGGCATTGAGTACGGCGACATGCAGCTGATCTGCGAGGCCTACGACTTGCTGAAGCGCGGGCTGGGACTGACGGCCGACGAGTTGCACACGGTGTTCGCCGAGTGGAACAAGGGCGAGCTCGACAGCTACCTGATTGACATCACCCAGCAGATCTTCGCCAAGAAGGATGAAGACGGCTCGCCGCTGGTGGATAAGATTCTGGACACCGCGGGACAAAAGGGCACGGGCAAATGGACGGTGATCAGCGCGCTCGATGAGGGACAGCCGGTAACGCTCATCGGCGAATCGGTGTTCGCGCGCTGTTTGTCGGCGCTGAAAGACGAGCGCGTGGAGGCCGAAAAGGTGCTGCGCGGACCGAAGACGGCGCCCAAGGTGGGCGACCGGGCGAAGTTCATTGAGGACGTCAGGCGGGCGCTCTTCTCCTCGAAAATTATCAGCTACGCGCAGGGCTACATGCTGCTGCGGGCCGCGGGCAAGGAGTACGGCTGGAACCTGAACATGGGCGGCATTGCGCTGATGTGGCGCGGCGGCTGCATCATCCGCAGCCAGTTCCTGGGCAAGATCAAGGACGCATTCCGCAAGAACAAGAAGCTCGACAACCTGCTGCTCGACAAGTTTTTCTCGCGGCTGGTGAACAAGTACCAGGCCTCGTGGCGCAAGGCGGTGACGCACGCCGTCAAGCTGGGCGTGCCCACGCCGGCGTTCTCAACAGCGCTGGCGTTCTTTGATGGCTACCGCACGGGCCGGCTGCCGCAGAATCTGCTGCAGGCGCAGAGAGACTTCTTCGGCGCGCATACTTACGAGCGAATCGATAAGCCACGCGGCGAGTTCTTCCACACAAACTGGACCGGAAAGGGCGGACGGGTTTCGTCATCGACGTACAACGTGTAAAGAACAGGGATCAGGGAACAGAGAACAGAAATCAGGCGGCGATTTCCGGGATGGAAATCGCCGCCTTTGGTTTTGCGCGAAATTTCGATGCGGGCGGGATCAGCGCAGGGTATCGATGGGGGCGGGGTCCATGTCGCTGTAGACCTGGTTTTCGCCGCCCATGCCCCAGCAGAAGCTGTAGGCGTGCGTGGCCACGCCGGCGTGAATCGACCACAGTGGCGAGACGACGATGTCCTTGTCCTGCATCACGATGTGCTTGGTCTGCTGCGGCTGGCCCATCAGGTGGAACATGCGGTCCTTCTCGGGCAGGTTGAAGTACATGTAAATCTCCGAGCGGCGATTGTGCGTGTGCGGCGGAAACGAGTTCCACACGTTGCCCGGGTGCAGGTGGGTTACGCCCATCACGAGCTGGCAGCTGCGGGCGCCTTCGAGGTGAATGTACTTGCAGATGGTGCGCTTATTGCAGGATTCCTGGCTGCCCAGCTCCATCGGGTTGGCGTCTTCC
>Ga0181533_1001310_pt1 | contig 32300 bp, 33 predicted proteins | sample PEATcosm2014_Bin_45_FD_119772 | JGI IMG/M metagenome (GOLD analysis project Ga0181533, IMG submission 119772) | Peatland microbial communities from MTU Mesocosm Facility, Houghton, MI, USA - PEATcosm2014_Bin11_60_metaG | ecosystem: Environmental > Terrestrial > Soil > Wetlands > Peat | place...
GTGCGCGATCACGATCTTTCCGCCCTTCGTCGCCGACCCCGTGGCAATGAACGCGCTGCATTTGCCCGGCGCCTTGGGTTCCTGCGCGCTCGTCGTGCCCTGTTGCGCATCCAACCACGGCAGATAGTAGTCAGAGAGTTCCAGGTAACCGTTCAGCGCCACCACGTCCCACAGGTCGAGTTGCGACCCGTGCGCCTTCAGGCCCTCCGCGATGCCGGTCAGCTCCTTCTGATATTCGGCGTCGAGGTGCGGCCACAGCACGCTCTTTGCCGAGTCGCGAAAGAAGCTCCACTCGTGTTTGGTGTGTTGCGGCGCTTCCACCTGGTAGACGAGCACGTTGTCTTCGATCTCCCGCGCCAGCAGGTAGCCGTGCTGGAAGCCGACCTGTTCCGGCGTGCCCTCTAAATGCACATACGTCCATCCACCCTCGTTGAACTTGTAGGAGCCCTGCAGGCGCGCATCGGGCGCTGCAGCAGCGGACGCGGCAAACGCAGTCATAAACGAGGTGGCAAGAAGCAGAGCAGGGAAGCGCATACGGTGAACTCCTTGGGAGATTGATTCTTCAAGGACGAAGGGGTGTTCGAAAACTCGAATTTCTCAGTCCGGATAGAGATGAGTGTACACTCGGCCGCCCGGCTTACTGCCGCATCACCACGCCGTTCTTCATCACAAAGCGCACATGCTCCACCACCGAGATATCGTCGAGCGGATTGCCGGGCACGGCAATGATGTCGGCGAAGTATCCGGGCTTGAGCTCGCCAATCTGCCCGTCCCAGCGCAGCAGTTTGGCGCCGTTGATCATATCCGCCTGCAGCACCGCAAACGGCTTCATTCCGTAGCGCACCATCAATGTGAGTTCGCGCGCCTGCGTGCCGTGCGGGAACGGGCCCACGTCGGAACCCACCGCAAACGGCACGCCCGCCGCGATCTGCTTCTTGAACTCCGCAATCTTGTAATCCAGCATCGCCGACTCGGCCGCCGCCTGGTCTTGCGACTCGCGGTGCGTCGCAAAAAACTCGAAGATGGTGAAGGTCGGAACCGCGAAGATGCCCTTGTCGCGCATCAGGCGCATGGTCTCGTCGCTGAGCTGCGTCGCATGGTCAATCGAGGCCACGCCGGCCTGTGCTGCATAGAGCGTGCCCGGTTCGCCCATGGCATGCACGCCCACAAACGTGCCCAGCCGGTTCGCTTCCTCCACCGCCGCGGCCAGTTGCGCCTCGGTGTATTGATACGGCGTGTGCAGCACTCCGTTCATCATCCGGTCCGGCCCGGTCTCGTAAATCTTCGCGAAGTCCGAGCCCTCCTTGTGCTGCTCGCGCATCATGGCCACAATCTCGTCGGCCGTGTTCGCGTAGTCGGCGTTCGAAAGCACGTGCTGTGCGGGATTGAAATGATTGGCGTCTTCGTGGCCGCCCACAATATCGATGGCGTTGCCGCTGATGCGCAGCCTTGGGCCCGGAATCAGTCCCTGATTGATGGCGTTGCGAATCGCCGTGTCGGCCGAGCCCGCGCCTTCGGTGCCCATGTCGCGCTCGGCGGTGAATCCGGCCATCAAATCGGCCTTTGCCGCTTGCTCCGCCAGAATCGTGCGCCACGGCACGGATTCGACGACCGTCTGCAAGTCCTCCGCGCCGGGATGCAGAAACAGGTGCACGTGCGCGTCGATCAGGCCGGGCAGCAGAGTGGTATCGCCAAGATCGATCACCGTTGCGCCCTGCGGATGCTCCACCGCCGTTCCCACGGCCTTGATGCGCTCGCCCTCAACCAGAATCTCGCCGGGCTGGAGCACGTTTCCGGTATCGACCTGAAGCAACCGCGCCGCGTGCAAGACGATAGGCGCGGCAGGCGGGTTCACGGATTGTTGCGCGGGAGCCGACCCGCGAAGGGCGAAAATGGTGCAAACGGCAAGAAGGATGGAGCGAGCTGGAAAGTCGAACATGGGTACGAATATAGAGCATTTTCGATTCACTTGTTAACACCGACAGTACCGTGCGAGGGGTCAATTTCTTGAGGAGATTGACCCATGGCATTTTGCATTCTGTTAAGAGCGGAGCCGAAAACGCTGTAGCAACGAAATGGCGGCCTGCGGCAGCAAAGGCGTGAGACGTGCAGGAACAACGAAGTGTGCCGGAAGCAAGGGGAAGCATATAATCAATGCATCAATCAATGCATTGATTGATGGATTGGGAAAGAGGGAGCGATGAACCGTAGAATCGACGCACACATCGCGCGCACCCAGTTCGGCCAACTGATGGACCGCGCCGTGCGCAAGAAGGAGCGGTTCGTGGTGGATCGCCGTGGAGAACCGTCGGTCGTAATCCTCAGCGTGCAGGACTATCTGGACACGGTTAAGTCTGCGCCGGATTGGCTGCGGAAGGCTTGGACGGAAGCTGGAAAGAGAGGCGTGGAAAGGTTGAAGATGAAGCGGACCGATGCCCAAGTCGACGTCTACAGGCCGGAAAAACTGGCTACCGAAAAATAAGGCACGCCTGAACGGGAAATTACTTCTAAATCAGGACGCAATCGGCGAGCGGCGCAAACAAAAACTGTGAGAAGTATCCGCAATCCTCAGGTAAGTTATGGAGCGGTGAAGACAAAGTCAATGTGGTGATACCATGGCTGGCCGTTGATGAGGTACGGCTTAAAACGGCAGGTTCTCGGATCAAGGCGCGCCCGCTGGACCACGGACCACGGAATGTCCTGCGGAAAGATCTCCCCAGTGTCCTCGCCCCGTTCATTCACAGAGACGCGGATTTTGAAGGTTGTTCCGCTTGGCAGAAGACCTTTAGGAAGAATCGGGTTGTAGCCGCAGCCAGGTGCGTATTTCTTAATGTCGTCCCCTGTTAGCACAGGTATAGGATCGCCAATCTTCGTCGAGAAATGAAGAACCAGCGGAGTTTCCATCTGCACCGCGATGCCGTTCACCAGCAAAGGCTTGAATTTGTATTTCAGCGCTTGCTGCGTACCAAACGCTTCAGTACCCGCATTGTCTGAATTGTGTTTGTACGCCTCGCGCACTTGGCCTGTGCGGTCGGTAATTACATGGACAATCATGTTTCCTTCGGTTTTCCCTTCATGAACCGGAGGCCATTCAATGGTAGGGACATTATCAAAGAGCGATTGATTGGTGGCCATCGAGACAAATACAGTCTGAATCTGCTGAGTGATCGGGGTTGGATTCGAAACCTGAAACAGGCTGTCGTCAATGCTTTTAATCGGCTCCAGTTCTTTCAGCTGGCCTATTACCTTTTCGTTGCCATCGGTATACGTGGTATACGACCTGGCAACAAGCTTTTTACCAAATGATTTGTAGTCGCCGAACTCCATGAAGTATGTGAAATCCATTGCGTACTTAATCCGAGGCTCTTCGCCTTGAAAGCAGATCTGCGCCCACGTCATCTGGTCGGTAATTCCATTTGTGCGATCATCGCGATTCACGCAACTTTGCGAGATGTTCTGCCCCAACATGACCGGAGCGTTACGCCCGATGAAGTCATGGGCCATGGGCAATGGATCCAGGATTGCAAGTTCATAGTTGCGTAGCCATGCGGGGTAAAAGTCGCCTGTATCGCGTTCTTCGACATTAGTCCCGTTGACAATACGGGTTTGGCTAAATGTCTTCGACGCGACGTTGACGCGATAACAGGAGGGACCGGCCCAGTAGACATCGATGGTTCCCGTGTACGGTGAACCAACGTCTCCTGGCTGGCTGACCTGAAGCAGGGCATGGAAGGGCGAGCCCTCAGTAGTGAGAGAACTTGATTTCAATGCGCGGTCGATGGCCTGATCCGATGGAATCTCATCGACAGACTGAATGAACTGCCGCAGCTCTGGAGATTGAGCGGATAGGCTTACCGAAACAATCAGCGCAAAACTTGCTGTGGTAAATGCACCCGCAAAGACTTTCATGTGAAAACCTCACCAAGTGCAGTCTAGTACGCCCCAATCCCCGTCAGGCTCTGTCCCAGGATCAGCGTATGAATGTCGTGCGTGCCCTCGTAGGTCTTCACCGATTCGAGGTTCATGCTGTGGCGCATCACAGGAAAATCCTCCGTCACGCCGTTCGCGCCTAGAATGTCGCGCGCGAGGCGCGCCGTCTCCAGAGCCATCCACACGTTGTTCCGCTTGGCCATGGAAATGTGCTGGTGGCCTGCCGTGCCGGCATCCTTCAGGCGGCCCACCTGCAGCGAAAGCAACTGCGCCTTCGCAATTTCGCTCGCCATCCACACCAGCTTTTCCTGCACCAGTTGATGGCTGGCAATCGGCTGGTTATGAAACTGCTTTCTGGTCTTGGCGTAGTTCAGCGCCGTCGAGTAGCAATCCATAGCCGCGCCGATCGCGCCCCAGCTGATACCGTAGCGCGCCTGGTTCAGGCACATGAGCGCGCTTTTCAGGCTGGTCGCGCCGGGCAGCAGATTAGCCGCGGGTACATGCACGTCTTCAAGCGTCAGGCCGCTGGTCACTGAGGCGCGCAACGACCATTTGCCATGAATGTCCGTGGCGCTGAACCCCGGCCGATCGGTCTCAACGAGAAATCCGCGGATGCTCTCCGCGCCGTCGCCCAACGCGCCGCTTTCGTCCTCGAGCCTGGCCCAGATCACGGCTACATCGGCAATGGAACCCGACGTGATCCACATCTTTTCGCCGTTCAGGATATACTCATCGCCGGATTTCCGGGCGCGCGTCGTCATGCCTGCGGGATTCGACCCAAAGCCCGGCTCGGTCAGCCCGAAGCAGCCCAGCTTTTCGCCGCTGGCCAACGCCGGCAGCCAGGTATTCTTCTGCTCGTCGGAGCCAAACGTGAAGATCGGATACATCACCAGCGCCGATTGCACGCTCACAAAGCTGCGCAGGCCCGAGTCGCCCCGCTCCAGCTCCTGCATCACCAGGCCGTACTCCACATTGGACATCCCCGCGCAGCCGTAGCCCTCAAGGCTGGCGCCGTAAAAGCCCAGCTCGCCCATGGGCGCGACGAGCTCGCGCGGAAAACGCCCCTCGCGAAAGCATTCCTCGATGATGGGAATCACGTTTGCGTCGACAAACTCGCGGGCCGTGCGGCGGACGAGCAATTCCTCTTCCGTCAAACTCGCGTCGAGATGGAGAAAATCGAAACCCTGGAATTTGAAGGCCATGGCTGTACCTGCTGTCCCGGCGGTTCACCGGGACAGATGAGGGTAACAGTCCGTGGCCGTCTTTTCAATCGGGCCCTGCCGCGGGCTTCGCCGCGCTCAGCCGTTGCGCGGCATGGGCTTCTCGTGAATCAACATCCAGTTGATGCCGAATTTGTCGTGGAATTGGGCGAAACGGTGCGCGAAGAAGGTCTCGCCTACCTTCATGAAGACCTCGCCGCCCTCGGTGAAGATAAAGAAACTCGACATCGCGGAATTCGAGCGTGCCGTGCAAGCCAGTTGACTTGACAATCCGCGCTTCCTCGATCAAGCCGGGCCAGCGCTTCCCTTCCTTCGCATGTTCCCCGCGACAGGCTCACCATGATGAAATGGCTGCATCACGGGAGGCCGCACCATGAGCAGCCGTCGCGAATTCGTCAAAGGATCGGCATTGGCCGCAACCGCATGTCTTCTGCCTGTGAGTGCAGGCAGCAACGCGTACGCGGCAGGCGAAGCGGTTGCCGCGCCCGCCTCAAGTCAGGCAAGCAGTTGGTACGACCGCCCCATGCGCTGGGCGCAGCTGGCGTTTGTCGAAGACGATCCCGGCAACTACGATCCCCAATTCTGGCTCGACTATTTCCGCGCCGTTCATGCCGATGCGGCTTGCCTGAGCGCGGGCGGGGTGGTCGCGTTCTACCCCACGGAGCTCCCGTTGCAGCAGCGCAGCCCATGGCTGGGCGATCGCGATGCCTTCGGCGATTTGCTGGCCGCATGCCGCAAAATGGGCATGAACGTCATTGCCCGGACCGACGCTCACGCGTGCTGGCAAAAGGTCTACGACGCGCATCCTGACTGGATCCGCGTGGATGCGAGCGGCAAACCTGTCCGCCATCCCTCCGATCCCCGCTATTGGGAAACCTGTGCCCTCGGTCCCTACAACTTCGAGTTCATGACTGCAGTGCATGAAGAGATCATGCGCCTCTACAAGCCGGACGGCATCTTCACCAACCGCTGGGCGGGCAGCGGCATGTGCTACTGCGAACACTGCCGGCAAAACTTCCGCGAAGCCACGGGGCTTGACCTGCCGCGCACCTCTAACCCTCAGAATCCGGCGCGCCGGCAATACATCCTCTGGCGGCAACAGCGCCTCTTCGATCTTTGGCGACTTTGGAACGAGAAAATCCGCGCCATCAACCCCAGCGCCAGCTACATTGCCAATGCCGGCGGAGGCGCATTGAGCGATCTCGACATGAAAACCATCGCCGAGCTTGCGCCCACCATGGTTGCCGATCGCCAGAGCCGTCGCGGCCTCATGGCTCCGTGGGCCAACGGCAAGAACGGCAAGGAATACCGCGCCACCATGGGCAGCAAAGCCATCGCGGGAATGTTTAACGTCGGCATCGACGACGAGCATCGCTGGAAAGACTCTGTGCAGAACGGCGACGAGATTCGCCTTTGGGTTGCAGACGGCATCGCGCAGGGGCTGCGCCCTTGGTTCATCAAATTCAATGCCAAGCCCATCGACCGCCGCTGGCTGCCAGTCGTCAAAGAGATCTTTCGCTGGCACTACGCCAACGAGAATTACCTCCGGAACCTTCGCCCGCTGGCGCGCGTGGGTCTTGTCTACTCGCAACAAAGCGCCTTGTTTTACGGCGGAGAGCAGGCCCGCGAAAAAATCGAGGAGCCGGGACTTGGCTTCTATCAAGCGCTCGTTGAGGCACGCATTCCCTTTGAAATGGTGCACGACCGTTGCCTCGATGAGGAGCATTTAGCGCCCTTCCGCACGCTTATCCTGCCCAACATTGCTGCGTTGTCCGATGCACAATGTGCGAGCCTGCGCGCCTTTGTGGAGCGCGGCGGTGGGCTGGTGGCTACCTACCAGACCTCGCTCTTCGACGAGTGGGGCGTCCAACGCAACGATTTCGGTCTGGCCTCGCTCTTCGGCGCATCGTACGCAGGCCAGGTCCAGGAAAACATGCTGAACTCGTACCTGAGCCTGGAAAAAGATCCCGCGGTTGGCGCCTGGCACCCGTTGCTGCGCGGCTTTGAAGACGCCGGGCGCATCATCAACGCCGTGAACCAGGTGGAAGTGACCCCCGCCAACGCCAATCAGTTCACGCCGCTGCGCGTCGTTCCGTCCTACCCTGACCTGCCCATGGAGTCGGTTTTTACTCGTCCCGGCGGCACGCATTCTCCCGGAGTCTACGTGCGACCCGTGGGCAAAGGCCGTGTCGTCTATTTCCCCGGCGATCTGGACCGCACGTTCTGGCAGGTGCTGGCTGTGGATCATGGAATGCTGTTGCGCAACGCGGTGGAGTGGGCAACCAACGAGGCTCCGCATGTCAAAGTGGAAGGCCCGGGCATTCTGGATGTGGCCGTGTGGGAGCAGAATGCTTCCATGACGCTGCATCTCGTCAATCTCACCAATCCAATGATGTGGAAGGGCCCGGTGCGTGAGATCGTCCCCGTCGCGGGGCAGAAAATTGCGTTGCGGATTCCGTCCGATCGTCGCATCCGCCGCGTTCATCTGCTCGTCGCCGGACGCGACGTTCCTTATCGCGCGGCCGGCGACACCATTCATCTCGAAACGCCATCAATCGGCCTGCATGAGGTGGTTGCTGTAGATTTTTCGGCCTAGCCTGTGTTCCGCTTCGATTCCGGCCGATTCACAAGCGCGAATCTGTCAGGGGATCCATCCAGCCGGTAGTGGCGCAGCTTGAACTCAGAGGCCAGGATTTGGGGTAGTATCCCAATTGGAAACTCACATAACCCACAGGCTTTTCCACTAAACGGTGAGCAAAACTGACCATTCTTCATTGAATGCTTTGGCGTAAGGTGGTCCAAACGGCAGCCCTCCCATCCTCAAGCAACCCTTCTGATCTTCCACGCAAGCAAGCTGCATTTGCATTTCCCCTCCCCCAGCTTTTCCTCCCCGGCTGCGCAAGAGCCGAGCGGAATCTCGGCTTTTGCGCTCAATCTCCATCCAGCCGGGTGACCTGCGCGCAATTTTCCCCTCTGCTATTCTTAATGGTTTACCTGTGCAGGAACCGGGCCGCAGAGGCCGGGCCTTTCTGGACAGGGTGGAGGAAGCCATGTTGGAGCACAGAGCGCGCAAGCATCATCAGGACCGTGTAGCGGAAACATTGCGTGAAGAGATCGGCGTCCTGATCGAGGGCGAGCTCTCCGATCCGCGCATCGATCTCTGCTACGTCAGTGAAGTCGCGCTCAATCCCGGCGGAAAGTCGGCGCGCGTGTATGTGGCCATCGACAGTGCGGTGAAGGATGTCGCCAAGGCCGAGGCCAACACCATCGCGGGACTGGAAGCCGCCAAAGGCTACATTCGCTATGAACTGAAGGAGCGCATGGGCAAACGCCATGTGCCCGACCTGAGCTTTCATGCCGACCGCTCGGGCCGCTTCCAGGCGCGCATTGACGAGCTCATGAGCCGGTCGCGGTCGCGCAAGTCCGCCGCGCTCGCGCGCGAGGGCGTTGCAGCCCCGCCTGCTGCGCCGCAACCAGCCGATGCGGGACCTGCCCCCTCGGAAGCGAAATCATCGCCATCCACCACAGTAGTGTGAGCAGACCCTGGCTGCATGAGTGCTCTTGAGAAAAAATCCGGAATCCACGTGCCGATCGTAGCGTCTCAGACGGGCACTGCGCCGGCTCCCGGCATTCCCACCGCCCATCCCCTCGCCGCGATCCTCGATGTATTGCACCGTGGCGAGCGATTTCTGGTCTGCTCGCATGCGCGTCCCGATGGCGATGCCGTGGGCTCCATGCTGGCGCTGGGCATGGTGATCGAGCAGATGGGCAAAGCCGCCGACCTGGTCACGGCGGATCGTGTTCCCCTCCAGTACCGGCAATTGCCGGGCGTCAATGCCATCCAAACCATGCGCCGCATCCGTGGCCCCTACGATGCCGCGATTTTGCTGGAGTGTGACAGCCTGGAACGCACCCGGCTCCGCGGGCTCGAAGAACTCTTCCTGGTCAATATCGACCACCACATCACCGGCCTCGAGTTCGCGCATCTCAACTGGATCGATCGTAGTGCGCCGAGTGTGGGCGAGATGGTGTATCGGTTGGTGCGGGCTGCTGGCGCCGCCATCACGCCGCAGATGGCGCAATGCCTTTACACCACCATCCTTACCGACACGGGAGGATTCTGTTACGGCAACGTGCGTGAGTCTACCTTCGCACTGGCGCGCGAGCTGGTCGAGGCCGGCGCCGACCCCATCGCCATCGCCCAGGAGGTCTATTTCTCTGCGCCCGCCTCCAAGCTGCTGCTGCTGGGCGCGGCGCTGCGCCGGCTCAAACGCGAAGGCCGCCTGGCCTGGCTTTGGGTGACGCACCAGGATATGCAACGCACTTGTGCCACTGAGGAGGATTGCGAAGGCATCGTCAACGTCGTTTTGGGGATGGCAGGCGTCGACACCGGGGTCTTTCTGCGCGAATTGCCCGACGGAGGCATCCGCCTGAGCTTGCGCAGCAAGGGCAGATTGAATGTTGCGGCAATCGCTGCCCGGTTGGGCGGCGGCGGCCACCAAAATGCCGCCGGTTGCACGCTCGAGGGACCGCTGCAGCGCGCGCTCAAGGAGATTCTAGCTGAACTGCGTAGCGCCATCGCAAATCCGAAAGGAAAGCGCTCCCCTCAAGAGTGAATTGACGGCGAACTTGAGAATCCGGGGAAATCTGTTAGCCTTGTCCCTGTCGAAATTCTGCAACGTGTCCGCGCCTGTTGCGGCGCGGATACAGCGTTTTCGATTCTGCTCTGAATAGGATGTGCCATGCCAAGTGGCTTTTTCCGATCCAGGGTCCCCACAGACGGGTCTTCGTCTGTGGGGTGGAAGTAAAAGCCACCTCGTACGATGTCGGCGATGTCGAGAAGTGAATCGAAAGCGCTCTAGTATGCGGGCCCGGGCTTATCCCCCATCCGTCCTGCGGCAAGAGGTAAACCACGTCTGAAGGAAGCGTGCTGTTGCGCGCTCCTGAAGAAATGGTCATCGAAAATGGTGGAGATGGGAAATCCCGTGGAACCGTCGGCTCCTGATCGATCCGCAGGCCGGCGCTGGCGCATGCCGCGCGGGTCCACCCTCATCGAAGCGGCGATCTTTCTTGCCTTCACCATCTTTTTCCTTGTTTACGGACTTACCCCGGTGCTGGGCGGCGACGGATTAGGTCTGGTGGGAGCCGACGAGCCACGATATGCGCAGATCGCGCACGAGATGCTCGTGCACTTCGATTCGGCGCATACCCTCAAGGGCCGTCTGGATGCCTGTGTCACGCCTTATCTTTACGGCCGTCCCTGGCTGGAGAAGCCGGCACTCTATTATTGGCGCGCCATGTTTCTCTTTCAGGACTTTGGGGTGCACGACTGGAGCGCCCGTCTACCCTCCACCACCTTTGCCTTCATCATGGTGGCGCTCATCTACCTGCATATGCGGCGATTCCGGCCTGGCGGGCATCTGGATGCGGCGCTGATTACTGTCGCCTGCGCCGGAATCATGGGCTTCGCGCGCGGCGCTTCCACTGATATGCAAATGGCCGCCCCGCTGGCCATCGGTCTGCTGGGTTGGTATGCCTGGTATGAAACCGGCTCCAAGTTCTGGCTCTACGACATTTACTTCTTCACTGGCCTCGCCACATTGGCCAAGGGCCCTGTCGCCCCGCTTCTCGCGGCCCTCATCATTATCGCGTTTGCCTTTCTGCGCAAGGAGTGGAGCATCCTTCTCCGCTCCTTGTGGTGGCCGGGCGTTCTGCTTTATTTCGCCATGGTGCTGCCCTGGTTCATCGCCGTGCAGCATCAGAATCCGACTTTCTTCCGCGAGTTCTTCCTCGAGCACAATCTCGAGCGCTTCGCCACCGACCGTTATCAGCACAGCCAGCCGTTCTGGTACTACCTGGTGGTCATGCTGCTCGCGCTCATGCCCTGGACCGTGGTCGCGGTGCGCGCGCTCATCGATGGCATCCTCACCTCGGTGGCGGAGTGGAGGTTGCGCTACTCCCGCGCCGGCAAATGTCTGTCGACGCGCCCCGGCGACGCTTTCCCAGAGTTTCTGGTGCTGTGGGCTTTCATCCCCGTCATTTTCTTTTCCTTCTCCGAATCCAAACTCCCCGGCTACATCCTTCCTGCTATCCCGCCCATCACCATCCTCACCGGCGACTACCTGTTCCGCCGCCGCCAACCGGGGCTGAACCGTTGGATCCTTCTCGGCCATGCCGCGGTTTGCGCCACCACCACCATGACTGTCCTGCTGCTGCCATGGTTCATATCGCATAACATGGCCATGCCTCCCCTGCACGCGTTGGTTGCCGCCGCGTTGGCGGCAATCGGAGCGGGTCTGCTGATCCTGGTCGTGACCAAGGGCTTTGGTGTCGCCTGGCTACGGCCCGCTACCTGCTGGATCCTCGTGATTCTGGTGCTGTTCGTTTTCGGCGTTGGGCCGTTCTTCGGAATTCCCGAAATCTCCGCCACCAAGCGCGTCATTCATCTGCTCGATCGCTCCTACTCCGCCCGGTCGCTGGCCGCGAAACTGGCTGAGGTGGCGCCCGCCAACGAAACCGTGGCGGTGTTCCACGTGCGCCGCGACGTAGAATTCGGCCTCGCGTTTTACCGCAATGACGAAATGGTGAACTACGACGAAGACGGCGTTCCTGACCAGCAGCATTTGCTGGTGGCCCGCGTGATGGGCCGTCATGGCGTCGACCTCGATACGCAGATGGCCCTTGAGGAGCTTTTGGAGGGCCGTCAGTATCAGCAACTCTTCAGTTGGCCGGAACAGGGGCTGGAGATTTATCTCGTTGGAGCTCGCTGAAAGGCTTCTTCACTTGCAGCTTCACGCTAACTCGTGGCAAAGTGACCGGGAGGGTGTTTCGCGGTTGAAGTTTGAGCGCTCGCCCTTCCACACCACGTCTTTCTTGAATTGAGCTGCATCGCCGGCGCCGGCTGATAATTCATTTCAGCAGACGGAAAGCCAATCGGGCCCCGCACCACGCCGGCGCCATCACGCAGCAATGGCCACTCGCGGGCAATTCGCGCAACTGGACGTGAACCGGATCGGAGAAAGATGCAGGCATTGGACGCAACCTTCGAGATCCTTGATCTGCGGCACTTCGCAGCGCCCGTGCTGCGTCCCCTGCTCGATGCCGAGAGCGAGATCTGGGCCCAGCGCCTGCACTGGGACTATCGCGCCTCTGCCCGGCTGCTGATGCAGTATCTTGACAACCGCATGCTGCCCGGCTACGCCGCCATTGAGGCCGGCAAAGTCACCGGCTACGTGTTCTGCGTCTACGAGGAAACCAAGGCGGTGATCGGCGACGTATTCGCCCTGCCCGGCGCCGCTGAAAGTGCAAGCGAAGGGTCCAGCCCGGCCCGCGCCCGGGAAGAGACGCTGTTGCGGCACCTTTTCGAGTTGCTTCTCAACTCCCCGCACGTTGACCGCATCGAGTCCCAGTTGCTCCTCCATCCTTCCGGCCAGTTCGCTCCGGCCTTTCGCGCAGCTGGATTTGAAATCTTCCGTCGCCTTTTCCTGGTGCAGTCCCTGGCAGGCCGTTGGAGCCAGCCACATGCGGAACTGCCCGGCAACCTGGAACTCCGTTCCTGGCGCGAAGCCGATCTGGCCCCGGCCGCACGGCTCATCTGCGCGGCGTATCGCGACCATCCCGACAGCCTCATCAACGACCAGTACCGCTCCGTGCACGGTTCCATGCGTTTCCTGAACAATATTGTGCGCTACGCCGGTTGCGGCACCTTTGCCACGCAGGCGTCATATGTTGTCGTGGAACAGGCCAGCCGCGAGCTGGCGGCGCTGGTCCTGGGCTCTCGCGTCAGCGAGCAGAGCGGGCACCTGACCCAGGTCTGCGTGCATCCTGCGTTTCGCCGCCGTGGGCTGGCCCGGTTGTTGCTCGCGCAGGCGGCCTTCAGCTTTATGCGCCTGGGCGTCTCTGAAATCTCGCTCACCGTTACCGAAGCTAACGCCGAGGCCATCCAACTCTACAAAGACGAAGGCTACCAGCCCGCCCACTGCTTCGATGCCGCCGTCTGGCAACGCACGCCTACGGCCTGACCGAATCGGGCCGACAATGTAGCGCCGGACTCCAGTCCGGCTGTCGTGCGGGTCTCCAGACCCGCGCCTGTCCCATGACGATTGATGCAGCCAGCTTGAGCGGCAGCCCTTACGCCAGCCCCTCGACCGGCAGCGTAGCCTTGGCCACCGCCGCTATCAGGAAAACCCACGCCAGCCCTGCAATAACGTCGATTCCGTAGTGCACCTCGAGCGCAATGGTGGAGAGGGTAATGCCGCATCCCGCGCAGACGGCCGACGCCATCAGCCACCCCGGCACCTTGCCCCGGCTCAGCCACACTATCAGCCACGGATTGGCCGTGTGCAGGCTGGGAAAACAATCGTAAAGGTAACGGAAGTTCGACTCCAGGAACGAGTAGACGCGCGTCGACTCAAGAAAAGTGGAGGCCGTCGTGCTGGCCAGCGACAAGGGACCGGAGACGGGAATCAGCAGGTAGCAGACGTAACCCGAATAGAGCGAAAGAATCAGTGCCCGCCGCACCAGCCGGAACTGCTTCCTGTCGCCTTGCCACAAAAACCAGCCCACGGCCAGCAAAGGCGTGAACGGGTACAAGGCATAGAAGCCGGACATGACGCGCGCAAACAAACCGCTGTCCAGCCCCCAGCGCATGAACCAGAGATACGGGGACTTGCCGAAGATCGCCACATCGGCAGCCATCATCTCGTGGTCGAAATCGGGAATCCCAAGCCACGCGGTGATGACGGATGCGCCCAGCAGCCGCAGGCCCACATAACCCACCACCGCCACCACAATCGGCCCGAACTCAAAGACAAAATGAAGAACGCTGCGGGCGCGCGGGCTGAAGCGCGAAGCGGCCATAAGCAAGCAAACCAGAATGGCGGCCGACCACAGCACAACACGCGCCAGCAACAGGCCGCCGTGCGTGGCGAAATGCGGAGAGTGAATGACGGTCAGGACTGCAACCAGAAGCAGAAAGAGCCCCGTCAGCAATTCGTCGAGATAGGAACGGACGAAATCGAACATGATGGCTGCGTGCGGAGGAGACATCAGTGTACGCGGCAGCCGTGCGCGAGGGCAAGGCGGCTCAGCGGATTGCGCTAAGTATGCCCTATAGAGCATACTGTTGACGTGAGCTGGAAAGCGTATTTTCATCCGGAATTCAGGGCCGAGTTCGACGAGCTAACCAACGCCGTACAGAATGAGCTGCTCGCATCGCTTACGCCGTTGCGGGAGTACGGCCCGGCTTTGGGGCGACCGGAAGTGGATACGCTCAAGGGATCGTCCTACGCGAACATGAAAGAACTTCGGTTCAGGGCAGGCGGCGGCGTATGGCGCGTGGCTTTTGCGTTCGACCCGAAGCGCGCGGCCATTCTGCTGGTCGCGGGGTCGAAGTCGGGAGTCAGCGAGAAGACGTTCTATAAGCGGCTCATCGATAAGGCGGACCGAAGGTATAAAGGACATTTGGAGAATCTCTAACACGGTGGAGGAGCATCATGCGCGGAATGATTCCAGTCGAAAACGTGATCGCAGCCTTGCCAAAGGCACGGCAAAAGGCGATCGAAAGGCGGGGAAAGGAGTTGCTCGAGCGCGTTGCGCGCCGGATGACGCTGGCGGAGATTCGCAAAAGGCGCAGAGTCAGCCAGGCGCAGATCGCCGATGTGCTCGGAATTGGCCAGATGCAGATTTCGCGGTTGGAGCGGCGGCGCGATCCGAGGCTATCGACGGTTCAACGAACAGTTGAAGCGATGGGCGGGCAGCTAACACTTGTCGCTACGTTTCCGGGTCAGAGACCAGTGGCGCTGGTGACGGGAGCAGTCGCGGAAAGGCCGAAGAGTGCTGGCAAAAAGAAGGAACGGAAAAACGCGGCTTGACATTTGCGGACTCCCACCCTTGCCGCGAAGAGACTGCGGCAAGGATGGGGCACCCGGCGCCCGGCATCTCGAAGGAGGGGCGTAGCATAATGAGCAATCACCTCCAAAATGCGCTAATTAGCGCAGCATCCGGTGCGGCATTTGGAGCTTTAGCGAGTCTGATAGTGAACTACTTTGTCTCCAGACTCCGGCTTGGAATGCTTCACTGTAAATTGCAACTGAAGGGCGAACCGCTGGTGGGATGCCGTGTCACGGCGCGCGTCTTGAACGGCTATATCTATCCATTAAATAGCGTGATTGCCTACATCACCGTTGAGCATCAAATGGATGATGTCATGGTGCCGCCTGGCAATTGCGACGCATTCATCAAACCCACACACCTACGCAAATTGGATGAGGATAGGCTTTGTTGGTCGAGGGCAGGCAATCCGGATGTGATCGATATTTACGCAAAAGAACGGCAGAGCCTAGACGTTTTTGAAATCGACCCACAAGGCAGGTGGATTCAAATTCCATCTGAAAAGGGATGGGGAACGACGGGTGGTACTGCTCGAGTATTCCTCAAAGCCAAGAAATACACGGCAGCGATCAAGATTGTGAGCAAGGATACGAAGGCCAAAATGTTTCAGGTAGAGATCGACCCGGGCAGCGGGTCAACTCCATTGCGTCTAGTCGATTGACGAGATGTTGTGTCCGTAACTTTCGGCAAGAGACCTGAAGAACTGCATTCTTATTGCCTGGACAGACGCCAGTCGTCTTTCATGGCCTCGATCTGACTCCGCGCTTCCGCGGCGCCAATCAATTCTCCGCCCTCTGCCTGGAGGAGGCCTTCCTCGAAGTGGGCCACATCCTTCTCCAGATCCTGAATTGTGTAGGAGCGCTCCCAGACCTGATGCGCCTTGAGGAAGCCATCCAACTCGTAGCGGGTCTCAAATCCCGGCAGTTCGCGCACCTGCGGCGCGGTGATCGCACCGGAGCGAAAACCCTCGATCGCGAAGGCTTCCAGTGCCTCGCGCACAGGGTTGGCGCGTTGGGCGAGGTCGTCCGGCAGTGGCACGGTCACATGCATACGCTTAGGTTAGCAAATTACAGGGTCGAAATCCATGAAACGGGAAAGGCCCGCGGCAAATCGGAACCACGGGCCTTTTTTCTGGTTTTGGACGAGAGTTATGCCTTGGCCGACGTCAGCGCCCCCAGGTCGGCGGCCAGCCGCTCCGTGCTGAAGGCCTCGATCAAGTCGCCTTCCTTCAGATCGCTGCAGTTGGCGATGCCGATGCCGCACTCCATGCCGCTGGTCACCTCGCGCGCATCGTCCTTGAAGCGCCTGAGTGAGCCGATCTTACCCTTGAAGATCTGCGCGCCATCGCGCATCACGCGCACTTCGGCATCGCGCCGGATCGTGCCATCCTGCACGCGGCAGCCCGCGATGGTGCCCACCTTGGGAATCTTGAAGATGTTCAGCACCTCGGCGCGGCCCGCGTAGTTCTCCTTGAAGGCCGGTTCCAGCAGGCCCATCATGGCCAGGCGAATCTCGTCCTGCAATTCGTAGATGATCGAGTGCAGACGGATCTCCACGTTCTCCTGGTTGGCCAGCTCGGCGGCCTTGCGCTCCGGGCGCACGTTGAAGCCGATGATGATGGTGTTCGACGCCGTGGCCAGCAGCACGTCGCTCTCGGTAATGGAGCCCACCCCTGAGTGCAGCACCTTCACGCGCACCTTCTCCGTCGACATGCGGATGAGCGAATCGGCCAGCACTTCCACCGATCCCGTCACGTCGCCCTTGATGATCAACGGCAGGTCCTTGATGCCCGACTCCTTGATCTGCTCCGACAGTCCTTCCAGCGACATGCGCGAACTCTTGGCCAACTGCGCCTCGCGCTCCTTCATCTTGCGGTATTGAGCGATGCCCTTGGCCTTATCGCGGTCTGCCACCGCAAGGAACGTGTCGCCGGCATCGGGAATCGCCTCCAGGCCCAGCACTTCCACAGGCGTCGAGGGACCGGCTTCCGTCAAAGCGCGTCCGCGGTCGTCGAACATGGCGCGAACCTTGCCGAAAGTGTTGCCGACGATGTAGCTCTCGTTCAGGCGCAGGGTTCCATCCTGCACCAGAACCGTGGCCACGGCGCCTCGCCCGCGGTCGAGTTTGGCCTCAATGACGGAGCCGACGGCCTTGCGGCCCGGCGTGGCCTTCGGCGCGCGGATGTCGGAGACAAGGCATATCATTTCCAGCAGCAAGTCGAGGTTCATGCGCTTCTTGGCGCTTACCTCGACAAACACCGTGCCTTCGCCGCCCACTGCCCACTCTTCGGGAATCAGACCGCGATCGGCAAGTTGCTTCTTCACGCGATCGGGGTTGGCTTCGGGCTTGTCGATCTTGTTCACGGCCACGATGATCGGAACATTGGCAGCTTTCGCGTGATCGATAGCTTCCAGCGTCTGCGGCATCACGCCGTCATCCGCTGCCACCACCACCACCACGATGTCCGTCACCTTGGCGCCGCGCGCTCTCATGCGCGTGAACGCTTCGTGGCCCGGCGTGTCGAGGAACACAATTTCACGTCCCGACGCGGGCGAGCCTTCCTTGGCGAACTTCACCTTGTAGGCGCCGATGTGCTGCGTAATGCCGCCGGCTTCCCCCGCAGCCACGTCGGTTTCGCGGATGGCATCGAGCAGCGACGTCTTGCCGTGATCCACGTGGCCCATGACAGTAACAACCGGCGCCCGCGGCACTTCGACAATGTCGGTCTTTTCGGTGTCGAGCACCTCTTCGATCGCCTCATTCGCCAGCTCTTCTTCGTAGGTGATCACGGTCGCGGCCGCGCCGAACTTGGCGGACATGTCCTTGATCATTTCCGAGTCCAGCGACTGATTCACCGTGACGAAAATATTGCCCATCATCAGGGTGGCGATCAGGTCCTTGGCGCGCACGTCCAGCTTCTCGGCCAGGTCCTTCACGCTGATGCCTTCGGTGACGGTGATCTCGCGCGTAATCGGCACCGGCTCGTTGCTGTACTGCATGCCGCTGTAGCGTGGCGGCGGCACAAAGCCCTTCATCGGGCCTTCTTTGGTCTTCGGGTACTGCTGCTGGCCACGGCCGCGGCCGCGTGAAGCAGCGCGCGGCGGGCGCTGGGTTTCCGGCGGAGGCGTAGCGCCGCCAGGGCCGGGACGCGCGCCGAAGCCGGGTCGTGCGCCAAAGCCAGGACGCGCGCCAAAACCAGGCCGTGCGCCGGGACCTGCCGGTCCGCCCGGCGTAAATCCGCCTGCGGAAGTGCGCGTGGGATGCTTGGGCCGCGGGCCTCCGGCAAACGATCCGGGACCTCCTGGCCCGCTGGGTCCACGTTGCCCAGGTCCTGCCGGGCCGGTCGCGGGCCTGCGATCGAAGATTGGCTTGCCGCGCTGAATTCCGCCACTGGTTCCCGCTGCCGGAGCCGCGGGAGCAACATACGTTGATTTGTAAACTGGCCGCGGCCCGGTTTGCGGCATTACCGTGCGGCGCGCAGGCACTGCGGGTTGCACCCGCCCCTGCACGCGATGCCCTGGCGCGCTCATTGGCGCGCTCGTCGATTCCGCGGCAATGGTGGGAACTGACGCTGTAACTTCCGCCGAAGCAGCGGGAGACTCAGAAGCAGACGGCGCAGCCGCTGCATATTCCGGTGTGGCTGCCGGCTCTGCCGCCTCAGGAGCCGCAGGCAGCTTGGCAATTGCCGGCTTCTCTTCGCGCGCAGCCGGAACGGCTGGCGGCTTGACCGCGCCTGCCGGAGGTGGCGCAACCACAATCACCGGGCGCGTAGCCGTCACTGCGCCTGCAGGTGGCTTGGCCACGACAGCCCCCGACGGAGGCCGGCTGGCAATCGCGGGAGAACTTGTGGGTGGGGCAACAATCGGCGGGGCTTGCCGCGGCTGCGGAACAATCTTGCGCGGTTCCGGGCGCGCCGGAGTTGCGGCGGCGGCCGGGGGCGCGGCGGGCGCGGCGTGAACCACCGGCTTGGCCAGCTGCGCAGGCGGGGCGGCCGGCTTGGCCGGCACCCGCGCGTGATGCGCCTCTTCTTCTTCTTCCTTCTTCTTCGCCAGAATGGCTTTCAGCACATCGCCGGGCTTGGAGATGTGCGAAAGATCGATCTTGGGAACGATGGTGGGCGCGCCGTGGCGGGTAGACGCACCTGCGGCATGCGATGCCGGTCGCGATTCCTGCCTGAAGTGCGCACGAACCTTATCCGCCTCGTCGCCTTCGAGCGAACTGGAGTGCGTTTTGCCCGCAGGAACGCCGAGTTCTGAAAGAATGTCGAGAATCGCGCGAGACTTTACTTCCAGTTCTTTCGCGAGATCGTTGATTCGAACCTTGCTCATCCGCCTCTTTTCAATTCTGTGCCGCCAAACCGCCCTTAGTTGCTCATAGCTACCTCATGGCACTGGCCGCTCTTCAACTTTGCGTTAACGTATGCCTGGCCGGGGACGATGCCGCGCATCTTATGCGCCATCCTCTTTAGCCGCCTGCTTCTCTTTGCCCTGCTCTGTCTTTTCTTCTGCCGCGGCTTCCGCCTGCGGAGCTTCCTCTGCCCCAACTTCGGCCTCTGCCGCTGCAACGGGCGCTGCTTCCTCGGTCGCGCTCTCCGTTTTCTCTGGCACGGCCTCTGCTTCGCCGGCTTCCGCCGCAACCGCATCGCCTGCTTCCTGCTCCACTGCGGCTTCGGGGGCGGCTTCGGCTGCCAGCCCCGCGGCTTCTGCTTCTGCCGCTGCTGCCTCCGCCTCTTCAAACTGGCCGAAGTAGTGCCGCACGGCCACCGAGATCTTCTCCAGCGTCTTCTCGCCGATGCCCGGAATCTCCTCAAGCTGCTCCGGCGTCATGTCGGCCAGCGCCTCCACGGTCGTGATGCCCGCGGTCACCAGCTTCTGGATGATGCCATCGCCCAGTTCCGTCACTTGCTCGATCGGCGTCGTGGGCGCGCCGGCCAGAGCCTGCATCTGCTGCTCCACTTCTTGCCGTTTCTCTTCCTCGCTCTTGATGTCGATCTTCCAGCCCAGCAGCTTTGCCGCCAGACGCACGTTCTGGCCCTTCTTGCCGATGGCCAGCGACAATTGCGTGTCGTCCACAATCACTTCCAACTGCTTTTCGGTCAGGTCTGTGATGGAAACGCGGCTCACCTTGGCCGGCTGCAACGCCTTTTCAGCAAAGGTCGTGATCTCATCCGAGTACTCGATGATGTCGATCTTTTCGCCGTGCAATTCGCGGATGATCGACTGCACGCGCATGCCCTTCATGCCCACGCAGGCGCCCACCGGGTCCACGTCCTTGTCGCGGGACTGAACCGCAATTTTCGTGCGCTCACCGGCCTCGCGCGCAATGGCCCTGATCACCACCGTGTTGTCGTAAATCTCCGGAACCTCCGACTGGAACAGGTTCTGCACCAGCTCCGGCGCGGCGCGGCTCACAATCACCTGCGGACCCTTGGCCGCGCGGTCCACCTTCAGCAGCACCACACGCACGCGCTCGCCCACCGAGAATTGCTCGAGCCGCGACTGCTCGCGCTTGGGGCAGCGCGCTTCGGCCTTGCCCAGGTCGTAGATGTAATCCTGGCCCTCGATCCGCTTCACGGTCGCGTTCAGCACTTCTTTTTCGCGGTGCGCATACTCCTGGAAGACCGTATCCCGCTCCGCCTCGCGCACCTTCTGGAAGATGATCTGCTTAGCCAGTTGCGCGGCGATGCGGCCCAGCGGACTGGTGTCGCGATAGATGCGAATCTCGCTGCCTACCTCCACGCCGGGCGCCATTTCGTTGGCCTCCGTCAGCGTGATCTGGTTCACCGGATCCTCAATCTGCTCCTCGTCCGCGACCACTGTCTTGTAGATGTAGGCCTGGATCTCGCCGGTCTCCTTGTTCAGTTCCCCGCGCATGTTTTCCTGGGTCTTGTAGTACTTGCGCGTGGCCAGGGCAATGGCTTCCTCTACCGCGCCCACAACGATGGCGGGGTCGATGCCCTTCTCCGAGCTCAGGAGTTCGATACTTTGATACAAAACGCTGCTGGCCATACTCTCTTTTAGCTCCTAGCTACTAGCCGCTAGCTCCTAGCTTGTTCCTGCGATCACCGCGATCGTCGCTTCCGCTGCGTAAGAGCTGGAAGCTAGGAGCTAGAAGCTGGTAGCTGTCTTTCAAATCTCCGGCACCAGATTCGCCTTCTCGATGTTGCTGAGCGCGATCTCCACCGTGTCCAGGCCCGTCTTGCGGCTCTTGCTGTTTTGCTTCATCGCCGCCAGATCAAGCACGATACCGGGTGCCCCAGGTCTCGATTCTGAGACTTGGGAAACTCCCGTCACCAATCTTCCCTGCCAGTGCCGGTTGTTGCGCACCGGTTCAAAGGTCTGCACCTTCACCAGGCATCCTTGAAATCGCTCGAAATCCTCAGGCCGGGTCAATTTCCGGTCGAGTCCGGGAGAGCTGGCTTCCAGCGTGTACGCCTCGCCGGGAATCAGGTCCTCCACGTCGAGCAAAACCCCAAAATCGCGGCTGAACGCCGCGCAATCCTCGTGCGTCACGCCGGAAAGCTGCTCCACAGCGAGCGAGCCCTCTAAAAGCTTCTCCGGCAAACCCTCTGCGCCGGCCTCGGCCGCGGCCTTCAATTGCGCCCGCCCCTCGGCATTCTTCTCCAGCGTCACCCTCAGAATGCGATCCCTGGCCGGCCCTGTGAACTCCATGTCGACCACGTCGAGCCCGTGCGAGGCAGCCACCCGGTCCGCCGTCTTCCGGATTTCGTCCAGCCTGACCGCCATCGTTCCCCGCTGCCTTCCCGGCAGCTACAACTCCCGCATTCCCTTGATTTTTCAGGGTTTTCGGGCAACTTTTGCCGCAAATAAAAAGTGGGCTTTCGGCCCACTCATCTCTCCGCCAGCCGGTGCGCACACGGGAAAAAACCGGCGGACAAACGCGTTGCATTCTCAGAATACAGCGAAGTCCAAGGAAATTCAACTACCTGGGGCGCCTCGGGATTCTCGCGGAAGCCCAACTTCTTGCATTGCCGGAGCTTCGCGAAGGCTGCGATACTTGCGGCCATGGCTCAGAAAACTGTTCTCTGCGCGTTGGTGTTCGCCGGAATGGCCTTTTTCGCCGCCGCTCCTGCGCCGGCCGACGATTCCGCGGCATCCATCGCCGCCGGCGGCCTTGTCCCGCGCCGCGAAACGCGCATCGTCATGGCCAAAGAGGTCCTGCGCATCAGTCCGGACAAAGTTCAAGTCGATTACGACTTCCGCAACGACACGGACCAGGATGTGACAACGGAAGTGGCCTTTCCCGTGCCGCCCTACACCTACGGCCCCGACAATCCCGCGATCTCCGACGCCTCGTTCTCCGATTTTCAGCTTCTCATTGGCGGAAAGGCCGTCGCCTTCCAGACCGAGGCCAAGGCGACGCTCAACGGCAAGGACGTCACCGCGATCCTGACCGCCGATAAGATCGATATTGCCAGCTTCGGCCACCTCCGCGAACCATCCGGAACTGAATCGCAGGTTCACACGCCGGATGTGGAGCGCCTGCCGAAAGCCGAGCAGCAGCGCCTCGCAAAACTGGGCCTCTTCGATGCCGATGACGGCTGGGGCTTGTGGACCGTCCAACTGCAATACCACTGGACGCAAACCTTCCCCGCTCACTCCACGACTCACATCCAGCATCAGTACACGCCGGTCGAGGGATCGGAAATCATGCTGCCCGATACCGTGAAGAATGTCTTCGGGCAAAAGCAGCCCACCGGCGACGCGGACACCGTGAAGTACGCGCTTCAGGATATGCAGCTCCTCGAAGGCCTCTGCCCGGCCCCGTCGCTTCTCAGCGGCATGATCGCCGGGATTCAAGCCAGCGCGCCAGGGTATGGGCAATATGCGCATCCCCACTGGGTCGACTTCATCCTCACCAGCGCCAACACCTGGCGTCAGCCCATCGAGGATTTCACGCTTATCGTCGCGCGCGGCAAGCCGGAGGAAGAGAACACCCAGACTTTCGTCAGCTTTTGCTCCCCGCAGAACGCGCTCGTCCAAAAACTCGATGCCAACACCTTCCAGGTTCACCTCGCCAACTTTGTTCCTAAAGACGAGTTGCGCATCGGCTACTTTGACGTCCCGCAACCCGCGCCGGCCCCGCCAAGCCAGAGCCCCTAGGTCTTGAGTTAGCGATTTGCTTTCGGGAAACACTCCCTCAGCTTCTCTGGCAAGCCAGAATTCACCTTCTCGATCATGGAACGGCGTTTTATTTCGTGACAAATGGTAACGCGCGAGTTACCATTAGGACATGATGGAGTTGCGCGAGTACATTGATGCGCGAGGCCACAATCACTACCGCTGGTGGGCGTCAAAACAGGATCCGAGCGTAAGGGCGAGAGTTGACAAGACGTTGTTTCGATTGGGAGAAGGAAACTTCTCCTCGGTGAAGCCGGAGGGCCAAGGGGTTTCGGCATTGCGGCTCGATTTCGGTCCGGGATACCGGGTTTATTTCGCGCAGGATGGAGAGCAGCTTGTGATCCTGCTTGCCGGGGGCACCAAGAGGCGGCAGCAAGAGGACATTCAACAGGCGCGGCTGCTCTGGTCCGAATACAAGAAGCGCAAAAAAGAGGAGCGGTGATGGCACTTACACGAAGCTTTCGAGAGTCAGTGATGGAAGAACTGCGGGATAAAGAGTATCGCCGCGCGTTTCTCGGCGAGGCCATCAACGACATGCTGGCCGGTGATCTGGATTCGGCAAAGATGATCCTCCGCGAATACATCAACGGGACCGTAGGGTTTATGAAGGCCGCGGACGCGCTTGGCCGCTCTCCAAAAAGCCTTATGCGCATGCTGAGTTCCAGCGGCAATCCGCAGGCAAGGAATCTGCTGGAACTGGTCGCATATCTTCAAAAAAAAGAGGGAGCCACAGCACAGGTTCGTCTGGCCGACAGGGCCGCGTAGCCGACCCCCTCGGCCTCGCATGGGCGGGTCATCGCGTCCTGTTCTTTCAACGGCTTAAACAACAACGGCCAGCTCCTTTGAGCTGGCCGTCGTCCTCATCAGTAACCACTAATCCCCAATCACTGTCCTTCCGTCTTCCCCAGCGACAGCACTTCGAGATCGACATGCGCCAGTCCAGCCCAGGTCATCCCGAGCTTCTCCGCCGCGCCGTATGAGAGGTCGATCACCCGTCCCTCTTCCACCAGATCGCCGCGGTCGGTAATGCGCACCACCACGGAACGGCGGTTGCTCCGGTTGACTACGCGCACAATCGAACCGAAGGGAAGGCTGGGGTGGCAGGCGGTCATGGCATACATGTCGAAGACCTCGCCGCTGGCGGTCTTGCGTCCGTTAAAGACACCCCCGTACCAGGAAGCGAGGCCATGTATCCGGTCGTTCCATTGCTGGGCCTGAGGCGTGGGGCCGCTCCTGGGACCCGGCGGCTCCGCATGCGCTACCGGCGGCTCCGTGTGAGCCAATGAGACCGGCGTCACGCTCGCAGCGCCTGCGGTTGCAGGTGCTGTGATGGCTGGCCGAGGAAGGCTCGCATCCGCATGCACTGTGCGCGTAGTGAAAAGCACCACCACCGCCACCAGTGCAACGGCAGAGACTCCCGCTACGAGGTAGATCCATAGCGGAGCCCGTCGTTTTAAGTTGCGTGTTTTCCTTGTTCTAACCATCTGCCTATTTTACTAAGCTGACACTGGCCGAGCCCTGCCGTTGTCAAGATAGATAAGGGGATTCTTATTGAAAATGGCCGGTATCCGGGCCATTCGCGGTAAGGTATTTTGCTTGTTCGGGTTACAGGTCCGCCTTCCCAGGGAGCATGTTTCCCATTTTGGGCCAAATCGGTTCCCAAAAAATCCTGCGTCCCGGGACAACCCCGGCCAGTGGCATGGCATCGGTGCTATATGGTATTGAAAACAAATGTCTTGTCTTTGTGGGAGATGCTTTCCTGGTGGCTTTGGAATAGGCTTGCCTGGGAACGCTTTTTTGAGTGGTATGTCAAAGAAAGAGAGGTGAACCATGCGTACTGTAAGTGTTTGCTTCAGGCTGGGCGTGATTGCCGCAATCAGCCTTGCGGCCACCGCTCTTGCGCAGATGCCCGCTTACGATCAGGCCGGCCCGATTCCGCCGCCGCTCACGGCGGCAAAAACCATCTTTGTCTCGAACGCCGGCTCGGATAGCGGCCTGTTTCCGTCGCCGTTCACCGGCGACCCCGATCGCCCCTACACCGAGTTCTATGCCGCTCTCAAAGCCACCGGCAGTTATACGTTGGTCGGCGATCCGGCCCAGGCTGACCTCGTCCTCGAACTCCGCCTCACCGCCCCTAACGGTCCCTCCGAACCCAACAAAGTGGCCGGCGCCTCCGATCCCCTGCCCATGTTCCGCCTGGTAGCCTACGACGGCAAAACCCACTACATCCTTTGGACCGTGACCCAATCCATCGAGCCCGTCGTGGGGCAAAAGGCTCACGACAAGAACTTCGACATGGCGCTGACTCAAGTGCTCAACCGGTTTCTTCAGATCGCGGGCAAGCCGCCCCTCGCGGCGCATTAACCAAGAAGGCGCCGATGCCCCGTCCAGGCTTCGCTCGGGCGGGGCTTCGAGGACCCACGAAGGCATGAGGCGCCGGCCGGTCGAGGTCTCTCAACGTCTTTCCGGCACACATGCCCCTTGAAGATCCACGGGCTGCGGGTTCTCCCAGTACTTCCGCTGGAAGTAAAGAGCCAGGTTGACAAGCGCAATCATCACAGGCACTTCCACCAGTGGGCCGATCACCGCCGCAAAGGCCGCGCCCGAACCGATCCCGAAAACCGAGACTGCGACAGCAATCGCTAATTCGAAATTGTTCGAGGCAGCGGTAAAAGAAAGCGCCGTCGTCTTCGAGTAGTCGGCGCCAAGCTTCCGGCCCATGTAAAACGACACCAGGAACATCACCACGAAATAGATCAAAAGCGGTATGGCGATTCTCAGAACATCCAAAGGCAGGCGCACGATGTAGCCGCCTTTCAGAGAAAACATCACCACAATGGTGAACAACAGTGCGATCAGCGTCATCGGGGCGACGCGCGGCACGAAGTTCCGGTCATACCACTCGTTTCCCTTCGCCCGAACCAGCACAGTGCGCGTCAGGAACCCCGCGATGAAGGGGATGCCGAGATAGATGAAAACGCTCTTTGCGATTTCGCCGATGGATACGTTGACCACGGTTCCGCGTAAGCCGAACCAGCCCGGCAGCACCGTGATGAACACCCAGGCGTAGACCGAGTAGAGGAAGACCTGGAATAGCGAATTGAGCGCCACCAGGCCAGCTGCGTATTGCGTGTCCCCTTTCGCCAATTCGTTCCACACAATCACCATGGCGATGCAGCGTGCGAGCCCGATCATGATGAGGCCAGCCATGTACTCGGGATATCCGCGAAGGAACACGATGGCGAGGATGAACATCAAAACCGGCCCGATCAGCCAGTTCTGCACCAGCGAGAGGCCCAGCACGCGCTTGTCGCGGAATACCTCGTGGAGTTCTTCATAGCGGACCCGCGTGAAGGGCGGGTACATCATCAGGATCAGTCCCGCCGCGATCGGCACCGAGGTTGTGCCGATGCTGAAGCGGTTTAAGAACGGCACGACTCCGGGGGCGAGCCACCCGAGAGCCACGCCGAACACCATGGCCGCGAAGATCCACGCCGTCAGATAGCGATCCAGAAAAGACAATCGGCTCTTTTTCACCGTGGTCTCCTACGAGCGGCCGATCTGGTCGATTTCGCGCTTGATGGCCATGTCCTCAAGCGTCGCGAGGGGCAACGAGAGAAACAGGCCGATTCTGCGGTCAAGTACCGTAAACGCGTCCCTGAACGCCCGGGCAATCTCCTCCGGCGTCCCTTTCACGGCGGCCGGATCGGCGACGCCCCAATGCGCGGTCATGGGCTGCCCCGGCCAATACGGGCACTGCTCCCGAGCGGCGTTATCGCACACCGTAAAGACGAAATCCAGCTTCGGCGCTTCTTTGCCCGAAAACTCATCCCATGATTTGCTGCGCAGGCCCGCCGTCGAGAGTCCCGCTGATTCGATCTGATGGAGTGCTTCCGGCCGCGGCTGCCCGGTCGGGTGGCTGCCTGCACTGTAAGCTGTGAACTTGCCGTTGCCTTTGTGGTTCAGGATTGCCTCGGCCATGATCGAGCGCGCAGAGTTGCCGGTGCAGAGGAAGAGAACGTTATAGCGTCCCGTCACTTTGGCTTCCTCGCGGAGGGAGTGCAGCAACCAGGTTGGCAGCAGACGGCTTTGGGCTTGTTGGCGCGGACGAAACCACTGAAGAATCTCCCGTTCACCTGGAGCGCGATCGCATCCACATCAACGCCTGCTTCGGTCAGGAACTGGCGGGCGTCTTCCACGTCGTACTCGCGCGTCGGCTCGATGGAAACCTGCTCAAAACCTGCCGCGGTCAGCTTCGAAAGGTATTCACTCTCTTCGAGAGCGCCGGCAATACACCCCACCCAGAGCAGCATGCTTTTGCGCACCTCGTCCGGCACAGCGCCCCGCACCACCACGTCGGAGACGGCAAACCGCCCGCCCGGTTTCAGAACGCGAAAGGCTTCGCGAAGCACGCGGTCCTTGTCAGCCGAAAGATTGATCACGCAGTTCGAGATGATGACATCGACGGAGTTGTCGGCGAGCGGAATGTTCTCGATCTCGCCCTTGAGGAACTCGACATTCGTAACCCCCGCCTGCCGCTGATTTTCGCGGGCCAGGGCCAGCATGTCGTCGGTCATGTCGAGCCCGTATGCCTTGCCGGTCGGCCCCACGCGCCGGGCCGAAAGCAGCACGTCGATGCCGCCTCCCGAGCCGAGATCCAGCACGGTCTCGCCCGGGCGGAGATCGATCAGAGCGGTCGGGTTGCCGCATCCCAGCGAAGCCTGCACCGCTTTCTCCGGGATCAGGCCCTTCTCGCCGGAGCTATAAAGGTCGGTGGTAATCGGATCGCAGCAACGGAGGCCGGGATCGCAACACGCCTGCACGCTGCCCGTCTTTGCCACCTCCCGTGCCGCGCTTCCATATTTTTCCTTCACCTGTTCCTGGATGTTGGCCGCAGAGTCCATTTCCTGGCGTCTCCTCACATACGCTAAAGCGAATATATTTCCAACTGGACATATCTGTCAATACATATATGATGAATTCGTGGAGCGTGCCTCGAAAACCTACGATTTCGCGCTGCTGTTTGCGGCGCTTGCCGACCGCACCCGCTTGCGGCTGCTCAACCTGATGGATGGCCGCGAGGTGTGCGTCTGCTACTTTGTGGAGATTCTCGGCCAGAGCCAGCCGAAAATCTCGCGCCACCTTGCGTACCTGCGGCGGGCGGGCATCGTGGCCGCGCGCCGCGAAGGCAAGTGGATGCACTACAAGGTCGTGGCCCCAATGCATGCCGGCGCCGCCAGCGTTCTGCGCGAGGCCTTGTCTGTGCTCCGGCAGGATGCGGAGATGCAGCGCGATCTGGGTCTGCTGAACAAGGCCTGCTGCGCGCCCCTGAAGCGTCCTGTGCCCTTGAACGCATTGAGCTGACCGTAGCCGCCCGGCCGTCGCGAAATGCGCTGGTTTCCCTGTGCCAAAATTGTCCTCCAGCTTTTGCAGATTAATTCCGAGCTTCTGCTAGCGTGGTTTTAGGGCTTGCTCAGAGCGCTCCCCATCAACGGGAGGGTTCTCGGCAGGCCCTTCGTGTTTCCGGCCGTGGGCTTCCGGCCGAGGAAGGATGATCCATGCAACTCAGTGCAGAAGGACTGGAACTAATCAAGCGGTTCGAGGGGTTTCGCGGCCAGCAATACACCGATGTGGCCGGTTTTCCGACCATCGGCTACGGCCATCGCATTGTCCCTCCCGAGTCGTTTCCGCCCGAGCGGTTTCCTGGCGGCGTCAGCGAACCGCAGGCCGCAACCATCCTGGCCGGCGATGTCTCCGCGGCCGAGCGCGCCGTCTCCCGCCTGGTCAAGGTGGCTTTGACCCAGGGCCAATTCGACGCGCTGGTTGATTTCTGCTTCAACCTCGGATCGGGGCGCCTGGCCGGCTCCACTCTCCTCCGCGTGCTCAACGGCGGCCGCTACGACGACGCCGTCGAGCAACTCCTCCGCTGGGATCTCGCCGCCGGAGAGGTGAATCTGGGTTTGAAGGCCCGCCGCGAAGCCGAGCTCCGCCTTTGGAAATCGGCACCGCAACTTTGCCCGGTAAGCTCTTCGCAGCCGCCGCAAATCGGCGTGGCCCCGTCCCACTCCTGAGATGCAGCGCCCGTGCCCCATCCTTTCGCGGTCTTTGCGAAAGGGTGGGAACGCACTAACCGCTAATCACTGTTCCGTCACCTCGAGCCGCTCGTCCGCCTGCAAATATCCTTTGCGCCGGAACCAGTCTTCCATCGAGGCTTGCAACCTCTCGAGCGGAACGCGATGACCAATCTCAAGCACTCCATCGCCTGCGGGAAACGTATCGTCGAAGACCGCATCGTTGGTGAAGTTGCGCATGGCAAAGTTATCGATCTGGCGGATGGGGCACGCGTGGCGTGCGCCCGTTGCGTCAACACGCTCGACGGAAATGCGCCGCGCAAACATGGTTCCACTCTAAATGAGCGGGCGCATCGCACTGTTTTCCTGAATTTCGCCGCTCAGGCATCTTGCGCGCAAGGGCGGCGCATCGATACGGTAGACTCGATAGACCGCGCCGCCGGCTTTGGTGCATGCCTGCGGCTCAGCAAGGTATCTCGGGAGCTTTGTCATGGCCATTCTTCTGCAGTGGTTTCTGTATGCGCTCGCGCTCTTGATCGTCTCCAAAATCGTGCCCGGCTTTCACGTGGCGGGACTGTGGCCGGCGCTCATCGCGTCGCTGGTTATCGGCCTGCTCAACGCCACGGTCGGCCTGTTCCTCAAGATCATCACGTTCCCGCTGAGCATTCTCACCCTGGGGCTCTTTCTGCTGGTCATCAACAGCCTGATGATCCTGCTGGCCGCGCATCTTGTGCGCGGATTCACGGTGCGCGGCTTCTTTCCGGCCTTCTGGGGCGCGGTGGTGCTGGCGCTTCTTGGCATGTTGATCAGGGCCGTGACGAAGAACTCGTAGTTCTTCTACCGCGAAACTGCCGGCTGCGGCGCGGCCTGGCTCGCTGCAGGCTGGCGCACTGCATGTTGACCCGTCGCGGGCTGGGCGCTGCCGGCCTTCTTCGGCGCCGCAGGCTTCTTCGTGGGCTCGGTTGCTTGGTCCCTCGGTCCCTTGGTCTCTTGGTCCCTGACTTTCGGTCCCGGCAGCGTCTCAGGAGTGCGGATCGCTCCCGCTCCCGCGAACCCGCCCGAACTCGGCATGCGTTGCGGCATTACGATGACTTTGCCGGCTGGTCCTGGCTGCACGCGGCTGTAAACGCCCCAACCTCCGCCGACAACCACAAACACAATCGCCGCAGCAGCAGCGGCTCGCATCCAGTTGCTATCGAGCACAGTCTTGGCACGGAAACTGGCCGGCCACGCGAGAATCTGGCCCTTGCGCGGCGCCGCGCGGAGCGCCTTGTGCACGCGCTCTTCCAGTCCGGCAGGAGCGGGCAAGCCCGCGATCAACCGCAGCGTGTCCTCTCCGCAATCGGAGTTCATCGGATTGTGAGGGTTCGAATTCATCGCAAACTCCTCTCGTGCTGACTTCTCTCGTGCTAAGTTCTCTCGTGGTCGATCAGCCCGGCCATCAGGTTCCGCGCCCGGAACAGCCGCGAGCGCACGCTCGATTCGGTAATGCCCAGGACCGCGGCAATCTCCACGCTCGTGAGTTCCTCGAAGGCCGAAAGCAGCAGCACTTCGCGCTCCTTGGCGGGCAGTTGCTCCACGCAGGCCAGCACGCGGGCATGGTGCTCGGCCGCGGCTGCCAACTCCTCGGCAGAAAGCCCCGTAGAAGGCAGCACCCGCGCCAGCTCAGAGACATCGTCCGTCTCCGGGCGCGTTTTGGCCCGGCGCTTGCGGTCAAGCACAATGTTCCAGACGATGCGGATGAGCCAGACGCGATGGTCGCGAACTTCGGTGAGCGTGTGCCGATGGCGCAGCACGCGCAGGAAGGCCTCCTGCACGGCATCTTCGGCATCAGAGGGATTGCGCAGGACGGAATAGGCTACGCGATAGAGGGCTCCGGCGTATTGGTCCACCAGCGCCGAGATCGCGGCGTCCTCCGCGCGCTGGCGCGCTTCCTCATTCACCGCGCTCGTGGGAATCTCCATCCAACCTGCGGTTGTGGCCTGGCTGGTGCTCATCACACACCAGACGCAGGCAGCGAAGAAAGTGCTCAAGCTCCAGCCGGAGGGTCGCGTGCGATTTCGCCTGGCGGCCGGCCTTCGCTACGGTCTTACTTTGCTCCCAGCTTTTGCGCCGCGATCTGGCCTGCTGCGCCGTCCTTATCCGCGTCGCGGACCTTGGCCCAAAGCGCGTGCGCCTGGTCCTGCTTGCCTTCCGAGACATAGAGATCGGCAAGATCGAGCTGCGCCACCGCGGTGGAAACTGTGGCTGAAGGCTTGGCGGCGATCTCGTTATAGATTTCGATGGCTTCGTTGTCGCGGGCGGTCTGGCGGTAAAGGCCGGCAAGCGCCAGCTTGGCCAGGTTCGAAAGATTGCGGTCCCAGGAGTGCGAAGCGGCCGTCAACTGGGTTTCGGCCGATCCATTCTGGCCCAGTTCTTCAAAGGTCACGCCAGCAAAATAGTGGGCTTTGGAGCCCTCGGGTAGCCAGCCGTAATCGTGGGCCACGGCCACAAACTCGCGATTGGCCTCTTTGGCGCGGTCGGCCGAGGTCGCGTACACGCCCGATTCCGGTGGAGCTCCCGGAAGCGCCAGCGGCGCAGTGTAGACATCGAGCGCCGCGCCCAGGGCAGCGTCGGCAGCCGACGAGCGCAAGTACCAATAAGTGAACGCGCCAGCGCCCAGGACAAGAATCACTCCTGCCGTAATCAGCCAGTGCACCACACTGGTCTTGTGCTCGCCGATCCAACTGGCGCTCGAGGCAGCGGCCTGGGCAAACTTGTCTTTTTTCAGGGCGTGACGGGTTCGTGTATCCACGGCTTTTTTTGTCCTTCGTTGATGGTCTTACGGGCGGGTCGAAATAGATGAAAATGACACCACTCGAACCCGATTAGTTTATCAGAGCGCGGTTTGTGCTGGGGAAACCGGTAGCGGGTCCGTTTGAACCCGTGAAAGGGCACGACTTCACAGCTTGCTGAAAAAGTCCCTTTGGAGTCACTTTTTCTCCACAGGGAGTTGATTTAAGAAGTAGGTATGCGCGGAGACGACAAGCAACAGGCGGCGATGTTCA
>Ga0181533_1001315_pt1 | contig 32277 bp, 30 predicted proteins | sample PEATcosm2014_Bin_45_FD_119772 | JGI IMG/M metagenome (GOLD analysis project Ga0181533, IMG submission 119772) | Peatland microbial communities from MTU Mesocosm Facility, Houghton, MI, USA - PEATcosm2014_Bin11_60_metaG | ecosystem: Environmental > Terrestrial > Soil > Wetlands > Peat | place...
CAATTGGTGGTTGCAGCGCAATACCGTTAGTGTCACGCCGAGCTACGCTGTTAACGGCAGCCAGTCAATGGTGACTTTGGCCGTCAGCGGGGCGACCTCTCCCAACACTGCGGTCGAGGTTTTGCTGCCGCAGGCCAACCCTTCGTCGTTGCAGGTCCTGCTCAACGGCGCGACGGCGCCCTCGAGCAGCTACCGGACGATCGGCTCGATAGTCAAGGTCCTGGTCGGCACCAGCGTCTCCAGCGTGGAGGTCATCTACTCATACTCATCTTCATCTCCTCCCGTCGCCTTGAACGGCGCATACGCTACCGGCGAGAACACGCCTCTGGTTGTCAGCGCGCCCGGAGTTCTTGCCGGGGCCACCAGCTCGGGGGGCGGTACTATCACCGCCGCCGTTTCAACCCTGCCGGCCAACGGGACCCTCGTCCTGAACGCCGACGGCTCCTTCACCTACACCCCCGGCGCCAACTTCGTCGGCCAGGACAGTTTCCAATACATCGCGGTCAGCGGCGGGCTGGATTCCCTCCCGGCAACGGTCACGATTACGGTGAGCGCGTCCTCGCAAGTGCTCTTCAGTGATAACTTCCCGGGGACCAGCCTGTCGCCCTTTATCCTCGAAAGCGGCACTTGGACTGTAGCCAATGGTGTCATGAGCGGCAGCAGCACAGCCGGGAATTATGGCTACGCTTATTACAACAACAGCACCTGGACCGACTACACGGTGGAGGCGACCATTTCCTTCTCGATTGTCAACGGGCCGTGGGGCGCCGGCATTGGCGGGCGTTTGAATTCGACGACCGGCGCCCATTACGGGGCGTGGGTGTATCCCGAAGGCTCCGGCGGCGGCTCCTTGACCTTGAAGCTCATCAAGTTCGAGACTTGGACCACTTGGAGCGGCCAGCCGATGGCAACGGCCACCTTGACCAAGGTGGGGACCACACCGCATACGCTGGCGCTGACCTTCAAGGGCGCCACCATCTCGGTGTCGTTTGACAACACTCAGGTCATCAGTGTCACGGACGGGGCGCCCTACGCCACCGGCGGGATTACCGCCGATGTGGGGACTGGTTCGACGCCCTACACGTTCAACGTGTCCGCTGTCATGGTCTCAGGGGCAGGCACAGCGCCGGTGGCCAATAACAACAGTTACAGTATAGCGGCGGGGACGCTGCTGAGCGTGACGGCGCCGGGGGTGCTCGCCAACGACACCGGCGGGAGCGGGCCTTTGACCGCCAAACTAGTGAACAACGTGGTTCACGGGACCTTAACCTTGAACGCCAATGGCTCGTTTACCTACTTGAACACCGGCGGATACACCGGGCAGGATGTCTTCACTTATGAAGCCACCGATGGGGTCAATACGTCCACTCCCGCGAGCGTGACCATTACCGTAACCCCGCTCGTGGCCAACCCGGATAGCTACAGCATGACCGAGGGCGGCATCCTCACAGTGGGCCAGCCCGGGGTATTGGGCAACGACCAGGGGGGTGGGGCAGGGCTGACCGCCACTAAGGTCACGGGGCCGGTTGACGGTTCGTTGACCTTGAACTCGAACGGTTCGTTTACCTACACGCCCAACGCCGGGTTTAGCGGGTCTGACTCCTTCACCTACACGGCCGGCGATGCCGCCGGCGATGTGAGCGCCGCAACGACGGTGACCATCGCGGTAAACGCCTCGCAGGCCCCCACGGCCAATAACGACAGTTACAGCGTGATGGAGGGCGGCGTCTTGACCGTGGCTGCGCCGGGCGTGCTGGCCAATGACACGGGCGGCGTCGCGCCTTTGACGGCGACCAAGGTCACCGGGCCGGCCAACGGCACTCTGACGTTCAGCTCAAACGGTTCGTTCACCTACACGCCCAACGCCGGGTTCACCGGGACGGACACCTTCACCTATACCGCTACCGATGGCGTGACGGTCTCGAGTCCGGCGACGGTCACGATCACGGTCAATCCATCAGCCCTCTTTACAGATACCTTCCCCGGCACCAGCCTCGCGCCCTTCATCAACGAAAGCGGGACCTGGTCCGTAGCCAATAATGTCCTGAGCGGGACGGGTACGCCGGGGAATTATGCGTACGCTTACGTGCCCGAGACCTGGACGGACTATTCGCTGCAAGCCCAGGTTCAGTTCCCGGCGGGGGGTTTTGGCGGGGGGATTGGCGGCCGGTTGAATCAGACCACGGGGGCGCACTATGGCGTGTGGATCTATCCGGAGGGGTCGTCGGGCGGTTCGGCGGTAATGAAGCTGGTCAAGTTCACCACCTGGACCGCTTGGAGCGGCACGCCGCTGGCGACGGCGAATTTGACATCGGTCGGGACGACCACGCACACGGTGTCGGTTACCTTCCAGGGCGCGAACATCACGGTGTTGTATGATGGCAAGCAGGTGATCAGCACGACGGACAGCGGTGCTATTTCCGGGGCGGCCTATACCAGTGGCGGCATCACTGCGGACTTAGGGACCGATCAGACGCCCTACGCAATGAACGTGTCCGACGTCATAGTCACGGCGATTTCCACAACGCCGGTGGCCAATAACGACAGCTATAGCGTAGTCGAGGGCACGCCGCTGGTGGTGGCTGCCCCGGGCGTCCTGGCTAACGACACCGGCGGAAACGGGCCTTTGACGGCCACGAAGGTCACCGGGCCGGCCAACGGCACGCTGGCGCTCAATTCCGATGGTTCGTTCACCTACACCCCCAACTCCGGGTTCACCGGGACCGACACGTTCACTTATACCGCCACCGATGGCCAGAGCGTCTCGAGTCCGGCGACGGTTAGCATCACGGTGACGCCCTCTTCGGGAGTGCTGTTCACGGATAACTTCCCCGGGACCACCCTGTCGCCCTTTGTCAACTATAGCGGGGCGTGGTCCGTGGCCAATGGTGTCTTGAGCGGGTCGGGTACGCCGCAGAATTATTCTTACGCTTATGTCAACGAGACTTGGACGGACTATTCGCTCCAAGCCCAGGTTCAGTTCCCGGCGGGTGGGTTTGGCGGGGGGATTGGTGGCCGGTTGCAGGCGAACGGGGCGCACTACGGTGTGTGGATCTATCCGGAGGGGTGGGCGGGCGGTTCGGCGGTAATGAAGCTGGTCAAGTTCACCACTTGGACCGCTTGGAGCGGCACGCCGCTGGCGACGGCGAATTTGACATCGGTCGGCACGACCACGCATACCGTCCTGGCAAGCTTCCAGGGTTCGACTATCACGGTGTCGTATGATGGCCAGCAGGTGATCAGCACGACGGACACCGGTTCTATTTCCGGGGCGCCCTATACCAGCGGCGGCATCACTGCAGAGTTGGGAACCGATGAGACCACCTACACGATGGATGTATCCGGCGTCCTCGTGCAGTCGCTCCCGTAGGAGCCTGTTGGAATGTCCTGGTGCGGGCCCAGTTGTTATGGAGCGCGGCGGCAGAGCGAAGCGCGCCGCAGCGCTATGGCGCGCAGCCGCGACACCGCTTTGGCTTCGGAGGAGAATCCCTGCAAGTCGGGACGTTTCGCTCCGCCGCGCTCCTTACACGGATCTTCGACAATGTTAGATGTCTTCGGAACTTGGCCTCTCTGCATTCAGGTTCTCATCCCGGAGGGATGCCTGAGAATAGCCCAAGGCTTCAGCCTTAGGTGCTCGTTCCGCAACGCCGCCCGTCCCGAAGGGACGGCTGACCGGGTCGATTCGCGCCTCTCAACCGTCCCTCCGGGACGGGAACGTCTTTCTGGGCCTGAACCCAAGGCTGAAGCCTTGGGCTATTCTCGTGCCGTCCCTCCGGGACGGAGTATCGCTGAATTTCCGAAAGGCATTAGTAATAGTTACAATTCAAGAAACTGTTAGGCCCCGCGCAGGATATGATGCCAACCCCTCATGTCCTGTCCCCGGGCGCAAGCCGGTAATTGTGGATTGTGCAAACGAACGTCCTGGAATATTTCGAGAAGGGAAGCCTGGCGAACTGCCGCGAGAAACTGGCGGTCAAGGAAGCGGCCACTCAATGCACCTTTGCCGAGTTGGAGCGATTCTCGAAGAACGTCGCCGCCCTGCTTTTGAAGAAGGGCGCAGGCTGCCGGCAGCCGATTCCCGTGTTCCTGCCCAAGGGAGTGCAGAATATCTCGGCGGACATAGGGGTTCTTTACAGCGGCAACGCTTATGCGAATCTTGACATCAAGTCGCCGCCGCAACGCCTCAAGGGCATGTTGGACAACCTCAACGCCCCCGTCGTCGTCACGTCCGGGCCTTATGCAGGAGGGCTGCGCGCTCTCGGCGTGCCCGAGGAGAAACTGTTGCTCGTCGAGCAGGCGCTCGTGCCCGAGACCCTCTATGACAACAAGGCGCTGCTCAAGCGGCTGGAGTCGCTCCTGGACACGGACCCCTACTGCGTGATCCACACCTCGGGTTCAACGGGCATCCCAAAGGGCGTGGCCCTCAACCACCGCAGCACCATCGACTTCGCCGACTGGGCCTTCGAGCGGCTCAAGTTGGATGGCAGCGAGGTGATGGGCAGCCTGGCCCCTGTTTATTTTGACGCCTACACTCTCGAGTTTTGCCTCATGTTGGCCAAGGGGGCCACGATGGTGGTCGTGCCGGACACCCTGGCGACGTTCCCGTTGCGCCTGGTCGAATTCGTCGCCTCAAACCCCGTCAACTTCATTTTCTGGGTCCCGACGGTCATGGTGAACATTGCCAACCTCGACCTGCTGGCCAAGGTGGACCTGGGCCGCCTCGAGAAAGTGCTTTTCATCGGCGAGGTTTTCCCCACGCGGCAGTTGAATTACTGGCGGCGGCGCCTGCCCAGGGCCACTTTTGTCAACCTCTACGGCCCGATCGAGGTTACCGTGGCCTGCAGTTGCTACATCGTCGACCGGGAGTTGTCGGATGACGAAAAGCTGCCCATCGGGCTTCCGTGCCGGAACACCGAAATCCTCATCCTCAACGAGCAGAACCAACTGGCCAAGGGGGAGGAGCAGGGCGAGATTTGCGTGCGGGGCAGTTCGCTGGCCCTGGGCTACTACAACAACGCCGAGCGGACGGCCAGAGGCTTCGTCCAGAACCCTTTGAACCCGCACTACCCGGAACTCATCTACCGCACGGGCGATATCGGCCACTGGAACAGCCGTGGCGAGCTTATGTTTTTGGGGCGGAAAGACTATCAGATCAAGCACCTCGGCTATCGCATCGAACTGGGCGAGATCGAGCACGCTCTGCTTCGGGTTGACGGCATTCGCAACTGTTGCGTCGTTTATGATCACAACAAGAAAGAGATCGCCGCGTTTTACGAATGCGACAAGGAACTCCCCCCCGCCTACATCCGCGAGGGACTGTTGCCCTGTCTGCCAAAATACATGCTCCCGACACGGTTCAACTGGACGGAACTGATGCCCCGCAACCCCAACGGAAAAATTGACCGGGCCAGGCTCGTGGAGAGGGCCAACGCAGTCTCATGAACGCGGTTCACACGGCCGGCGAGGCTCTCGCAGCCCTTCGCGATGCGAAGGCGGGCGCCACTGACTTCCGCACCAATTTCTTCCCGTCCGAGGCGAAACTGCAAGGGTGGATCGATCATTCCGAGTTATTCAGTGATGTTCACGAAGGCGCCACGTTCTTTCTAAGAAAGGACCGTGACTTCTGGCACCTCTACTTCTGCGCGGCAAGTCCGGACGCGCTCCAAAGCCAGGCTGCAAAGCTCTCTATCCTCATGGCCGAGCCCGTTGTAACTGATGTTGTGGGAAACCAACCCGCCCTGGAGGAGCTCCTTGCGCGCCTGGAATCCGTTGGGCTTCGCCGCTATGCCCGGCTTCAGCGGATGGCGCGCGCGCAACTGCGCGAGCCATCGCCCAGTCCCGCCACCGGAGACTCGCCCGTGGTTTGCGCGGACAAGGCGGATTGCAGTGCCATCCTGGCTCTCATCGAAAGCGCCTTCGATCGGTGTGCCGAACAGCTCCCTCAACTCTACGAAATCGAGTCGGCCGTCGACCATCGCCAGGTTCTCGTGGCGAAACGCGACCAGGCCGTCGCCGGGCTGCTTTTCTTTGAGACCCAGGGACTTGCCTCCTCGATTCGCTTTTGGGCGGTCGCCCGGCAGTTTCATTCGTTGGGCATCGGCTCGCTCTTAATGCGGCATTACTTTGGAACCCAGAGTGCCGTCAGGCGTTTCACGCTCTGGGTCAACACCGTCAACGAGAACGCGATCACCAAGTACGGTCACTACGGCTATGCGCCCGACGGTTTGGTGGATCACGTGCTGGCGAATCATATCATCCCAACATGAAATCAGTCGTTGAAATCCTTAAGGAAATCCGTCCTGAGTTCGATTTTGCCCCGGTGGACGATTTCATCGCCCAGGGCATGCTCGACTCGTTTGACATGGTCACGTTGGTGTCGGCCCTGGACAAGAATTACGGGATTTCCATACTCGGCACGGACATTGTGCCTGAGAACTTTCAGAACCTTCAAACGATCGAGGCGCTGGTGAACAAGCAAAAGGCCAAGGTATGAAGTTCAGTTTCCGCGGCAAACGCATTTCCGGTCTCCTGGTCGTCGTGCCTGCAAACGAGCGATCCTTCCTCGAGGACATGAAGGGCTTCAAAGTTCCCGAGGCCCGTTCGCTCAAGCTCAAGGAAGTGATGGGCTTCGACAAACGCCGGGTAGCCCTGCCAGGGGTCTGCGTGTCGGACCTGGCAATATGCGGGATGCAGCACCTCTTTAAGCAAGGCTGGCTCAAGAGCGATGAGGTCGACGCCCTGCTCGTCTTCACGCAAACCCCGGACTATTTCATGCCCTCCACCAGCAACATCATCCATGGACGCCTTGGTTTGAAGCAGGACGTGCTCTGCCTGGACAGCAGCCAGGCCTGCGCGGGATTCGTCATCGGGTTGATGCATGGCTTCATGCTCCTGGAGCAGGAAAGCATCAAAAAAGTCGTGCTGATTAACGGCGATGTGCTGAGCAGGAAGGCCTCGCCAAAAGACCGGAGCATTTATCCCCTCGTCGGCGACGCCGCGGCCATCACCATCCTCGAGCGCGACGATCAGGACTCGGTCATCCACGCCATCGCCAAGACCGACGGCTCGCGTTCCGAGGCCTTCATGATCCCCGCCGGCGGGTTCCGCCTGCCCTCTACGCCCGAGACCGCCGTCCTGGAAAATGTGGGGGACAACAACTTCCGGGCCAAGGATCATGTCTTCATGGACGGCTCCGCCATCTTCAATTTCGTGCAGACTGAGGTTCCGCCGTTGATCCAGGGGTTGCTCGCCTGGACGGGCGATTCCATCGATTCGGTGGATTACTTCCTCTGCCACCAGCCCAATCGGTTCATGCTCGAGAAGTTGGCCGACAAGATGAACGTGCCGTACGCCAAGATGCCCAACAACGTGGTCGAGCATTTCGGCAATAATGGCAGCGCCACCATCCCAACCCTCATGGCTTTCAACCTGCAGAAACGCCTCCTCCAGGAAAGCCTCCGCGTTTGTTTCGCCGGCTTCGGCGGCGGCCTGGCCTGGGCCGCCATGCTCCTTAACCTTGGCAGACTGAATTTCAACGCACTCATTGAATACCAATAAACATTATGGATAAACTTGAATTCTACCAAAGACTGGCTGCTATCCTCGATATCGAAGAGGTGAAGCAGGATGACACGCTCACAGAGTTTGAACAATGGGATTCCCTGGCCATCCTCTCAGTCCTGGCCATGGCGGACGCGAAATACGGCGTGACCATCAAGGCGCACGAGATTAGATCGGTGGTCACGGCTGCCGAGCTCGCAAACCTTGTGGAGACAAAGAAGAACCAGAACGCCCCGGGCCTCGTCCCCACCTGAGCCGGCCCTTGTTGCCCCTTGGGAGTCTGTTGAAATATCCCGGTGCCGGCCCAGTTGTTAGGAGTGCGGTGGCAAGCGAAGCGCGACACCGCTCTGGCCTCGGAGGAAAACCCCGACTCGTCGGGACGCTTGCGGACTACGGGCGCGCAAAGCCGGCTGAAGCCGGCGCTCCGGAGCGCCGGCTTCAGCCGGCTTTGGACAGAGAACGTGGACAGGTGCTGAATAGTTACCGCGTTACGTTGCGCCCTGCCCGGATTTTCGCACGGATTGGCGCAAGCTCCGTTAGGAGCGACATGTCTATAGCGCCGCGGTCGTTCGGTTCTGTCGAGCTCCGTAGGAGCGGCATGGCTCGACTGGAATCCGGTTGGCGCAGGTTCGCCAAAGCCCTCCATGCCGCTCCTACGGAGCTTGAAGATGGGTTTGTGCGGCTGCCTGCTATAAACATGTCGCTCCTGCCGGAGCTTGGCCGGGTGGCTCCCGGGCTATTGAAGATGCGGATAAGGTGCAGGCTCTGCCGGCGTACTCCATAAGGGTGCCGTCGCGCTCGAGAGGTGCTTCAGCAGACTGCGGGGCAGGGGATGCGGTTGGAGTCGCCGCCCTTTGTCGAAAAAGAGGCAATCCGGCGAACGTTGCGACAAAGGTGGCGACGAAGGTCCAACATAACAGTTTCGATCAAAGAAGACATGAAATCCATCTTTAGAAACAAAAGGATTGGCGCCATCGTTTCGGTGGTGCCAAAGGAAGAATATCGTTTTGACGACGAATACCCCAACTACAAGCTGACGGAGGACAAGGCCAGGCGGTTCAAAAAAATGATGAGCCTCGACCGGCACCGCATCGCCCCGCCCGGGGTCTGCTCTTCGGACCTCTGCTTTTTTGGTCTCGAGCGTCTGTTGAGCGAGGGAGCATTGAAGAAAGAGGAGATCGGCGCCCTGGTCTTCGTCTCGCAAACGCCCGATTATTTCATGCCGCCAACCAGCAACGTCATCCACGGCAGGCTCGGCCTGGGCCACGACGTGATCTGCCTGGACATCAACCAGGGCTGTACCGGCTTCCTGCTTGGTCTGGTTCAGGCATTCCTCCTCTTGGAAATCGCGGCGGTTCCGAAGGTCGTCCTGCTCAATGGCGACACGTGCAGCAAGCAGATGGACCCCGGCAATCGCGTCTCCTATCCGCTGACCGGGGACGCCGGGTCAGCCACGGTCATCGAGCGATGCGAAGAGGACAACCCGATTTATGCCGATGTCAAGAACGATGGCTCGCGGCACAAGGCCATCATGATACCCGCCGGGGCGTTCCGGATGCCTTCCACTCCCGAGACCCTGAAGGTGACGGAGGAGGAGGAAGGAGTGCCGCTGACATTGGAGCACATCCACATGGACGGCGCCGCCATCTTCAACTTCACCATGCAGGATGTCCCGCCCCATGTTGATGACATCCTCAGTTTCTCCGGGGATACCCGCGAATCCATCGAACATTTCCTGTTTCATCAGCCCAACCCTTTCATCCTGAAGCAAATGGCCGACAAGATGAAGATTCCCCAGTCGAAGCTGCCCAACAACATCGTGAGCCTTTTCGGCAATTGCAGTTCAGTCACCATCCCGTTGAACATTGCCTTCAACTGCGGCGAGCAGATGCGCAAGGGAACCCATCGTGTCTGCTTCTCCGGCTTTGGGGTAGGCCTTGCCTGGATTTCAATGGTGATGAACCTGGGACCGCTGGGCGTCTGCGAGGTAGTGGAATACGAAACAACCTGATCTGCGCTCATGAGCGAATCCTGCACGCTAATCACCGGCGCCGGCTCCGGCTTCGGCCGGAGCATCGCCCAGAAGCTCGCCCCCTCCAGGAGGCTCCTCCTGGCCGACATCAGCGCCGACAAACTGGAGGCCGCCCGGAGGACCTGTCAGGCCCCGGAACGGCACCTCTTGTGGGCCCGGGATTTGAGCCGGTTGGAGGGGATCGGCGAAGAGCTGGCCGGCTTCCTGGCGGCCAAGGGGATCGCCATAGACCACTTCATTCACTCGGCGGGGGTCTTCGGCATTCAGTTTGCCCGCGCCAACGACATGGGCTTTGTGACCCAACTGTTCAATGTGAATTTGTTCTCGAGCATGGAAATCATCCGCTCGCTGACCCAAAAAAGGGTGAACAAGGACGCCTTGCGAAGCATCACCTTCATCTCCAGCATCAACAGCCGGCTCGGGGCAAAGGGGTATTACACCTACGCTGCCAGCAAGGGGGCATTGAACGCGATGTGCCTGTCGCTTGCGGTGGAACTGGCTCCGGCAGTCAGGGTGAACTCACTGCTCCCCAGCATCATCGAGACAGAGATGAACCAGGAGCATTTTGCCAAGCCCGACTTCAGGGCCGCCATGCGGGTGACCCATCCTCTGGGCCTCGGCCGCCCTGAAGACATGGCGGATGCCGTCGAGTTCCTCATCTCTGACCGCGCTCGGTGGATCACCGGGCAGGAAATTGCAGTGGACGGCGGCAGATGCGCCGTCAAGTGAGCCAAACATTGAGTCCATGGGCGAAACCTTCACACTGATCACCGGCGCTTCTTCCGGCTTCGGCCGCAGCATTGCTCTGAAGCTGGCCCCTGCCGGGCGGCTGTTGCTGGCCGGCAGAAGCACGGGGAAATTGGAGGCGGTGCGCAACGCATGCGAAGCCCCGGAACGGCATCTCTTGTGGGTCCGGGATTTCACCCGTCTGGACGGGATCGGCGAAGAACTGTCGTCCCTGCTCGCCGGAAAAGGCATTGGCATCGGGCACTTTGTCCACTCCGCCGGGGTCATCAGCATTCAGCTTGCGCGCGCCTGCGAGATCGGGTCCGTGATTCGGCTCTTCAATGTGAACGTGTTCTCCGCCATGGAGATCATCCGGCCCCTGGTCCAGAAGAAGGTGAACAAGGGAGCCCTGAAGAGCATTACGTTCATCTCCAGCGTCGCTACGCGGGTGGGCGCCAGCGGATACTCCTTCTATGCTGCGAGCAAGGGAGCGGTGAACGCCCTCTCCCTTTCTCTGGCGGTGGAACTCGCCCCGGCCGTGCGCGTGAACGCGGTTCTGCCCGGCATTATCGGAACCGAGATGAATCGCCAGCATTTTGCCAACCCTGACTTTGTGGAGTCTGTCCGGGCCACCCATCCCCTCGGCTTTGGGCGTCCGGAGGACGTGGCCGACGCCGTGGAGTTTCTGTCCTCCGAACGCGCGCGATGGATTACCGGGCAGGAGATTGTTGTGGATGGCGGCAGGTCGGTATTCTCTCCGCCTCGTGTGGGGAACGACTGAAGTTGACTTGTGAAGCTTGAATTCTCATCAAAGGTCCATGGAAAATTCCGGGAGGCAGTCGAGAATCTGTTTTTCTTGAACCCGCGCCAATATCGCGTCCGTAGCGCCATTATCGATTCCGTGGAGAAATTCGGGCCCCCGCGGCTGGAGGTGAAAGATGACCACCTTTACCTTCGCGTTGGGGACATGGATGCCCAGACGCTCTTCGCGTTCGACACCGGGCGAGCCGGTTCCGACCCGGTCGGCGCGGTGGTGTTCCTGCGCGATTCTCCTGACGAGATCGTCATTTTGCATGTGGCTGTTCACCCGGACTATGCCCTCCGTGGGCGGCGCGCCGGCTTGGGGCTCGGACTGGCCCTGGTTGAAAAGGTCAAGGAAATCGCCTCCCGCATCCTGGGGGTGCAGAGGATTGTGTTCTTCTACAGGCAGGAAGTCGTCATACGGCTTTAGGGCCTGTCCGATTCTGTGATTGATTGATTATGAAACATTCAATTCAAGTTGATGGTTTTGGCGTGCGGCTGCGTCCCGTTCGGTTGGCGGATGCCCCGTTCATCGTGTGGCTCAGGAACCTGGACCATGTCAGGGGAAGAGTTGGGGATTCGGCCGCCGACGTCGCCGGGCAGGAGGCCTGGCTAAAGGCATACTTCCACCGGGAGGGGGATTACTATTTCATCATCGAAAGCCCCGGTGGCATCCCCTTGGGCACACATGGCATTTACGATGTGCGCGGTCCCAGCGCCGAGAACGGACGCCATATCGTCCGGCCGGAGGTCATCGCGGGCGTCCCTGCTTTCCTGCTGGCGATAGACCTCGCCTTCGGAAGGTTGGGACTGACCGAATTGAGGGCCAACTGCGTATCCACCAACGTCAAAGTGCATTCCCTCCACCGCAAATCCGGGTTCAAGCAGGTCGGAGTCCTGCCAGAGGCCCAGACCATTGGCGGCGAGCGGGTGGATTTGGTGCAGTTCTTGCTCGAGCCGGAAGACTGGTCCGCAGCGCGCAATCGCCTGGTGCCCCTGGCCGACTTTGCCGGGAAGCTGGTCTTGGAATGGGAGAAAACCCAGCGGGGCTGCCAGCCAGCCCTGGATTGGCGCCGGGAACCTGCTCCCTTCTCACTCTGCCTCGCCCAAGCTCCTGCATCCGCATGAAAGAAAAATTCTACCACCCCGAGCTCGATCGCCTGCGGTTCGTTGCTTTCCTGGCGGTTTTCCTTCACCACTACCTCCCGCACGATGTGTCGGATTACAAGAAGCTGGGCGGCCTCGCCGCCCACGTATGCACGAGCTTCACGCTGGCCGGGGCTTTGGGTGTCGATCTGTTCTTTTGCCTCAGTTCCTTCTTAATCACAACGCTCTTAATTCGGGAGGCCGATTCCCGGGGAACCATCGATGTTCGAGCCTTCTGGATACGGCGCATCCTGCGCATCTGGCCGCTCTATTACTTCTTCATTGCCTTCACTGCCTTGATTGTGCCTTTGCTGCTGCCTCACGATAAGTTCGGCACCTCATACGTGCTTGGGTTCGGTTTGCTCAGCGGGAACTGGGTATGCGTGGCCAACGGTTATCCGCCCTCGGTTGCCGCGCCTCTTTGGAGCGTCTCGATCGAGGAACAGTTCTATCTAGCCTGGCCTTTGTTGCTGTCCATTGTCTCCATCAGGCGTTTGCCGGTCTTTGCCCTGATTTGTCTGTTCGTTGCCTCGGCCACGCGGCTATTCGTGGCCCTTCTTCACCTGCCCTATTTAAGCGTATGGTGCAACACATTCGCAAGACTGGACCCCATAGCGTTAGGCGCCTTGTTCGCGGTGTTCAACCACAACACGGCCTGGGTGATCGGGACCAGGACCCGGTTGCTGCTGCTCTCGCTGAGCGTCCTTTTGCCTCCGGCCCTGTTATTTGCGCTTGGTGATTCATGCTTCTCTGGAGTCCCGAGCCTGTTGTTCTATCCCGTGGCCGCCGTCTGCTGCCTGTTTATACTGGTTGCCTTCTACAACAACGGTGACAACGGCTCCCGCGAGGATGGACGAAGCCCCGTGCGAGCCTGGTGTTCACGCGCCCTGGTTTACCTGGGGCGCATCTCCTACGGCCTATACGTTTTTCACGTCCTTGGAATCGCGTTGGCAGCCAACGTGGATGTCAGTAAAACCGCTCCGCTTTTGTACAAGGCCGCAGCTTTCGCCGGGCGATGTTGCCTGTCATTTGGCTTAACCGTTGCTTTTGCATCGGCCAGTTACTTTCTGCTCGAGAAGCCATTCTTGCGGCTAAAGGAACGGTTCACCTACGTCAAATCCACTCCTGCCGACCCTGAAAAGGGCAGCGCGCTCGAGCGCGCGGGTTCAACGCCAGAGTCGGCCTGTTCGGCGCCGCCGTCGATGCCCTGACCAGGAAAGGCCGGGCGCCGGCCGAAGGGGCCTTGACTTTACACTTTCATTCTTGCGCTGTAAGTTGATTGCATGCAACATGTTACGAGTGTAAGTCGCCGGGGGTGACGGAGGATTTGACGCTTTGACCTCGGGCGCGGCGCGCGGCTCATGCGGGTCCAACATGCGTAACTTATTATGTAACAATGTGTTATGCAATCGTCCCACCGATGTTCTACAATTGGCATGAATGATGCTCATTTTAACGTGCCAGGCCGGTCTTGCTGATTTCGGCACGGAGCAAGGTTGGCAGTTGGAGGCGCGGAGTCTTATCCAGGCGCCTGGAGGTTGTAAACCAGAAACGATGCCGTTTGCCAGATGATACTTGTTTTAGGCGCCAGTGGTTGCATCGGCCAGGCCTTCTGCCGGGCGTTGCGGAGACGTGGAATCCCTTTCGTTCCCCTCTCACGAATCGCCTTCGATTATACGCAATTTGACTTGCTCTTCGAGTACGTGCGCAAACTCCGGCCCGCGTTCCTCATCAACGCGGCGGGCTATTCGGGCAGGCCGAACCTGGACGCTTGTGAAGAGGAGCGCATGGAGACCTTTCTGGCCAACACCATCCTGCCCCAGACGGTCGCGCAGGTTTGCCTGGCGACCAATACCCCCTGGGGCCACGTCTCCTCGGGCTGCATATACTCGGGGGCCAAGATCTTCGATAATGGCAGGATGCGCTTCGTGAAGAACCTCAACACGCCGGAAGTGCGGAGGCTCTTCGACGCCCAGCCCGAGAAGTTCTTCGGTTTCACTGAATTTGAGAAGCCCAATTCCACTTTCAGATGCCGGCCCTGCAGCTTTTTCAGCGGAACCAAGGCCCTGGCCGAGGAAGTCCTGCAGGATTTTGCCCAATGTTACATGTGGCGGCACCGCATCCCCTTTGGAGAAAAGGACGAGCCGTGCAATCTGCTCTCCAAGCTCTGGCATTATCCCAAGGTGTACGACCACGTGACCTCGCTTTCGCATGTGGATGATTTTGCGCGAGCGGCCCTCGATTTGTGGGAACGGAACGCGCCCTTCGGCACTTACAACCTTACCAACCCGGGCGCGGTCAGCACCCGGCAGGTGGTCGAAATGATGCTGCAAGTCCTCAAACCCTCGCGCCGCATCGAGTTCTGGGCCGATGACCACGAATTCTATAGCGGACCGATCCGCGCCCCGCGCTCCAGTTGCATCCTCGACGTGACGAAACTCCTGGCCACCGGCGTCAAAATGCGCCCAGTCAAGGAAGCCTTGGCCGATGCCCTGAGAGTCTGGCGGCCGGGCTTCCACCCCCTCCGGTTAATCGAGCCCGCCACCGGCCCTGCCATGGATAATGAGGCAGGCAGTTGGCCTGCAAGAGGATAGAACCGCACGGAAACTCAGGGCGTTGCCCCAATGCCCCGGTTTGGTATGAGTCAGGCCTTTGGCCTGGCGGCGCCAAGAAAAGCTCGACATTTCAGGGCGCGCCTGCCAATCTCCTTTCAGTTTGTTGAACCTCTAAAGAGTCGTTGTGAATCAGAAACAAACGCAGTGGGGGGCAACCGCCCTCCGTTTAGGTTGCAGTTGCGCCGGGCTGAGTTCGTTCGCGTTCCTGACCGCGGCTTCCGCCCAGAACGCCCTTGAGTCGGCCCCATCGGATTTTGGCACGAACCAAGGCCCCCAACTCTCGCAATCACGGCTGATGGACTCGTCGGTCCTCGCGCCGCTGCCGGAGGCGCCGTATGCAGGCCAACCTTTGCTGCAGGCGGGCCCGGTCATTTTTCACCCCCATTTACTCTACCGCTTTATGTATGCCGAGGGCATCCCGGCCCAAGCCAACGAGAAGGTTTCGACTGTCATAAACGAGGTCGATCCCGGAATCGGCATGGAAGTGGGCAGGCATTGGCGGCTGGACTACACACCGTCCCTTCATTACTACTCGAGCAGCCTGCTTCGGGATACGACCGACCAATCGGTGGCGCTGAATGGGGCGACCGCTTATGAGAATTGGACCCTTGGGCTCTCGCAGCGCTACGCCACGACCTCCCAGCCGCTGATCGAGACCGGCGCGCAAACAGACGTCGAGACCTATTCAACTGCCCTCAATGCCACATACAGTTTCAACGCCAAGACATCCCTGCAGATGGGACTAAACCAGGACTTCCAGTTCGTGGGCCAGAATGCCTCGTCGGAATCGTTGGTCGACTCCAGAGTATGGTCAACGATGGACTGGTTGAACTACCAGTTTTGGCCCAGGTTCAACCTGGCGTTCGGCCTGGGGGGAGGGTATGTCGACCTGAGCGCCGGTTCCTCGATGTCATACGAGCAGGTTCAGGGGCGGCTCACTTGGCAGGTTGCGGACAAGCTCTCACTGGTCGTGAGCGCCGGCTACGAAGAGTGGCAGTTCCTCGATGTCAACACCCAGGATTTGGTTAGCCCGCTCTTTGGGGCCTCGCTCCTCTATCGGCCGTTTGCAGGGACTACTCTCTCTCTGAACGCCGCCCGGTCGATAATGGTTTCCTATATCTTTAACCAGGTCATCGAAAATACGGGTGTCACCGGCGGTATCCAGCAGCGGCTATTCAAGAAACTCCTGTTCGACCTGACCGGCGGCTACTCGGTCGCCTCCTACGAGGCCAGCGCCTTTGGCCTGGCCTTGAGTCGGGAGGACCATAACCTCGTTCTCAACGCCCGGTTGAGCGTCCCCTTTCTGAAGCGCGGGACAGTCGGGACCTTCTTCCAGGCAAACCATAACGACTCGACAGTTTCCGCGTTCCGGGTTTCGACCACGCAGATTGGTTCCGACCTCGACTACCGTTTTTGACGGATGATGCCATGATAGGCATGAAGCACACGGTTTCTCAACGCCTCACCGCGTTCGCGGCTCTGGCGGCGCTGTTGATTCTCTGCTTCGGGCCCCAGCTCTGCCAACTGGCCGGCTGCGCCTGGCATAGTGAGCTTTATTCCCACATCCTGCTGGTCCCCTTCATCACCGCCTATCTTATCTCCTTGAATCGCCGGAACCTGGCATTGGACTCCGAGAGGGCCTGGCGGTGGGCGCTCATTCCCCTGGTTTTGGGCGCCTGCCCTCTGGCCGCCTACTGGTGGGCCGCCCGCTCGGGATGGAAACCGGAGCCGGACGATTACCTGGCCTTGATGACTCTCTCGTTCCTGTTGTTGCTCCTGGCGGCAGGCTTCCTGTGCCTGGGGCTGCAAACTCTGCGCCGGGTTGCCTTTCCGGCCGCCTTCCTCATCTTTATGGTGCCCTTCCCGGTCATGGTGCGCCAGGGCATTGAGTCTTTCTTTCAGCAAGGCTCGGTTGATGCCGCACAACTGCTTTTCAGTCTGTCGGGGATGCCGGCGTTGCGGGACGGCACCGGGTTTCATCTGCCGGGCATGACCCTGGAAGTGGCGCCGCAATGCAGCGGGATTCATTCCAGCCTGGTGTTGTTCATTACGAGCTGGCTTGCGGGCTATTTGTTCCTGAAGTCGCCCTGGCGGCGAGCGGCCCTCCCGCTGGCGGTAATTCCGCTCGCTCTGGCGCGCAACGGTTTGCGTGTTGTCACCATAGGCCAGCTTTGTGTCCATGTCAGTCCGGACATGATCGATTCCGCCATCCACCATCATGGCGGTCCGCTGTTCTTCGTCTTATCCCTGATGCCGCTCTTCCTGCTCCTGTACCTGCTCCGCAGGCCCGAATCCAGGAACCGCCTCAGCGCCAAAGCTGCTGCGGACAGTCTGGCCGGGGCCCGACATGAAATCTCTTTGCCCCACTCGGTATCGTAATCGAATTGCGGCGTTCCAGGGGCTTTTTTGATGCGCAATAATTCAGTTCAGACTTCGTCCGCCGGATATGGGACCTCCCCGCCCGACCGTATGCCGGGGGGGCGTTTAGTCGTGCTCTTGGCCCTGGCCCTGGTGGCGGCCTGGGGCGCCGGTTGTTCCAGGCAGACGAGGTCAAGCCGCTATCTGGCGCGCGCAAATCTTGATTTCCAGGCCGAACGATACGACAACGCCGAGATCGAGTACCTGACCGTGCTGCGGGCCGCGCCCCAGGACCCGGTTGCCACTCGGCAGTTGGGTTTCCTTTACTACACCGAGGGCCGGCTCCCGCAGGCATTTTTCCTCTTGCGGAAGGCCGCCGAGATGGAACCGGCCAACACAGAGGTGCGTCTGAAACTGGGGCTGGCATGCCTGGCATTTCAAAAACCTGGCGATGCCCGCGAAGCCGCCCTCCGCGTGCTCGAGCGACAGCCGCAAAACGAGGAGGCGCTCTTGCTGCTGGCCCGCGCGGCGACCACCAACCAGGTTCGCGAGGTTACCCAACGCATTGAGCAACTCCCCGCCCCCGCCCGCGTCAGTGCGAACTGCCATCTGGCCTTGGGCACGCTGGCCGTCATCCAGCAGGACCTCGCCGGGGCCGAGGCGGAGTTCAAGGCGGCCGTGGCGGCGGACCCCAAATCCAGCGAGGCCCTCATGGCCCTGGGCACCCTCTACCTGGCGCGAGACGACCGGCCTCGAGCCGAACCGGCCCTCAAAAAGGCCGCTGAACTGGCGCCGCTCCGTTCCGCCCTCCGCTTGCGATATGCCGACTTCAAGCTCAGGACCGGGGCTGAGGAAGAGGGCAAGCGCTTGCTCGAGGAGGTAACGCGCAAAGCCCCGGATTACGTGCCCGCCTGGATACGACTGGCCCAGTTCGCGCTTGCCCAGGCCAAAACCGACGACTGCGCCGGCCTGGTCAACAAGGCCCTTTCGCGAGACCCCCTGAACTATGAGGCCCTCCTGGTCCGCGGCGACCTCTGGCTCGCCAAAGGCCAGAGCACCAACGCAATCTCTGATTTTCAACGGCTCGCCAAAATCTATGACCGCGACCCCCAACTCCAATACCGCCTCGCAGTGGCGCATCTCCTCAACCAGGAGCCGGGCAAGGCCGATGCCTGCCTCAACCGCGCGTTGACAATCAATTCCAACTGCATTGATGCCATTTTGTTGCAGGCCGACCTCAACATCCGCCACGGCAACTCCGGCCTCGCCATCAACTCGTTGACGCGATTGCTCAAGGAGCAACCGCAAGTCCCCCGCGCCTATACGCTGCTCGCCGGCGCGCATCTGGCCCAAAACCACCCGGAGGACGCCCTGAACGCCTATCGCTCGATGACGCAGGCCTTTCCCAAAGAACCCCAGGCAGCCCTGCTGCTGGGTGTCCTCCTGGCCCGCCAAGGCCACGCGGCCGAGGCCCGGCAGGCCCTCGAAAAAGCCCTCGAACTGGCTCCCGATTTCCTGCCCGCCCTCGAGCAAATCGTGGACCTGGACATCGCCGAAAAGCAATACCCCCGCGCCGCCGCCCGCATTGAGCAACAGATCAACAATAACGTGCGCGCCGCCGAGCCGTGGATGCTCATGGCCAAGCTCCACCTGGCCCAGGCCCGGGCCCTGGTGGCCCAGGAAGCGGAAAAACGCTCCGCCTCCTCTCCCGCCAGGCTCAGGCTCGCCGATGTTCCCGCCACAGAACCGGAAGTCGCGCAGGCCGAGAAGGCCCTGCGCAAGGCCCTCGAGCTCAATCCCAATCTCGGCCAGGCCTCCCTCCTCCTGGCCCAACTCTATGTCGCATCCAACAGACATCAGCAGGCCCTGGACCGGCTCAACAACGTCGTGGCCAAAACCAATGACCTCACCGCCCTGATGCTCATCGCCAACATCCACGAGGAACTCAAGAATTTCCCCGCCGCCCGTGATACCTACGAAAAAATCATCGGGGTCGATCCTAACTTCACCCCTGCCCTCAATAACCTGGCCTTTCTGTATTCTGAACCGCTGCGACAACCTGACAAGGCCTACGCCTTGGCAGAAAGGGCGCGACATCTGCTCCCCAATAACGCCGCCGTGGCCGATACGCTGGGTTGGATCCATTTCCAGCGGGGCGAGTACGACTGGGGACTGGCCATGATCCAGGAAAGCGCCCTCAGGCTGGCGACCCAACCCGATCTCCAGTACCACCTTGGCATGGCTCATTATATGCTGGGCGAAGAGGACCCCGCCCGCGTTGCCCTGCAAGCAGCCGTTCAGACCACCAAGGACTTTCCAGGCAAAGAAGAGGCGCGCCACCGGTTGGCCATTCTGGCCATAGACCCAAAAACTGCCAACCCCGCCCAGGTGGCTGAACTCCGAAAGCGGTTGAGCGAGAGTCCCAACGACCCGATCGCCGCCGGGCGGCTGGCGGCTGTCCTCGAACGCGATGGCGCCTTTGACCAGGCCGCCGCCATTTATCAGGCCACCCTCAAAAGCAACCCCAGGAACGGCTCCGGCATGGCGCGGCTTGCCCAGCTTTATGCAAACCACCTCAACGACCCCCGCAAGGCGCTCGAGTTGGCCAAAGAAGCTCACAACCTGGCGCCCCAGGACGCTCGGGTTTCCCACCTGCTCGGACGCATGGTCTTTCAAGCCGGCGATCACAAGTGGGCGGCCAGTCTGCTGGAGGACAGCGCCCGCAAACTCCCCAATGAGCCTGCAATTCTCTATGACCTGGCCTGGGCTTACTACAGCCTTGGACGGCTCGCCGAAGCCGAGGCCGCGATGCAAACCCCCGCCCGCGCCGCCGCCTTTCCAAGCGCAGCCGAGGCCAAACGCTTCCTGGCGATGGTAGCCCCCTCAAGGAACCCAGCCCAGATTGCGCAGACCATCCCCAACCCGCAAGAAGCCCTCGCCGCCGACCCTGCGTACGTCCCAGCCTTGTTCCTCTCCGCCCTCCTAACTGAGCAGCAAGCCAAATATAAGGAGGCAGCCGGATTGTACGACCGCATCCTGGCTCAGTACCCGCTTTTTGCCCCTGCGGCCAGAAACCTCGCCCTTTTGTGTGCCGAACGACTTGGCGACGACCGCAGGGCCTACACCCTGGCCACCCAGGCCCGCGAGTCTCTCCCGGATGACCCGCGCCTGGCCAGAACACTCGGCATCCTGGCTTATCGCCAGGGCGACTATTCGCGCGCGGGACAATTGCTCTCCGAGAGCGCCCGCAAAACGGACAACGACGCCGAACTGCTCTATTTTCTCGGGATGGCCCAGTTTCAACTGAAGCAACGGGCCCAAAGCAAGGCTACCCTCCAGCGCGCCCTGGCCCTCAATGTCCCGCCCGCCCTTGCCGATCAGGCCAGACGTGCCCTCAACGAACTCAAGTGATGCAAATCGCAGCCATACTCGCTTTCTCGGCCTCTCTGGGGGCGGGCCTGCTCGCCCTGGCCGTTGCGCGGGACGCCCGCCGCTCCCTCCCGAACTGGTGTTTCGTCGCCGGTATGGGCCTGCTCTCGGCCGAGAGCCTCTTCTCCGGGCTGACTCAGACGGCCTTGGTGCCGGACCAAATAGTCTATTGGCAGAACTGGAGGCTCGCTGTGTGCGCGCTCCTGCCCTGCACCTGGCTCTGCTTCAGTTTGACCTACGCGCGCGGCAATTACCGCGAATCGCTGGCCCCATGGCGGTTCGTGTTGGCGAGTCTCTGCGTCGTGCCGGTCGCTCTGGTTTTGGCCTTTCACGGCGAACTCTTCGTCTCGATAGCCCAGGCAGAATCCACCCACCAATGGGTGCTCCGCTTGGGAGTGCCCGGCTTCCTTCTGACCCTGGTGCTCCTGGTCGGCGCCGTCCTGGTGCTTATGAATCTGGAGCGCACCCTCCGGGCGTCCGTCGGCACCATCCGTTGGCGCATCAAATTCATGATTCTGGGCCTGGGGGCCTTGTTCGTGGTCCGCATCTATACGGCCAGCCAGGTCCACTTGTTCCGCACCGTGGACCTGTCCCTTCAACCCCTGGATTCCGCCGGCCTGCTGGTCGCCTGCCTGCTCATCCTCGTCTCGCTCCTCCGCGCGGGGCCTCTCAAAGTGGATGTCTATCCTTCCCATGCCGTTCTGCGAAACTCAATCACTCTCCTGCTGGCGGGCATCTACCTTGTCATCCTGGGCGTGCTGGCCAGGTGGGTCGCCACCTTCGGCGGCGCCGCCGCCTTCCAACTCAAGGCATTGCTGATCCTGGCCTCGCTGGTCTTGCTGGCGGCTTTGCTGCTCTCCGAACAATTGCATTGGCGCATCAAACAACTGGTCAGCCGCCATTTCAACAGGCCCCTCTACGATTATCGCCTGGTCTGGAAGACCTTTACCGAAGGCATCGCCCGTCATGTCGAGCAGGGCGACTTGTGCGGCGCGATCGCCAGGCTGGTTTCCGACATATTCCAGGCCCAATCGGTCACCATTTGGCTGGCTGACGACCGCAAACAGAGGCTCATCTTTGGCGCCTCGACCCTGCTCTCAGCCGAAAGGGCCGCGCTCCTCCAGTTGGACTCTCTCGAGGTCGGAGAGGTCATCAGCGCCTTGCGCAGCGGCGCCGAACCGGTTGACCTGGACGCGGCGAAGGCGCCTTGGGCCTCGGCCCTCAGGCGATGTCACCCGGCCCAGTTCCTCAAGGGCGGGAACCGTTTCGCCGTCCCTCTCGTCACCGGCGGCGACTGGGTCGGCGTCATCACTCTCGGAGACCGGGTTGGCGGGGCCCGGTTCTCCCTCCAGGACCTTGACCTGCTCAAGTCGGTCAGCGATCAGGCCGCGACCAGCCTTCTCAACGTTCAATTCTCCCAACGCCTGATCGAGGCCAAGCAACTCGAGGCCTTTCAGGCGATGTCCGCCTTCTTCGTTCACGACCTCAAGAACACGGCCTCGATGCTCTCGCTCATGCTTAGGAACCTGCCGGTCCACTACGAGGACCCCTGCTTCAGAGAAGATGCGTTGCGCGGCATTTCCAGAACCGTGACCCACTTGAACGATGTCATCAGCCGCCTTGCCCTCTTGCGCCAGGAATTGGCCATCCGGCCCGTCGAATGTGATTTGAACCAACTGGCGGCCGAGGTCCTCAAAGCCCTCGAAAAGGCCGCCGGCCTCGAACTCATCAAGGAATTCCAGCCGCTGCCCAAAGTGCGGCTCGACCCGGTTCAGATTGAGAAGGTCCTCACCAACCTGGTGTTCAACGCCCGAGATGCCGTAGGTCCCGGCGGCGGCATCCGCGTCGAAACAGAGCGGCGCAAGGGCTGGGTCGTCCTCGCCGTTGCCGACAACGGCTGCGGCATGAGCCCCGAGTTCGTAAAGGACCGCCTCTTTCGCCCCTTTCAAACTACCAAGAAAAACGGCATTGGCATCGGCATGTTCCATTGTAAACTGATTGTGGAAGCCCACCGCGGACGAATCGAGGTGGAAAGCGCCCTTGGCCGGGGCACTGCCTTCCGCGTGCTGCTGCCGCTGGCACAGGCTTAGGGTGCCGTGTCATATTCCAGCCAACAGATATGAACAAACCCGAACTGCTTATCATTGACGACGACGAGGAGATCCGGGCGCAGATGAAGTGGGCCTTGGCTGAGGACTACGAAATCTCGCTGGCGGGCGATCGTCCGAGCGCGTTGGAGGCCTTCGCGCGCCGCTCGCCGCTCGTTGTCTTGCTGGACCTCGGGCTGCCTCCGCACCCGGCCAGCGCGGAAGAGGGCCTGGCCGCGCTCTCCGATCTCCTGGCCCAAAATAGTCCCGCCAAGATCATTATTGTGAGCGGCCAGGCGGAGAAGGCCAACGCCCTCCAGGCCATCGGCTCGGGCGCTTATGATTTCCTGACCAAACCCATCGACCTGGACGAACTCAGGGTCATCCTCAAGCGCACCCTCCACGTCGCCGGCCTCGAGCGCGACTACCGCCGCCTCCAGCGCCAGCTCCAGACCGAGGCATTCGAGAACATGCTCGGCGCCAGCCCGCAAATGCAGGAGGTGTTCACTGCCGTGCGCAAGGTGGCCACCACCTCTGCGCCCGTGTTGATCCTCGGCGAAAGCGGCACCGGCAAGGAAAGGGCCGCCCTGGCCATCCACGAGCGTTCTCCGCGCAAAGACGGTCCCTTCGTGGCCATCAATTGCGGCGCTATCCCCGAAACCCTCCTGGAGAGCGAACTCTTTGGCCACGAGCGCGGCGCTTTCACCGGCGCCCATGCCCAACGCAAGGGGCGAATCGAATCCGCCAGCGGCGGAACGCTTTTCCTGGATGAAATCGGAGAAATCTCTCCCCCCCTCCAGGTTAAGCTCCTTCGCTTCCTCCAGGAACAGACCATCGAGCGGGTCGGCGGACGCCAACCCATCCTGGCGGATGCGCGCGTCATCGCCGCCACCAACTCGGACCTGAATAAACTGCTGGCCGACGGGCGATTCCGGGAGGACTTGTACTACCGCCTGGCGGTCGTGGTCATCACCTTGCCCCCCTTGCGCCGCCGGGATGGCGACATCGAACTCCTGGCCCGCGAGTTCCTCCGCCGATATGCCGCCGAGAACCAAAGAGAGGGGCTGGCTTTTGACCCGGCCGCCCTCAGCGCCCTGCTTTGTCACCCGTGGCCGGGCAATGTCCGCGAACTGGAGAATCGGGTGCGGCGAGCCGTCATCATGGCCGAGGGCAAACGCTTGACCGCCCGAGACCTCGAACTGGCCGGTCAAGCCGCCGCCCACCCCGCAGGCAGCCTCAAACAGGGCCGCGAGTCCATCGAACGCGAGATGGTCACCCGCGCCCTTCGCAGATACTCGGGCAAGATCGCCCCAGCCGCCGCCGAACTTGGAATCACCCGCCCCACCCTTTATGACCTGATGGAAAAACTCGGCATCCCAAAGTCCGATCGCACCGTCGACGCGCCCGAACGCGAATGATGCGATGGGCGCCCACCGCGATTACAGCATGATGTTATGAAGACACTTATTACCTATCGATCAACCAGGACCCATCCCATGAAATACCGCTCCCAAACCCAGTGCTCCCTTATTGCCTCGGCTTATCCCCTGAAGGCTTGCCTCGTTGTCCTGGCCCTCTTGCCGGGCGCCGTGGGTTGCGGGACGATGGAGGCGCCGGAGAAGCCTGCCTTTTCGCAGGCCGAGCCGGCTAGCGCCCAAACTCGTCCCCTTACGCCCGAGGAATGGGTCCAGCGCAACTTCGCCATGCCAGCCGACAGACCCGCCGGCCAGCCAGGCGCCCTCGCGACGCAACCGCAGCCAGACCTGCAGAGCGCCAGCTCGAACCCCGCTGCCCAACCGGCCAAAGCAAACCCAGCGCCTGTCCCCGGAGCGCCGCCTTCCGGCGGCAGCAGCGCGCCGCTTCTCGTGCTGGCGACCCAGGCCAGCCCGCCAGCCCGCCTGCCGGCCGAGGCTGCCAACCCAGCGCCCAAGCTCGTCGCTCAGGCCAACCCGACAACTCAGGCTGCCACCCCAGCACCCAAACTGGTCGCCCAGGCCAGCCCGCCAGCTCAGCCTGCCACCCCTGCTCCCGCACTGCTCGCTCAGCCCAGCCCGCCAGCCCGGCTGCCGGCTGGCCTTCCATCCTCGCAAGTCCAGCAGACCAACCCGGCCTCCGGCCAGGCCGCTTCTCGTGCCGCCCAGGCCGTTAAGCCGGAGCAGCTCTTGCTGCGCGAAGGTGATACCGTGCGCGTCACCTTCCCAGGCGCGCGCGACCTCAACACGGTCCAGCAGATCCGGCGTGACGGCAAAATCACTCTGCAGCTGATCGGAGAATTCAAGGCGGCCGGCCTCGCTCCCAGCGAGGCGGAGCAGGAACTCATCAAGCTCTACGGCCCCCAACTCCAGGTCCCGGAAGTCATCGTGGAACTTCAATCATCCGCTTTTGCCGTTTATGTCACCGGCTCCGTCCTGCGCCCCGGCAAAATCATGTCCGATCGCCCCATCTCCGCCATGGAAGCCGTTGTGGAAGCCGGCATCGATTACAGCAAGGCGAACCTGAAGAAGGTCCGGGTGATCCGCAAGGAAAATGGCCGCTCCGAGTATCACATCCTCAATTTGAGAGAGGCCCTCCTCGGCAAGCCGGCCGAGTCCTTCGATTTGAAGCCCTCTGACATCATCTACGTGCCCGAACGGTTCACCTGGTTCTAGTGTTCCCCCAAGCTTTCCAAGCCATCAGATGAACATTCAAACGTGCGAGTTGGAGGGGTTGCTCATTATCCAACCCAAGGTGTTCGGCGATGCGCGCGGGTTCTTCATGGAAACCTGGAACCAGCGCGATTATCGCCAGCACGGCCTGGCCTGGGAGTTTGTCCAAGACAACCTCTCGCTCTCGCGCCGCGGCACCTTGCGCGGGCTGCACTTTCAAAACCCCCATCCTCAAGCCAAGCTCCTGCAGGTCCTCGAGGGTGAGGTCTTCGACGTGGCCGTGGATATCCGCCGCAGTTCCTCCACTTTCGGCCGGTGGTACGGCTTGGTCCTCTCCGCCGCCAACAAGCTCCAATTCTTCGTCCCTCCGGGCTTTGCCCACGGGTTTGCCGTCCTGACCGACACCGCGTTGTTCCATTACAAATGCACCGACTTCTATTCCCCCACCGACGAGACCGGCCTGCGTTGGGACGACGCGGACATAGCGATTCAATGGCCCTTCAAAGAGCCGCTGCTCTCGCCCAGGGACGCCAAGGCCTTGCGCCTCTCCGAACTGCCACCCGAGCGCCTGTTCCCTTGAATTGCCCCAACCCATGGACTTTCCCCCCATCTTGCTCGTCGGCAGATTGAGATTAGGATTAAGATTAAGATTAAGACCCCGAACATGAACTTCCCCCGCATCTTGCTCGTTGGCAGAATCGGCCAGGTCGGCTGGGAGCTGCGCCGCACCCTTGCCCCCATGGCCCAGGTCCGGTGCCTGGACTTTCCGGAGATCGACCTTACCCAGCCCGACTCCATCCGCCAGGCCGTCGCTGACGCGCGCCCCGACGTTGTCATCAATGCCGCGGCCTATACCGCCGTTGATAAGGCCGAGTCCGAGCCTGACAAGGCCGCGAAGATCAACGGCCAGGCGCCCGCCGTCATGGCCGAGGCCGCCAAACAAGCCGGCGCGCTCCTGGTCCATTACTCCACTGATTACGTGTTCGACGGCGCCAAGACCGGGCCTTATCTCGAAACCGACACCCCCAACCCGCTCAGCGTCTATGGGCGCTCCAAACTCGAGGGCGACCAGGCCATCCAGGCCCTCGGGGGCCCTCACCTCATCTTCCGCCTCTGCTGGGTCTATGGCGCGCGCGGCCAGAACTTCCTGCTCACCATCATGCGCCTGGCGCGCGAACGGGAGGCCCTCCGCGTCGTCAACGACCAGGTTGGCGCTCCGACCCCATCGCGCCTCATTGCCGAGACCACGGCCCTGGCCCTCAGCCGGGTCCTGGCCGCCCCCGACCCGGCTCCCCTCTGCGGCTTGTATCACCTCGCGGCGGGCGGCCACACTTCCTGGCACGGCTTTGCCACGGCCATTGTCGGCCTCATGCCCACCGAGGGCAAAAAGTGCTCGCGCATCGAACCGATCTCCACCGCCCAGTACCCGACTCCGGCGCGGCGGCCAGCCAACTCCATGATGTCTTGCGCCAAACTTGAACGGGCCTTCGGCCTCCGCCTGCCCCCCTGGGAGGAGGCCCTCCACCTGGTCGTCGAAAGCTGACTCCACTCTCCACTCTGCACTTCATGAATCTCCTTCTTACCGGCGGGGCCGGCTTCATCGGCTCCAATGTCATCGACCATATCATTGACCGGCCCGAGATCGGGAAACTGGTCAACCTCGATGCCCTGACTTACGCCGGGCACATCGAGAACCTCGAGAGGGTCTCGCAACACCCGAAATACCACTTTGAACAGGCGGACATCCGCGACCGCAAGGCCATGCTGGATGTCGTGCGCAGCCACAGCATCACGCATGTCCTGCACCTTGCGGCCGAGTCGCACGTCGACCGCTCGATTACCGGTCCCGGCGATTTCATCCATACCAACGTCGTGGGCACCTTCAACCTCCTGGAGGCGTGCAGGGCCGCATGGCTGGGCCCGGGCGCCGCCGCTGGCCCGCGCTCCAGCTTCCGGTTTCATCATGTGTCCACCGATGAAGTCTATGGCAGCCTCGGCCCCACGGGCGCTTTCACGGAGACCACCGCTTACGCGCCAAACTCCCCTTACTCGGCCAGCAAGGCCTCCAGCGACCTCATGGTCCGGGCTTATCACCACACCTACGGCCTGCCTGCCGTGATTACCAACTGCTCGAACAACTACGGCCCCTTCCAGTTCCCCGAGAAGCTCATCCCGGTCGTCATCCAGAGCGTGCTCGCCCGCCAGCCAGTCCCCGTCTATGGCGACGGCCTCAACGTCCGCGACTGGCTCTACGTCCTGGACCACGCCCAGGCCCTTTGGGTCGTGCTCACGCGCGGGCGCGACGGCGAAACTTACAACATCGGCGGCCACAACGAATGGGCCAATATCCGCATCGTCGAGATGATCTGCGATCTCATCGATGAAATGGCCCCCGCCCTGGGCGGCAATTCGCGCAGCCTCATTCGTTTTGTCAAAGACCGCCCCGGCCATGACCGCCGCTACGCTATTGACGCGGCCAAGATCAAGCAGGAGTTGGGCTGGACCCCAGCCCACAGGTTCGAGCAGGGCCTCCGTGAAACCGTCCGCTGGTACATCGACCACCAGGACTGGGTCCAACGGGTCCGCCAGGAGAAGCCCGTGCCTAAGAAATAGCCCAACTCGGCGGATTGACCCCTGAAGAAAGACCGGAACCTCCTCCGGTCTTTTTTTTATGCCGCGAGCGTGGTCTATGTCAATTGGGCTGCCGCATTCGCAGGACTGCACCATACCGGGGCACTGGACTGGACGTCGCTCCAGGGAACGGCGGCGCTCTCCCGGGACGCTGCTACGAGGGCAGGGTCATTGGACAGCGCGGGGGGAAGGGTGCTGCTGGCTGGACGGGGGCCGGCAGACGCGTTTGGACGGGCAATTACACAGGGGTTAGCGGGGCAGGACACAATCCGAGGGGCCGCGAAAAGGCACAAAAGGCGCAAAAACCCTGATTTCTTGCGCTTTTTGTGCCTTTTCGCGGCTATTCCATTCGGGGTTGGCGTCGTCTATCCCACGAACCACTCAGTAAGACGCAGGGAAGCGAAGAACACAGCGTAGCGGAGCCGCAGCAGAACACCGCGGCCATGATTCTTGGGCCACAGATTGCACAGATTGCACAGATTGCAGAGATACATGGGACCAGTTTTCGCATAGTTGGGGGCCAAGGACCAAACGCTCCATTGGCTCTATTGGCTCTATTGGCTCTATTGGTTATTTCTTCATCGAGAAGGGCGTTTGGGGGTCCACAGTCCACAGTCCACGGGCCACAGTCCATGGATTTGCTTTTCGCCGCGCCGCCCCTTCATTGACGCTACGCGGCTGAAAGTCGACCTTTCCAGTAATCCGGGTAACGATGCAAATGCATCACGGCTACGATTTCGATGTCATCTCTTCGTTCTCGAAACAGAACGCCGTAAGGAAATCGAGCGACGCGGCATTTGCGGACATTCTCGGTAACGACACGGAAGAGCAAAGGCTGGCTCCTGATCCGTCCCAACGCGCTTTCCACGGCATCAGTCAAACGGAGCCCCAGCCCCTTTTGCTTGTCCTCGTAGTAATGAGCGGCTTCACGGAATTCCTCCAGGGCGGCTGGATGAAACCGGATTGGTTTCATGCCAGCGACTGACGGAGCTCGGCAATGGCGGGTTCGGCAGGAAGGGCTTGGACCGCTCCCGCGTCAAGCTCCTGGCACCGCCTGCTGATTTCCTTGAGCCAGGGGTCGCTGACGGCAAAATCCTCCTCAAAATCCAGTGTTTCGAGCAGCTTCTCAGCAAGATACGCTCTGGATCCGGATGGCAAGGCCATCGCTTCTTCGGCTAATTGTGCGAGTGTAAGAGGCATGGTCAAACGCTAGCGTATTTCGGGAGCCACGGCAAGTGGCGAAAAGGCAGCATGATGCGCGACGCGCGTGCCGATACCAAGGCGGGCGAGGTCGGTTTCGCGCGAGGCGAGGGTTTGTTCGTGGAGGCTTCGAGGTGGACGGCGCGGAGGGCGCGGATGTCCGGGGCGAGTTGGCGGTTCCACTCGACGAGGGTGCGTTGGGAGACGCGGATGCCGGAGGCGATGCGCGAGAGGCTGAGGCCTTTGGCGCGGAGTTCGGCGAACCGATCTTTAATGTCATTAGAATGCATGGCGGCGATTTTCGCATGGGTGGCGCCCGAGGACCAAACACTCCATTGGCTCTATTGGCTCTATTGGTTATTTCTTTCGCCGGGAGCCTGAGCCGTCGGCAGTGCGGGGAAGCTTGGAGGGCGGGCCGCCGTGCGAAAGGGCCGAAACAGTTGTCAATACCAGGCATCGACCCCATCAAGAGACCCGACCCTTCAAGGCCGTGTGGCTTCCTGGACAAACTTGAGGAACTGGATGGGTGTCAGAATGGCGGTGCCGAACGGTCTGCCCAAATCGAGCAAGTCGCGATCATTGCTGACGATCACGTCCGCCCGCGCCGCCAAAGCGCACGCCAGGTAACAGTCGTCCTTCAAATCCCGGCTGCGCTGCTTGCCCAAAGGCGCCGGCGAAACAAAATGCGCTCGCTCCAACAACAAAGCGAGCGCGGCAGAAACATTTGCCTGGCGACGCCTCGCCTCGAGAATCCGGGGAATGCGCGTCTGGTATTCGCGCCAGATGTCGTCAGTCACAAACAACTGCGCGTGGCCGGCGTGGACCATCGCCAGGCAGGAGCGCGGATTGCCGGCCCATCCGATGGCGGAAACCAGGACGCCGCAATCGAACACCGCGCGGATCATCGCGTGGCTTTGCGGGGCTCAGCCCCGCGCGCCGCTTTGATTTCCCGCTCAATCTCCTGCTCAATCTCGGGAGTGATCGGTTCCTGCGGCAGCGTGGCGACCAGCGCCTGGAACCGCCCGTAATGCTCCGCCATCTCTTCTCGCGCCAGCGCCCGCAAGCCCGCGCGCACGACGTCGCTGCCGTTGCCATAAAGGCCGGATCGGATCCGCCGCCGGACAAAATCTCTTAACTCCGGGGTCAAGGAAACGTTCATGCTCGATGTCGCCATACTTATGCATCTTCTGTCCTTTTCCAAAGATTGTCAATCTTCGTTGTTTTGCGAATGGGCGTACCGTCAGGGCCAGTGACAAAGTTCTCCGCAAACCATTGTAGGAGACGACGTAAGGAGTCTCTGACTGATTCTTGGGCACAGAGAAAGCCTGCTCCCCTCGGAACCCGTGGGTCAGAGACTCCTTACGTCGTCTCCTACAGTCGGGGAATGGGGCCCGTTTCGACGACTTTGTCACTGGCCGTGGGCGTGGGGTGAGGTATTCAGGCTGAAAGCTCCGGCCTCACCCACGCAGCGCCAATGAGAGAAAGGCAGCGACCAAGGATGCGAAGAAGGTTTCCTTCGGAAATAACGGGCAATTCAGGTCTTTGGCTCCGCTCGCAAAAAACTATGGGGTGGCCTCCGCTCTGCCCGGACTCATCCCCGAGGGATGAAAGATGGTAGCCGGGGGTCCAAGCGCAGCGAGACCCCCGGTGCAGAGGCAGTGTGCGTCCGCATCCCGGAGGGATGCCAGAAGACTGCTCACGCGTAGCGCGCTCATGTTCTGGCACCCCGTTCCGGGGTCCAGGGCCCTCGCGACTCTTGACCGGGGGTCGGCGCTACGCTTCGACCCCCGGCCGCCCGTCGCCCTTGGGCGGCTGAGGTGCTACCATCTTGCAACCCTCCGAGTTTCGCGCCGTCTCAGCGGGCCGCGGTCCGGTATCATGCCCACTCCTTTCGGGGCGCTGCCAAGATACGCCAGGGCTGAGGACCAGGAAACCCGCGCCATTGTTGTCGTTGAGCCCATCCGGCATGTTGGGCGGCATGAAGTTGATCGCCGCTTATGGACCCGGCGATGGGGGTGCGCTGGGAGACGTGGAGGCCGGCGGTGATGCGCGCGAGGCTGAGGCCCTTGGCGCGGAGTTCGGCGAACTGATCTTCAATGTCGTTGCTATGCATGGGACCATTTTTCGCATAGTTTGGGCGAAGGACCAAACACTCCGTTGGCTCTGTTGGCTCTATTGGTTATTTCTTCGCTGGACTTGTTTTCAGCCCGGTCTTCAGGGATAATGGCGGCATGGAAATCGTCTTCAGCGTGACGCAGGAAACCGACGGCGGGTACGTGGCCGAGTGCCTCTCGCACGATATTTTCACCGATGCCAGCACCTGGGAGGAGCTGCGGTCGAACGTGCGCGAAGCTGTATCCGCATATTTCTTCGACCAACCCAGGCCGGCGACGGTGCGCCTGCACCTGGTGCGGGACGAAGTTCTAGCCGGAGCATGAAACTGCCGCGCGATTTGAGCGGCGCGGAGTTGATCAAACTCCTTTGCAGGCATTTCGATTACCGCCGGGTTAATCAGGAGGGCAGCCACGTGATTCTGCAGACGGACTCTCCGCGCTCGCACCGGTTGGCGGTTCCCGACCATAACCCATTGCGCACTGGCACGCTCAACGCGATCTTGCGCGCCGTGGCCGAGGCCAAGTCCGTCGGCAAGGACACCATCCTGAGGCGGCGTTAGGCCCTTCCACGACCCGGCACCGGTGGGTGGCTGGGGTGAAGCCGTGGGATGGCAACGCCCGTCGCGCCATGGCCCGAGGCCCCCATTTGCGTCAAGCGGTGGGGGCTCGTGGGGTGGGAGTGGAGCATGCTGGCACCACTACCTGCGCAAGGGCTGCGAGGTGGCCCAAATTGTCGCCTAAGATTTCATGTGAAACCGCGGAAAGCGCGAAATACGCGGAAAACAAAGGGTTTTCCGTATTCCGCGGTTTCACAGGAGCTCTTAGCTGAGGGCTCGGGGGCGAGTTCGGGTCTTGCCGTTCGCGGCCATGACGTGCTAGATTCCGGTCATGAGCAGAATCGCGGAAATTGAAAATGCCAATGAGGAGCTGGCC
>Ga0181533_1001319_pt1 | contig 32239 bp, 34 predicted proteins | sample PEATcosm2014_Bin_45_FD_119772 | JGI IMG/M metagenome (GOLD analysis project Ga0181533, IMG submission 119772) | Peatland microbial communities from MTU Mesocosm Facility, Houghton, MI, USA - PEATcosm2014_Bin11_60_metaG | ecosystem: Environmental > Terrestrial > Soil > Wetlands > Peat | place...
GTCTGGCTATCATCGTTTGTTCTTTCTTGTGTTTTTTGTGACGAAAGAGCGGTCCGAAAAATTCGCATAGAGCGGCTTCTCTTGGCGGTTTTGGCCATCCGGCTCAGGCAGCCTAAGACGGCATGAAAGGTATAGTAAACGAAAGGGGTTACCAATCGTCGCCTCACATACGACTACACGCCAGAGGGGACGACCACCTTTCGATTACCCATAATTCCGACCTGAGTCTGCGCAGGGAATGACCAGTCGTATTCTGTCTCAAGTCAGGTACTTACGATCCGTACTGTAGTCATGGCCGACTGTAAGGCATGAAGAATCCGAGAGGAGTTCGGGCCATGCGGCGTTCCGGCTCCCGATATCGCTGCGCGGAATGGCATGCGATACGGCGCGGCACTTCAGGCTCATCGCAAAGTGATCACTGAAGGCGTCTTCTCTCCGGCGCCGATTTGCAGCAGCACCACGGGTCCAAAACGGTCGCTCCCCAACTCCAGTTTTGCGCCCGGCGCCGATGACGCCAGAGCATTGCCGGCCGCAGGCAGCAGCTTGCCGTCGAGCATCACGTGCTGCGCCGTGGCATGAATTCTCAGCAGATAAGTTCGGAGCGGGCCGGCATAGTTGCCCGTCGCCGCATCGATCTTCACTCGAACCTCTTTGCCGATTCGTTGCGCGGTGATTTCCTGACGCAGGTAGTTTCCTTTTTCGTAGTCGTAGGTCTGGCCGTCATCGTCATAGGCCGTAAATGCGGCGGGGGATTCTGATGGGAAGATGTCGAGAGTGATTTCTGAGACGTCGCGCTGCCCTACGTATTGCTCCAGAGGCTGCGTGGCCACAATGGAACCGCTGCGGACGAAGAGCGGAATGTCTTTCCAAGTCGTCGAATCCACGGCAACCTTGACGCCCTGCGCGCCGTGATAACTCTGACCGCTAGCGTAATCGAACCACTCGCCGGCAGGCAGGTAGATCACTTGGGAAGTCGCGCCCTCCGTCAAAATCGGGGCCACGAGAAGCGCGTCGCCGAACATCCATTCCGAATTCTGCCCAGCCGCTCCGGGGTCCGACGGAAACTCCCAGAAGAGCGGCCGCACCAGGCCGGCTTCGCCCTCGGTATTGCGGCGCTCGTAGGAATAAATGTACGGAAGCAGTTCATAGCGCAGATCGAGCGCGCCCCGCGCCGCAGCTTCAGCCACCGGGCCGTAAACCCAGGGCTGGCGCTTCTCGCCGAAGTTCCCGTGGACGCGCATGATCGGCACAAACGCAGCAAACTCCATCCATCGCGCATAAGTTTCAGCGCTGGGATGGCCGAAGAATCCGCCTGTGTCCATGCTCCAATGCGACTCGCCGGTATTGAGCGCAGCCAACATGCGGTGGGCTTGGAAAGCCATGTTGGCAAAACCAGTCGTTATATCGCCGGACCAGAGGACATAACAGTAGCGGCTGGCCCCAAGGTAAAAATTCCTATTGATCGACCACACGCGCAGGTTTGAATCGGCGCGCTGGCCTTCATAGAGCATGCGGCCCATGTTCATGAACTGGAAATTACGGAAGGCTGTTGTGCCGCCGGATTTGTCCGCCTCATCATTCCACCAGCCCACCATGCCGGAATGGAACGTGGGCAGAAGGTGCTGCCAATACCAGCTGCGCTCATCGGGATTATTGAAGTCCAGGTCCCGCGCCAGGCGATGCGAGAAATGATCCGCAAACGGCGCTTCGTCCAGATACCAGAAATTGTGTTCGGTGGCGTAGGCTGCGGCTTGCGTCGGCTGGTTTGAATCACCAGCAACCGTAGTGAGAATGCGCGGCTTGAGAATGCCAATCAGCTTGACGCCTTCGGCGCTCATCTCCCTGGCGAAATCGCCGCTTGCGCCGCCGGGAAATTTGTCAGGCCCCACATTGCCCAGGCCGGAGGTGCTGTTCCAGCGCCACTCGCCGTAGTTGTCTTCGCCCCACGCCTTCCAGTCGAAATCAAGAATGAATCCGTCGATGGGCAGTTCCTTGTTGCGGAAGGTTGCAATGATCTTCTCGACCTCAGACTGCGTTGAACCCCATTGGCTGTTGAGGAATCCGAGTGTCCACTTCGGCGGCAGCGGCGGAGGGCCGACGACGCGCGAAAGCGACGCCATAGTTTCGAGCGGAGGGCCGGCAAAGACAAAGTACTCCACGTCGGGTCGCGAGCTGTTTCGGAAGCTCAGGCTGCCGGGTCCGGTTGCAAACTCTCCACCATCTGAATCCACGAGCAGGCCATAGCGAACAGAGAACACAAACGGAGCCCCGCTGTTGCCTTGAACGCCCGCCGTGACTTTGCCGCCGTCGTTCCGCGTAAGACCCAGGGCCGTTGCGTTGAGGCCGAGGCCATGGATGCCATACAGCGTGTCGTCCGCGGCGTGCTGCATGGTCACGCCCGTAGCCCGCGCTTCGTCCAGCGGATCTGCACTGCGAAGCAATTGCCGCCCCGCCGAGTCGAGGAACGTAATGCTGTAGGGCTTGGCCTCTTCGATGCGCACCCTCACGCCGGGCGCCGAAAGCGTATACGTGCCGTTGCGGTCCGCTCGCGTAACGGCAGTTGGCGGCCGAAAAACGGGGTTTGGATCGATAACCAGCGTGCGTGGCGTCGCCTTGCCGTCGAGACGCACGTGCACGCACACCAGGCGATTCTCAACAATCTGCACGTCGAGCAGCGAAGTCCCGTCGGCCAGCTCAACGCCATTCTGAATCCGCGTGAAGTGCGCGCGCTGATCCGATAAATCCGTTTGCGCGCAAGCCGGGCGCCAGCCCGCAGCAAGAACCACACACAGCGCCCAAAGAATTGTTTTCTTCTGAATTGCATTTATCGAAATCACGCCTTGCCCCTTTGTATTGCTTCACCTATCATGACAGATCTTTTACAAGATTCATGACAGATTTTTTACAAGACCGCTTGTGCTTCTTTGCTGTAGAGCCTAATAATAATCCGGCGAGAGGACAAGGCCACGCCCATTCTTGCTAAATCTGTCATTACAGGATTCTAACAGTGTACAATCTTCAGAATGAAATCGCTCTTTTGTTGCAGGGAATGCAAGGGACTACGGTGACTGTTTTCGGAGATTTTTGCGTAGATGCCTATTGGGGGCTCTGCGAACAAACTTCTGAATTGTCAGTCGAGACTGGCCTACCAGTACGCCGCGTCAAGACGCAACGTTACTCTCTTGGTGGAGCGGGCTGTGTGCTTGCCAATCTTGTAGCCATCGGGGTGGGTTCCGTCCGGGCCATTGGAGTGCGGGGCACCGATCTTTTCGGTGGGATGTTGCACGACCTTCTTGCTGCTAGCGGTGCCGATACTTCCGGTTTTGTGACCGACAGCAAGTGGGAAACAACGGTCTACGCTAAACCCTGCTTCGGTGCGCGGGAGGATAGTCGCATCGACTTTGGGGCGTTTAATACGGCCAGCTCAGAACTCCTGGACACCTTAATCTGCAATTTGGAAACGGCCACGGCACAGAGCGACGCAATAATCCTGAATCAACAGATACCGGCAGGACTTTCCTCTCCACAGGCAATTGAACGCATCAATAAAGTAATAGCGGCCCATCCCGACGTCACTTTTCTGGTGGATTCGAGGCATTACCCAGAGAAGTACAATGGTGCAGTTATGAAGCTCAATATGAACGAAGCAGCCCGGTTACTGAACGAGGATGCCGAAATTTCTGCCGCGGAAGCGCGGGCCCGGCACCTTGCTAATCTCATCAGCAAAAAGTCGGGCAAGCCAGCCTTTCTTACGCGAGGAGAATTTGGCATGGTGGTTGCGGCCGAGGGTGAGACCACGCTCATTCCTGGATTACAGGTCATCGAGCAAGTCGACCCGGTAGGAGCAGGTGATGCCGTTGTAGCAACTCTTACTGCGGCGTTGGCCGCGGGTGCTACTCCCACCCGAGCTGCGGAGCTAGCAAATATAGCTGGGATGATTACTGTAAAGAAGCTGCAAACAACAGGTACGGCCTCTGCGTCCGAAATCCTCGCTGCGGTCCCGTCATTAAATTATGTCTTTCGGTCGGAGTTGGCGGGCTCGCCGCGGCAAGCGCGCTACATTCCGGGTACCGAAATTGAAGTCATCGGCGAAGTACCAACTAATTTATCGATCAAACATTGCATCTTTGATCACGATGGTACGCTCAGCACATTGCGAGAGGGCTGGGAACAGGTTATGGAACCGATGATGCTCCGGGCAATTCTCGGGCGACAGCACGACACAGTGAGTCAGGCTGAGTTTGAACGCGTCCGGGAATTCGTGAAGCAGTTTATTGATCGAACAACCGGCATCCAAACGCTCGTACAGATGAAAGGGCTAGTTGATCTCGTTAAGCATTTCCGTTTTGTCCCGGCAGATGAGGTTCTAGACGAGCACAGATATAAGAACATCTACGACATAGAGTTGTTGAATATAGTCAAAAGCCGGGTGAAAAAGCTTAGAGCAGGGGAATTAGAGACGAAAGATTTCCAAATCAAAAATGCCGACGCTTTGTTATTAGAGCTCTACCAACGCGGCGTGAAATTGTACCTTGCGAGCGGGACAGATGAAGCCGATGCGAAAGCAGAAGCGGAAGCAGTGGGACACGCCCACTACTTTGAGGAGCGAATTTTCGGCGCCGTTGGGGACATCAATGTCGAGGCGAAGAGATTGGTGCTGGAGAGAATTATCCAGCAGAACAATCTCTCAGGGCATGAGTTTGCCACCTTTGGCGATGGTCCGGTAGAGCTCCGCGAAACCCAGCGTCGTGGCGGTCTGTGTGTAGGTGTGGCGAGCGATGAACTCCGCCGTTTCGGGCTCAACTTGTCGAAGCGCAAGCGGTTGATCCAGGCAGGAGCGGATCTCGTCATTCCCGACTTCAGCCAGCTCCCGGCGCTTCTGAAAGTGTTACGGTTGGATGAAAGCCGGACTCTCGAACATTAAGAAATAGCTGAGGAGGTGCAATGAAGGTCGCAGGGCCGCGAATATTGTCAATTCCCGAGATGCGGGCGGAGCGGGATCGGTTGGTGGCAGAGGGGAAGGAGCTGGTTTTTACCAACGGGTGCTTCGATATCCTTCACCGAGGTCACGTCGCGTATTTGAACTTTGCCCGCAACCAGGGCGATGCGCTTGTTGTCGCGTTGAACACCGATGCGTCTGTGAAGAGCAATAAGGGTGATAATCGCCCCATCAATAATGAGGAGGACCGAGCCTACATAATAGGCTCGTTGCGCGCAGTGGACTATATTGTCTACTTCGAAGACAAAGAGCCGAAAGATGTGGTGGCGCAGATTCTTCCTCAGGTCCTAGTGAAAGGGCACGATTGGGCTCATTACGTAAGCGGGCGTGAGGTCGTAGAGGCTAACGGCGGTCGTGTCGTACTCGCCGATCTTGTCGAAGGCCGATCTACGACTCGCACCATCGAACGGATTCTCACAGTTTATAACAAAATCGAGGACAAGCAAAGTGCCTAAGTCCATCATCGTTACTGGTGCCGCTGGCTTCATAGGCCGAAATGCAGTTGCGGAACTCAATCGACGCGGTCACGAAGAACTAATTCTGGTGGATGCGCTGGGGACCGATGACAAGTGGCAGAACCTCGTGGGGCTGCGTTACGAGGACATCATTTCGCCCCAAATGCTGCTCGGACAATTGAAGGGACGGCAGCTTTGCAATGCTCAGGCGGTTCTACATCTTGGTGCTTGCAGTGCAACGACCGAGCGCGATGCGGATTACCTTGTGGAGAACAACTACCGGTACACTCGAACTTTGTGCGAATACAGCCTACGACATGGCATCCGCTTCATTTATGCGTCGAGCGCAGCGACATATGGCGATGGATCCCGGGGTTACTCCGATGAAGATGAAGCCACGATACACCTTCATCCACTGAACATGTACGGATACTCGAAGCACATGTTCGACCTATGGGCGTTGAGAAGTGGAGCACTTAAACAGATCGTCGGGCTAAAGTACTTTAACGTGTTCGGCCCCTTCGAAGACCACAAGGGAGACATGAAGTCGGTAGTTGCCAAATCTTACCGTCAGATACGGGATTCCGGAAAGGTACAGCTCTTCAAAAGCTATAACCAAGAATACGCCGACGGAGAGCAAATGCGCGACTTTATCTATGTTAAGGATGCGGTGGCGGTCACTCTTTCATTTCTCGAAGACATAACTACAGGCGGCCTTTTCAATTGCGGCACAGGGAAAGCGCGAACCTGGAAAGATCTAGTATCGGCAGTCTTTCGCGCCATGGATTTACCGGTCCAGATTGACTACATCGAAATGCCCGATGTATTGCGCGGGAAGTATCAGTACTTTACCGAGGCTAAGATGGGTAAGCTGCAGGCCGCAGGTTATACAGCGCCTTTCAGTAGCTTGGAGGATGCGATTGCGGATTATGTGGGGACCCATTTGAGGGTGCGGAAGGAAGTGTTATGAACGACACGGCAAAAGCAGATTACCTGCATCGAAATGCGGAAGAGCTGCGCACTCTATTGGAACAGATTACCTGCTTCGGTCGGCAGGCTGACGATGCGGCTAACGCGCTCGCGGCGACATTGTTGCGTGGAGGGAAGCTCCTGGCCTGCGGCAACGGCGGCAGCGCAGCGGCCGCTTCGCACCTTACCACGGAGTTTGTGTGCCGCTTCAATAAGGATAGGAGGCCTTATCCGGCAATTTCACTATCAACGCATGGAGGCGATCTAACAGCAATCGGCAACGACTATGCATTCAATGATATCTTCGCTAGGCAGATTAAGGCCTTCGGTCGTCGCGGCGATGTTTTAATGGCTTTTACCACAAGCGGACAGAGTGAGAATGTGCATCGCGCCCTTTTGACGGGTAAAAGCGAAGGTCTCTTCACGGTCTCCTTCCTAGGTAAGGACGGTGGGAGCTGTGCAGGCATTGCTGATATCGAATTCCTGATTCATAGTACAACCACTGCACGGATTCAGGAAGCGCATCAACTTTTGCTGCACACTATTTGCGAGTTAGCCGAAGAGCAACTTTAGCAGGAGGGTTCGTGTTGACCGAGGGAACAGTTTTGGCGAGTCATCTTGGGTATCAGAGAGCACCGCAATCAGAATGAGTCTGACCCATGTCGACGCACAGATGGCTCCCGTTAACTTGTATCTTGCTCGGACGCCGTCTGTACAGCCTTATTATATGAGCCCGTGGCAGTGTGAAGAGCACGCCTATCTAGAGTATGTTTCATAAATGGGTTCGGCCTCAAGGCAGGTACTTATGCCTGATGCAGTTGGAGTGTTGAGCTTCTGTCATGAAGAAGCGGCAGATACTGTTGACCGATGAACAGTGGGAACTGATTGAGCCGTTGCTTTCTGAACCGAAGCGTCGCAGGAATAAGCGAGGGCGACCGTGGGCATGGAATCGGGCCTGTTTCGAGGGCATTCTGTGGATTCTGCAAACTGGCGCGGCGTGGCGATTTCTTCCCGACGAGTATCCCTCGTCTGCGACCTGCTGGCGGCGGCTGAAGCAGTGGCAGGACGAAGGCGTCTGGCTGGATGCGTGGCGAGCTTGGTTAAGCGCGCTGGACGAAGAGGGATTTCTGAAGTGGGACGAGACGTTCCTGGACGGCAGCTTCGCCCCGGCGAAAAAAGGGGCCTCGCGGTCGGCAAAACCAAGCGCGGCAAGGGAGCGAAGTGGATGGTTCTGGTCGACGGTCAAGGTCTTCCGCTGGGAATTCGGCTGGAAAGTGCCTCTCCGGCAGAAGTTACGTTTGCGGAAGCCACGCTCCAAGAAGTCCGTGTCCCACGCCCCAAAGGCCGGCCGCGGCAAAAGCCGAAGCGAGTGATTGCCGATGCTGGCTACGATTCCGATCCACTGCGCGAGCGATTGAAGAAGCGAGCCATCGAGCTGATTGCGCCTTACCGGAAGAACAACAAGCGGCGGCGCTATGAAGATGGGCGCAAGATGCGGCGTTACAAACGGCGATGGATCGTGGAGCGAACCAATGCCTGGCTGGGTCAGTTCCGCCGCTTGCTGGTTCGTCATGAGCATCTGCTCTCCACCGACTACGCCTTCTTCTACATCGCTTGCTTCTGGATCACGCTGAGGCACTGTTTATGAAACACGCTCTAGCAAGGCAGCCACGCTGAATGCGTATTGCACGGGTTCCATGCTCTATGAGCTTTGACATGGTAGGAAAAATGTTTGTTCGAAGATGAGGCAAAGTACTGCGGAGAGATTACCGGTGAAGAAAACAATCGATGTGAATCCAAGAGGGAATGTCTGGCTGCTCTGGGCCATGTTCGCGTCCTACTTTACGTTTGGAATCGTTTTAAATGTAGTGGGCGTGATGATTCCGGTTCTGATCAACCAGTTTCATCTAAGCTTGTTCGAGGGCGGGCTTTTGGCTTTTGCGTCGTACATCCCTTTCGGAGTTTGCTCAATCCCCGCCGGTTTGGCTGCGGATCGCTTTGGCGGGAAGCCGGTCGTGCTCTCGGGCATGTTCCTGATGGCCGCCGGCTGTGGCACGATTCCATTTGCCAAAGGGTTTGCGTCGATCATGCTTGCGGCATTTGTCATCGGCTCCGGAATCGCGTTGCTCGAGACAGCTGGCAATCCTCTGATCGAACGTCTCGACCGGTGTGAGAATTACCATCGCAACCTGACGCTGACGATTGGTTTTTGCGGCATTGGGGCCTTTGCAGGTCCGTTCTGCCTCTCCGCTCTGCAATCGCATGGGCAGCCGTGGCAGCGGCTCTATGAAGGCTACACCGCTCTCTGCGTCCTGTTGCTGCTCTTGCTGGCTCTCTTCGTTTTTCCTGAACGGGAGATGGCCGCGGAGGGAAAGCTACATCCGCGCGAAATCGCAAAGCTGCTCAGCCACCCCATAGCTGTCACCTACTTTCTTGCCATTTTCTTCTATGTCGGTGCTGAGGTCGGAACAGCATCCTGGATCGTGAAGTTCTATCAGCAAGTCCACGGCCTTGGCGTAGAAGTTTCCGGAGTCACAGATCGGAATCCACTGCTCCGAAATCTTCCAGCGCTTCCGGCTCTTACCGTCTCACTGTTTTGGGGAATGCAGGGGTTGGGTCGTCTTACAAGTGCGCCTGGAATTCGCAAACTCGGGGCCCGCTCCATGCTGCGTCTGTACGCGCTCGGAGCCACGAGTTGCCTACTCCTAGCCATTTTGGGCCCAGTAAACCTGACTGCTATCGGATTTACAGCTTGCGGCTTCTTTACCTCGGTCCTGTTTACGCTCCTGTTCAGTGGAGCCATACACACGTTTAAAGAGTCGCAAGGTACGCTTTCAGGACTCTTGGTTACAGCTTCGATTGGAGGCGCGGTGATTCCTCCTCTTGTTGGTTTAAGTGCAGACCACTTCGGCATCCGAATGGCCATGATGGTTCCGCTGATCTGTTTTCTCTACGTGCTAGCAATCTCGATTGTAGGGCGAGCCAAATATGAGTAAGGTAGGAATCAACAATCCTTCAGCGAATAGAATCTGGATCGGTGTAGATATCGGTGGAACCAAGACCGCCGTTGTTCTTTCATCCGATCCTCCGGAGATGCTGGCATGCATTGAATTTTCCACTTTGTCCGAGCTGGGTGTCGAAACGAGCAATCGACCTAATCAAATGATCTATTTATGGCTCTATAGCAGTATTTGTGGGTGAAGCGGTCGGTGGAAGAAGCCGCTCCGTGGAAAAGTCCAAGAGCGGGACTTTCCCACCTCGCTTGGAAATCCCATAAGAACGGCGGGATTCCCACTTTTTCCACCGCCCCGGGGGCGACGGTCAACTTTTTGTAGCTCGATAGGGCAACTGGTGATCGGACGATGGTGCCGCTCCAGAAGTTATTAACATGTTAAGTAATTCATGGAAGTCGTTGAAACAATTGCACTCAGCACTACAGCTTCGCAGAATCCTCGGCGCCCTCTACCACTTCAGACCCACAGATTCTGCTGAGGAGGCCTATTTATCAAGCAATGGCTGAATGTGGTGTCGAGCGACCCAGCCGCGGGACCATCGGCGTCAGTTACGGCGGGCCTCTCGACCAAGTTGCGGGCATCATCCAAGCGCCGCCTAACCTTACCACCTGGGTGGACGTACCCATCACTGACATCCTTTGCCGTGAATTCAATCTCGACTGCAGGTTGGAGAACGATGCTAACGCCGGAGCGGTTGCTGAGAATTGTTTTGGGGCAGGCAAAGGCACGCGCTATGGTATTCCTCACCATGGGCACGGGGCCTGGGGCAGGAATCATAGCCGATGGCCGCCTGCTGCGCGGAGCATCGGGCCAAACCGGAGAGATCGGACATGTACGCCTCAGTGCGACTGGGCCAGTTGGATACAACAAGGCGGGCTCGGTTGAGGGCTGGGCCAGTGGCAGCGGGATGAGCCAAGTAGCCACTGAAGAGATTGCCGCCGTTATCCGCGGAGCGGCCAAGGCACGGTACTCGCTGGGAAGCTCAAAGATAACGGCGTCCTCATCGCCAAAGACGTCGCCGAAGACGCTCAGCGAGGTGACGAGCAGGCAAGGCGGATCATTCAAAGCACCGGTAACCGTTTAGGTGAGGCCTTAGCCATTCTCGTTGATCTCTTCAATCCGGAACGGACCGTGATTGGCGGCCTTGCTGTGCGCATGGACGAGAACCTGCTTGGGCCAGCGCGGCTGGTTATGGAACGGGAAGCGCTGCCGGCCTCAGCAAGATCTGCCAAGTAGTCCCCGCCGCGCTCGGAGAGAAGATAGGCGATGTGGCGGCCATTTGTGCCCACATTGATTTAATTCTGGAAGAATGCGGATGCGGCCCATCAGCAACTAGCCGATGCTTATGCGCGCGAGATTCCGCAATGATCTCCAGCTGGGCGTTGGCTTGACACAAGAACCCTCCAAACAACACACAGAACCAGGATCACGGGATTTGTGCGCCCGGCCTACCGCACATGGCTTAGGCGCAGCGTCTTGATCTCCCACGGCTTCATGTGGAATTGAATGGTTGTTCCCTCGCCCACTGGGCCCACCGGGACGTCTTCCAACAGGGTGGTCTCCGTGGCACGCACCGGGATTGGAAACTTGATCGTCACGTCGCCTTCGCGGCCTTCGGTTTCCACAAACCGCGCAATGGCATCCGTGTTGTAGAAGCCCTCCATCTGCTTCAGAGCGTATAGAACCACGTGGTCGCTGTTGGTCTCGATAAAGGAGTAGGAATCCGGCAAGCCGCCGCTCTTCCCCCCCCACTGCTCTTGAGGGCTGGCGTGCTGCGGCTCTTGCATGGCCAGCAGTGGGGAATTGAACGCCAGAGCCTGAAACACCACCTTCCCCTCGCGCCATCCTCCGCGATGCGGGTAGATGGAATATCCAAACGTGTGTTCGCCCTCGTCGGCACGCGGATCGGGGGACCAGGGTCCGCGAATCACGGAAAGATGGATGGTGTTGTCCTTGGCGTCATAGCCGTTGCGGCCATTGTTGAGGATGGCCACGCCGCCCTCGGCGTTGGAGATGTCCACCCATTTCCCCATCACCGCCTCTTCGCCATTCTGGTCGCGTTCGATTGCGCCATAGGGAACCTCTGCCGAGACCTTGGTGGATGGAAAGGCAACGGGAAAATCAGCTTTGAGAAGGGTTTCGCGCTCGTACCAAGAGACGGTCATGGAAATATCGACACGGGGGATGCCCGCAACCAGGCTGATGTCCTGTGTAAACAAAGAGTCGCGGAATCGCCTCACCACGCGAATGGTGGTGCGCACCGGTCCCCGTTCGGTGACCTTCACGCTTTCTACCTTATCCACCTCCCGCTTCTTCCCGGTCAGCCCGATATTCCACGCCGGTCCGGCGTATTCCTTCGATGTCTTCTCAGCTTGCTCGGGCGTGTCTTCCCATGCTGTCAGGGAATTGCCTTCTCCCTGAAAGGTCTCGCGCTTATTCACTTTGTCATAGAGACTTGCGATGTTCCCGGTAGTTGGATCAATCTCGACGCGGAGAAACTCGTTCTCCAGGAACGGCCGGGGCGTGGACCCGCTCTGCAGCAGCGCCGGTTTGTTCTCAGCGGCCGGCAGTTTTTCAGCTTTGGGAGCACTGTGGTCGGTGACAATCCGGTACAGCTTCAATCCCATTTGGGGGACGTCCTTGGCGACAAACGCCACTGTAGCCGTCTCTCTCTCGCCCGATTTGGCCAGCGCTGTCAGAATCTGCACCGGTGTCGTCTCTCCACCGTGTACTGCAATCATGCGCGCCGACAGGGCGGACGCGGATACCTCGGCAATTACGAGGTCTGTGCGATCCCATGATTGCGGATTGTAGACCACCAGAGGCACGCCGTCGCCGCGGGTATCGAGTTGGAGGCCAAGGTTTTCCAGCGAAAAATCCAGAGCCCGATTGGCCCGCTCGAATACCTCGTGATATTGGTGCGCAGCGTCCACGTAAATGGGACCGATGCCGGAGCCGGCAACCAGATCGTGGGTCTGATTGAGCAAGACCAGCTTCCAGGCATCGCTGAGGTCGCGGGACGGTGAGTAACGTCGGTAATGGAAAAACACCGCGATCTCGGACATCTTCTCCGCGTTCAACAGCAGCTGCTCGGCCTCGCGGTTGTGCCGCTTCATGTCGACCTGGGTGGTGTAGCAGCCGGCAAAGACCGGATTCATTTCCTTGTCGTAGACAGGAAAATCCTTCTTTTCCGCGAGCACCGCGTCGATGTAGTCTGAAACGTTGGTCGGCTTCACGCGTACCTCGCTGGGCGAGGCATTCAGGGCCGCGATATTTGCCAGGTCCTGCGGATTCGGCCCGCCGCCATGATCGCCCGCCCCATAAAGCTCCAGAATGTCTTTCACCCTCATCCGTTCCGCGGCCTCCATCCCCGTGACCGTTGTCCGCTCGTGATTCACGGGGCCACCGTACCCGCCCGGCGCCGAGTAGCCCAGTACCCGGCTTCCATCCACGCCCTGCCACCAGATCATTGGGGGACGAGACGGATCGCTGGGGCGTTGGAATAGGTAAAACTCGATTCCCGCCTTCCGCGCGATCTGCGGCATCGTAACCGGATGGCCGAAGACGTCCGGCTGCCACGCTACGCGAATGTAGTGACCGAATTTCTCCTTGCTGTACTTCTGGCCATAGAGAAACTGCCGTACCAGCGATTCACCGTCACTGAGGTTCTCGTCCATCTGCACCCAGCCCGAGGTAACGGGTATGAAACCGCCGCTCTTGGCGTGCTGAACCAGGCCCTCGAAAATATCCGGGTAGTCGCGCTCCATGGAGTCGAGAACCACCGCCTGGTCCTGGGCGAAAGTATAATCAGGATGTTGGTCCATCAATTTGAGCTGGTTGCGGAATGTGCTGTACATGACGTCGTGAACCGACTCGTCCCAGCTCCACAGCCAGGCCAGATCAATGTGCGCATAACCCACCACATGGGCCGTGTAGTCTTTTGGGTTCGGCGGAGTCTGCGTCTGGGACACTGGAAGCAAACTTGCAAAGATGGCCGTCGCGAGCAAGAACCTGCGCACAGAATTGCCTCCGGAAATAAATTTCCACATCTGACGCAGTATATGTGCCGAAAATGCACTTTATCGAATACAAAACACCGGTGCGCGAGGTGTTTTAAAGACTGCAACGACCTTCGAGACCGCGAATGCACGGAAGACACTATTCTTTTGTGCCCCCATATGCTTGCACAGAAATGCTCGACCGCTAGTCAAGACTAGCCCAATCGAGGTAGCGTTTCACCTGCTGAAATGAAGTATTGTTCGAGCACGTGGCGAGCAGACCCATATGGCTCGGTTGGTGGTCCGCGCTTCTGCAATTCCGCCCGCATTTCTTTCCAGTCCGATGTGCTCGAACTACACACCGTCGCAGAGCGCACTCAACTCGGCAAAGGAAAGGCATTTCGCCGGCCAGGATTTCCTTATCAGATAACAGGTTTGGATTTAATGTTCGCCAAGTTTAGAAAGTTCAGGTCCAGCGGGGCAACCGCGGTCCGTCCGCTGAGGGCGGAGAGTTCAACCGATCGTCCATCCTTCGCCGGCGTGATGGCAGCCACGCGGTCAAAACCCTTGGGAATGGGCGCGACAGCCATAATGTAATTCACTTTGAGCGGCGTTTCGCGATTCAATCGGTGACAGGTCGAAAATCTCAGCGCCGACAGCGGATTCTTCGCCGCCGATTCAGCGAGCCCATAATGGAAATAGGAGGTTACTTCCTCAAGCCCCAGCACATCGGCATGTCGTCCGCTCAACGGCTCGTAATGCCGCCCCGCCGTTGGAAATCCAGAAAACGGTCTCCTGCAAAACGCGCGGGTCTTTCAGCGCGAACCACGCATAACCTTCCCCAGGAAAAGTCACAGCCGTCCAGGCAAAGGATTGCCGCGCATCGCTCACAATGAGGGCAATGTCCTCGTAGCCGTGCCGGGCGGGATATTCGGTCAAATCCGCGTACCCGCCATCCGCCGTTGGGACCTTCTCCAGAGAACGGAAAGCAGACCCGAGCCGAAGACAGGAATAACCTCCTTGAGCAGGATCTTCAAGCCGCGCGGGAACAACTTCGCCCCGCACAAAACGGCTGGTGGAAATCTTCCCGCTGCCGGATGGGCCAGGAAATTTCAATATCGCGTGATGTCCCAGGTTTATCGGGCCGCTGATGACGTGCCGCTCATAAACCGCCGTGTGGCCTTCCTTCAGGGAGATCTGTTTGTCCACGCGGCCACGCCGGATTTTTGTACTCATACTCAAGTGCGGCGCCCCAGGTCCGGCTGACTCCAGCAACCATCGCTCCTTTGCCGTTTCGCCATGAGGCGAATGCCGTTCGCCCTTGAACGAAGTTTCATTTCCGCCGAACGGCAGACAAAAAATCGCCGCGCAGCACCTTGAGCACGGAAGGCAAGGAACGGTTGATCTTTTCCTGGGCCCAGGGCGCAATGGCATACGGCTGAATTCTCCTCCCGCCAATATAAAACGTCACTGGGCCCACGTGACCGCCGGTTTCCGTAATAAACGCCTCGACGGACTTGGTGGCGATCCGCCACGAGGGCTGGCCGAATTTGATCGTCGTGCTGGCTTTCATTTCCCGCTCACCTTTCTACGGCGCGATTTCTCAAGCTCCCGCTACGATCCACGGCTGGAAACGGCCTTTAGCACACCTGATGGAACCCAAGGCATATGAGCGTCGCCGTCTCGCGCAGCATGGCGGCCACGTGGCCCACGCCGACCGCGCAATGATGCGCTGGACCTTGCATTCCAGGCCTCCACAAATCCGCGCGCCCAGCGGAAAGCGGTAGCGGCTGTTGGTGTTGCCGATCTCCAGAATCGTGCCAGGAACGGATTCGCCCTCGGCGGCAAGCAGCTTGAATCGCGACGCGGCATCTTCCACCACCGAGAGCAGCGTCACCGGGCCGTATTTCACGCTCATCTCCACCGAAAGGCCGCGGCGCACCTTGCCGTGGTAGATCTTGAGCAGACGCATTTTGGTTTTGCCCTCGGTAATGGCGATGTGGCCGGGGCCATCGTGGCCCATCAGCACCAGATCGTCGTTGAAATTCATTGCATTGTATTCGGTGAACGAGCCGTCCGCGCCGAGGCAGTCCATGATCTTCATGGCGATGCCGTTTTTCACTTCGTACTCGCCGGCCACGGGGATATGCCGCGCGGTGAGCAGCGAGGTGCCCAGAACGATGGAACTCATGGTGTCTTCGTTGGCGGCATTGCCCGAGCCCTTGTAATAGTGGGCCACGGCATCGAGATCGTGCCGCGCGACCAAAGCGTCGAGAGCCACCGAGGTGCGCGCAGCGCACCTCTTCGGGCGGGCAGTCCGGCTGTACATCAAATGCGGTGTGGAATTCAATGATCCGGCGTGCAAGATCGGCTTTATTCACTTCTGCGCAAAGCGCGCTCAGTTCGTCCACTTCGAGCAGTTCAGCATGTGTGCCGACGGCGATATCGAGCAGCGGGACATCGGTCACGATATCGAGCATGCCGCTGCAATAGTGGCTCATGAGGCCGAGCCTCGACGACGGAAGTGCTGTACCCACGCGTGCTGCGGCGACCCACTGCTCAATCTTTCTCCACGTTCCTACGTCGTCCAGAACGCCTGTGACTTGGTGGAAGGAAATGCGAGCGCAGGAAAACAGGTTGGCAATTTCGGGCACCGGACACGCGGAGCAAAACGCGAGCCACTCGCCGGTCATCGTCGTGCGGTCCTGGAGTCGATTACAGAATTTGTAGTCGAAGGCAGCTTCCGGTTGAAGATTCAGCACTATCGCCAGCACGCCGGCGCGTTGAATCAGAGGTAGCACCGTGTTCGAAAGCGCATATGTGGTGACGTACATAAAGAGCACGTCGATGTCTTCGCGGCGACACTGGTGACCGGCTTCGCGCGAACGTGAAGCCGTCTCGATGAGGCCAAGATCGAGCACCTCAACCCCGGGACGTTGCAGTCGCGACGCGACACGCCCCACGTTCCTCCTTAACCGCTCTTCGAGGCCCTCAAACTGGGTCCAGTAGGCAACACATCCGATGCCGCACAAACCTCTCCGAAGTAGATGCTCCTTGCTCGCCGACTTTTAACCTTCTTCAGTCTCAACTCTGGCGGACAGACCCCGAGCCATAGTAAGACACCAGTTATCCAATCGTACTTTCAGAACATGGGAGAGTTTCACACTTTAGTTCAGCACGCGAGCGATGGTCTGCGCGCGAAGATAGTCGTAAAACGTTTCCAAACTGTTCACTCCGCCGCCCAATCCGCTCAAATTGACTCCGCCGTATGGCAGCCCGTAGGCGAACAAGTTGTGCGCATTGATCCAATTGTTTCCTGCCACCAGGCGCTCGGCCACGCGGTTTGCGCGCGTCAGATCGGAGCTCCAAACGCTGTTGGCGAGGCCATAAGCGAGTTCGTTCACCTTGGCGACGGCGGATCCTTCATCCCTGAAGCGCAACAAGTACGCGCACGGCCCGAATATCTCCTCACGGCAGCAGACATTGTCGTCCGGTCCTTCCAGCAGCGCCGGCTCGACATAAAACCCATTTTCAGCACCCTGGGGCGCGGTCGCAGCGCCATCGAGTATGGCCCTCGCGCCGCTCCGCCTGCCGCGTTCCAGATACCCCAGCACGGTTTCCCGCTGCGTCCGGCTGGCCAATGGACCCATCTGGGTGTCGCGGTCCATCCCCGGTCCGATTTTCTTTTCCCGCAATGCTGTAGTCGCCTTTTCGACAAAGCGGTCGTAGATCCTCTCGTGGATCAACCACCGCGTCGCCGTACAGCAAACCTGCCCGGTGTTCAAAGTAACGGCCGCAGCAAGCTGGGCCGCGGTGGCATCCACGTCCGCGTCGTCGAAGACAACCGCCGCGCCTTTGCCGCCGAGTTCGAGCTTGCAGGGGACAAGGTTGCGTCCGCACAGTTCGGCGATTTGCCTGCCCACCTCGGGCGATCCGGTAAACGACATGCGCTTGATGCGCGGATGGGAGGAGATCGCGACGCCAGCGACGGAGCCGCTCCCGGCGACGACGTTCAGCACGCCCGGCGGTATGCCCGCTTCCAAGGCGATCTGTGCGGCGTACAGCGTGCTCAACGGAGTCACTCCAGAGGGCTTTACTACCACGGTATTGCCTGCGGCGAGCGCGGGAGCAGTACCCCAGCAAAGCAGCGTGAAAGGAAAATTCCACGGAAAGATGAAGGCGCACACGCCGTAAGGAACGCGCCAGGAGCGAGCCTCGAAACCCTTGAGGTTGAGCGGGACGCTGTACTGGCCTCGCGTCGAGAGATCGGCGTAGTAGCGAAAACATTCGATGCCAAAGGGGATGTCGAATCCCTCGGCAGCGGTGATGGGCTTGCCCACGTCGAGAGACTCGAACTGCGCCAGTTCGGCGGAGTGCTCCTCGAGCGCGTCAGCGAAGCGATGCAACAGCCGGGCGCGGTCTTCGGTAGGCCGAGCCGACCAGCCGGGGAACGCCTTCTCTCCGGCTGTGACTGCGAGGTCGATCTCCTCGGCGCCGCCCATCGCGACTTCAGCGAGAAGCGACCCATCCGATGGATTCACAATTGGTTCGGTCGCGCTCATGTGCGGCTGGCCGCCGATGAGATTAGGGAGAGGTTTGGAAAGAAAGTTTCGGACGTGTACGTGAAGTTCAGTTTTCATGGGATTTCCTCATCAGATATTGCGACTTGTTGGGATGGTGAGCTCAAGATATTCAGCCGGTAGGTGGGGTCTCGACGTCTTCCCAGAGCCCCCATAAGATGCGAATCGACGAAGGCCCACAACTGCCCTGCGATCTGAAGCGGACCGGGGAGGCAAACGGTGGGATCTAGCGTCTGCGCCGATGCGACGGCCATAGGTACTCCTTTACCCCTCGTGCAGTACGGGATTACGTCCTCGGATATTCCGTGCAGAGCAGGCGAAATGGCGGCTCATCTTCCACAATCTCCGGATATCTGGGGAGCGGTTCTTTGAAATAATTGTCCGCGTCGTCATCGTTGACGGAGGAGACCTCGCCGATCAGACCGTGGCCCTCAACCGCAAAAATGTGTGGTAAAGATAAGGAGTTAAAGTGATGGACTCGCCGGGGCCCAGGATCACGGCACCTCCGGGCTCTACCTCGCGTCGAATGCCATCGCAAAGCACGGAAACTGGGTTCTGCGCAAATCCTCCGTTGCCGTCAGAATTGTAGAGGTAGAGTCGCACTACCAGGCGGCCTCTACCTTTGCCACCCCTGTTAATGATGTCCTCGGTTTTCCGGGCATGGTAGTGATAAGGCGCGACCTGATCTTGCCGCACGAACATGATCTTCGCGGCGTAGCCTTTAGAGCACCGGCCGACGGCAAACGATCCATTTCGCAGCGTAAAGAGCGTAAGCCCTACGGAGTCGAACCGACCTGAATTGAAATCCGTAACATCCCATCCCAACCGGGTGGCGCGAAGCTCGTCTGCTTCCCTACCTTGCTTTCGCCATTCTTCCGGCGTCCAATCAGCATACGGGGGCAGGGAAAAACGATTCTCCGCAAAGAACTCCCTGGCTTCAACAATGACCCGATTAATAGCAGATCTCTTCACTATGGGTTTCCTTTCATTGAAAACCGCCCCAAACAGGACAACGTGCGGCACCACCGTTGAATCCTTGGGACCCCACATGACTACTTCGCGACTGTAGTAAGTGTTGTGGCTTCTCCTGTCGCCGAGCATGTTGTCATTTACACACTGAATAGCGTAGGGAACTCGGGGGCGGAACTCGATGGAGAAATGACGCTTCCGAGACGTTTTGAAAGGTAAAACGGTCAATCCCGAATCGACCCAGAAGCCACGTTTGGCGACGGCTGGCCAAGAGCAGGTGTGCTATGGCACTTCGAATGGAAAATGGTTGCCGAAAAGTTGCGCAAAGATCGTGAGCGCTATCTGCAACCCATCTTGTGCGGCGGTGCATAAGGGCACACTCTTGAGGCATGAGGAAGCGCAAGGTGGAAGCGTGGGCGAAGTGGCGGGAGTTAGCAAAGCGAGGAAGCCCCCCGGCTCTGCCGGGGCGACAGTCGCAGTTTGACATTTAAGGGAGTCCATCCAGAAGACTCCCAGCGTGAGCCGACCAAAGCATCACGCGAAGGAGGATCCGGATGGACGAATATGAAAGCCTAAGCCACACGAAGTGGGAGTGCAAGTACCATGTAATCTTCATTCCCAAATACCGGCGCAAGAAGCTGTATGGTGAGCTGCGCAATCACTTGGGTGAGGTGTTGAGGAATCTGGCGACGCAGAAGGAGAGCCGGGTTGAGGAGGGACATCTGATGCCGGATCACGTACACATGTTGATCTCGATTCCACCCAAGTACGCAGTGAGTCAGGTGATTGGGTTTATGAAAGGCAAGAGTGTGATCCACCTGGCGCGGGTGTACGGAGAACGGAAGCAGAATTACGCCGGGCAGCACTTTTGGGCGCGGGGCTACATGGTGTCGACGGTAGGTCGGGATGAGAAATCGATCCGGGACTACATCCGCAACCAGGAAGCTGAAGATAAGCGTATCGACCAGATGCAGATTTGGAACTGACTGGCCGCCCATCAGGCGGCACAAATCAACTGGGGCCGCGTTAGCGACCCCGCAAAAGCCGCTTTGAGCGGCTCACACAATAAGGCCCCGGCTCGGCCGGGGGATACCCAGGCGGTATTGCCCGCACAGCGCACGAAATTCAGCAAGCGCGTGTTCCGGCAACCGCGACTGCTGGCCGTGCTTTGCCTGATGCGCTACGAAGACTGGACCTTCCGCGAAGCCGAAGTCCGCTTGCGCGAACACACGGAACTGCGCTCCGCCTTGCAATTGAATCAGTTTCTTCTCTGGCCTGGCCTCGGGGGTAGGCAACGAACTCTCCCCTGCCCAAGCGTCGACGCTTGTGCTCTCGCTTGGGATCAACGGGATCATCTTCTGCTATCTCACGTTTTGGCCCGGCGTAAAGGAGTGGTTTGAAGGCCAGATCTGATCCGTACAGGAATGACTCTGGCGATTCCGGAGTAGGTGTACCCTCGCAAGCATCTTGCTAAGTCGACGACTCCCTGTTGGCCGCGTCGACTTGAGGGCTGTGGGTCCGGGGCGTAGCAACTCTGGAATCGCTTTAGGTTGCGGGCACAAGCGCCGCACCCTTCGTGCCGCCCACGCTGAACACCTTCGGAACGCGGTCCGCGACTGCAGGCAGCGCCGGAAACGGCGCGTGCGGCTCCGTCTGGTACCAGTACGCTGTCGAATAGAAGCTATCCGAGCGGTCATTGGCCGTACCGTGCTCAATCGTCACCTTGATCGACTTCGCGAACGCGATGGGACTCTCAATATGCCAGCGGTACATGCAGTAGCGCCCGCCGATCCGCTCCGGATCCACGATATACGGTACGCCCTGGTGCCGGTTGGCAAACGCCTGCCCGCCAAAACCCCACGCGCCGTTGTAGTAGTCCTCCGTTCCGGTCCCGTTGATCGTGGGCATCGCGTCGCCGTCGACAAAGATCATATCGTCGCCTTCACCAAACCATCCATTCTCGTTCTGGACCACGGCCTGCGTCACGCCCACAAAATGACCACGGCCCGTGGCCTCAAGAAACACGTAATTATTGCGGCCGTTCAGGTTCTTGCCGTCACTCACCACGCCCTTGCAAGGCGCAGTCTGGCGATACTGCGCATGGAAACGGCCCAGATCGTCAGGAAGGCGCGCGAGCGTTACATAATCGATCGCAAAGTAGAGGCTGCGGACGCGGGCCGGTCCATCGTTCGTGAGCGTCATCCTGGCCCCGCTGGCAAACGGCATTTGGAAATACGAGTTCAGGGCCTTTACCGGCGCTACGGCCAGCAGCGCCGACTGGTAAACGAAGTACTCGCCCAGCCCCACGCCGAAAAAGTCGCCGATCGGGACCTCAACGGACGGCGTGCTTTCGCCGTCCCACCACGCGCGCAGCACAAGATTCTTCAGGTGCATCGCGTCGGGCGAGTTGATCGTGAACCAGACGTGCGTCACCACCCCCGCGCCCGGCACATCGAGCAGGGTCGCCGTCTGTCCTGGATCCACGCCAACCCAGTCAGCGTTGCCGCCCGTGCGGTCCCAGCTTGAGGAGCGGAGATTCCTGTAACTGCGGAGGCGTGCAAGTGCAAACAGCCCCTCCGGCACCTCTGGTGATGCCGTCGCCTGTGCGGCCGCGGTGGCCGGAGCATTGATTCCCAGCAATGTGGCGGCAGAAACGCCGCCGGCCAGCGTTCCCAGCAGCCTGCGCCGAACGCCAAAGTTTTCTTTTGCATCGATGCCTTGCATACGAAGCTCCTCCTTAAGCCGTCAATTGAAATCCGTTCCCGACTACACCACGTTGTATCGCTTTCTGGCTCGTCTGGACGTGTAGGATATAGCCCGCGTCATGGACGAGATTGTGCGGCACATGCCTGGGAGGTGGCGAAGTCCGGCCACGGTAGGTGTCGACGCCACGGGTTTGGCGCAGGGCGCGGTGAGCAGTTACTTTATCCGCCGGGCGGAGCACTTCGGCCAGCCCCGGCGCAGTTGGAAACACTGGCTGAAGTGGCTGGCCGTGGTCGACCTCAAGCGGCAACTGATTCTGGCCCAGCATGCACGGCAGGCGCCGTGGAACGACTGCGCCACGCTGCCTGTGCTGGTGACTAGGGCGCATCGGCAGATGCCCATCGGCTGCGTCTTGGCAGACGCCGAGTTCGATTCCGAACGCAAACAAACCTTCTGCCGTCAACAACTCCATGCCCATAGCGTGATCCCGGCCAAACGCCGCTCCAGCTGCAGGGCGTCTGGTGTACGCCTGCTAATGCGTGAACTTTCCCCTCCCAGCTGTACGCCCTGCGCTCCCCGATCGAGAGCGCCTTTTCCGCCGTCAAACGCAAGCTCTCTGCTCGCGCCCCCCGGCGGAACCATCCATACTCAATCTCGACAAGCACTCTTGCTCGGTCTGGCCTCCGACCTGCACCGTCTCAGACTGCCTACCTGCTAAAGGTCAAAACCAAGGATGTCAACAGAGCCAAACAAACTCTAGAGAAAAAGTTCATCATCTAAACACAGTCAAATTCTAGTACTTGAAGAGAGACACCCGTTCCACATCTGTGATCGGTGCAGGTCGATATACCGCTCCACGGAGACGGTCTCCTCCGCCGTGTAGTTCGCCAGCGGCTCGGTCAGCACAGAGCTGCAAATCCCGAGATACCCCAACCCGCACTTCAGACCTCGCATTGGATTGTTGCCGTGGTAGATCGCCCGGCCGAAGGCAACCGCCTCCTGGTGCAGAGGCATAACACGCGCCATGTCGCCTGCGGCCGCCGCATTGTAAAGATCCACATACAGCCGCGGATAGAGATTAGACCCCCCCGCCATGCCGCCATGGCCACCGAGCAGAACGCACTCGGCCAGCAGCTCTTCCGGTCCGACCAGCAGAGCGAAGTCGTCGCGCCCTTGCAGGTTGGCGCGTACCTCGTGAAAGTAGCTCATGCTCATGCCGCTATCCTTGAGGCCGACGACCTCTTCCATCTCCGCCGCGCGCTTCACGGTCTCTGGCTGTATCACGTGGTTCGTATTGCCCGGCGCGTTGTAAAGCAGCAACGGCATCCCTGTTTCACTGACCAGCTTCTCGCAGTAACGCAGGATTTCATCCTGGGAGATCGAGTAATAGTAGGGTGGGGCTGTCGCGATAGCTGTCGCGCCGCAATCTTTGGCCTTCCGTGCCAGGCGCGTTGCTTCTGCCAGTGAGGTTTCGGTCACTCCCACGACGACCGGTACACGGCCAGCGACTTGGCGGCATGTCCGTTCCACGATCTCATTGCGAAGCTCTCCCGGCAAGGCGGGCGCCTCGCCGGTAGTACCCAGCGGAAAGAGGCCGTGAACTCCTCCAGCAAGCAAATGCTCGATCAGCCGCTCCAGGCCTGCGTGATCCAGAGTGTATTGATCTTTGAGCGGCGTGACCATCGCCGTGATAATACCGTGAAGAGGAACCTTTAGTTGTGCCATGATTCATCCTTCCGTCAAAAAAAAGACAACATTGAGAACTACGAAGATCAGGAGAACGACGACCGCATAGAACATCGTGATTTGATACCACCGGAGATTCTTGTTCTCCGCGATACGGACAGCGCCGGGATCGAAGACAAGGCCCTTGAGCGATAGCGGATCGGAGGGCCGGGTAAGGAATGTGAGCGGAAGCATCACGTTCAATCCGCCGGCGAGTCCCCAGACTGCAAACCACAGGTTGGCCGCCATGGGCGAAGCAAAGTGGAGAACGCCCAAACGGTAAAGAACGTACTGCGCAGCGGCGACGAGACCCCCCAGCATGCCGTAGAACCCCGCCGTCGCCGAATTCCGTTTCCAGAGCATTCCCAGCAGGAAGATGATGAAGAACGGCGAGATGAACAGGATGGCGATCAGCGCCATGTAGTCCTTCAGGTTATTGAAGTACAGCACGATAAATGACGACGTGCAGGCAAGCAGAGTTCCCACCGCGGTCGCGATCTTGCCGGCCTTCAGGTAATGGCTGTCCGGCTTCTGCCTGACCAGATAGGTCTGGTAGATATCGTAGGTGTCGCCGGCAAAATGGGGATGCGGTGTCAGTTCGAAGGAAAAGGGCGTGTACCCTCCCTTGTACTCGCCTAGGCAGACGCCATTGACCCACACAGTCGAGGCGGTCATCACGCCCTCGAAATCGACGAACACGCGCTTACTCCGCGCATCGGGAGGCAGGTGAAACTTTCTCCGATAGGTCGAGATAAACTCGTACTCCCGGTCGTCGAGGCTGTGCCAAGGCAATGCAATATTGGTGTGCGGAACAACCACCTCGGCGAAATCCGAGTCGTCGAAATCCATGCGCTGGACCCCATCGCGCTTGTCGGGACAGTAGCGCCATTCGCGGTTGAGCGGCAGCACTATGCTGCCTTCCGCCGGGTGCGAGCACGGCGGTCCTGCAGGCGTCGTGGCGGTTCTTGCCTGCACCGTCGTCGCGGCAAGGGCACTGCCGCCGATTTTCACAAACTGACGGCGGTTCACAGCGATAACTCCGGATATTCCGTGCACAGCAGACGCAGCGGCGGCTCGTCCTCCTCGATCCCCACATACCGGACTGTTTTCTTGTAGAAATAGTTGTCGCTCTCATCGTCGTTGAAGGAGGACACCTCTCCGATCAGAGCGAAGCCGCCCACTGCATAGAAACCGTGATAAAGATACGGAGGAAGCGTAATGGATTCTCCGGGGCCTAATACCACCATGCCCCCGGCTTCTACTTCGCGACTGACTCCATCGCAAATGGCTTGGACGCGGCGATCGGCAAAGCCGTCTGCTTCGTTGCGATGATAAAGATGCACGGCCAGTGAGCCCGCGCCCGACCCGCCTCTGTTGATAATGTCTTCGGTCTTGCGCGCATGATAATGAAAGGGTGTAACCTGGTTTGCTCGCACCAGCATGATCTTCTCGGCGTAACATTTGCCGGGATTTATCCCGGGCGGGGAGCCGTTGCGCAGCGTGAACAGCGTGAGCCCTTTGCGAGAGAAGTCCCCCGATCCGAAGTCCGTGACATCCCAGCCCAGTCGCTGGCTGCGAAATCCTTCGCTCTTCGCTCCCAGGCTCGCCCACGCCTCCGGAGGCCAGTGGGCATACGGGGGCAGAATAAACTTGTTCTCGGCGAAGAAAGCCGCTGCCTCAGCTATATAGAGGTTTACTGCTGATCTCTTCATTTTATCTCTCACTCCACTTAGAGCGACGCTCTGGCGTCCGAAGACCACGGCAAAGAAAATCTATCTGGCCGATTGTTCTTGTCCTTCCAAAGCCCGGGTTCGAAGGCTCCGTCGCGTCCTTGCCGTCTTTATCCTTCCTCGTGGTCTCGTCGATTATCCGTACTCGCGCTCCCGGCACGACCGCGCCGGATGGATCCGTAACCACGCCGGTGATAAGACCGTTGGTAGTTTGCGCTGGCGCGCACATCACGATCAACGCACCAGAGAACACGACTAGACACAGCTTTTTCTCATCACGCATACACCTCTCGCGATTCCCAGATCGACCTCACGGTCCACAATCGCTTCGTTCGATTCCGATCTGGAGAAGAGCTTGCCCGGACGCGCCGCCTTGAAGATCGGCACGAGTCGGAATCCTATTCCAGACAAAGCCGCTGCTGTCACGGAAAAATTGGATTCGAATTATGTTTTATTGTGCGAAACACAGCATTGCTGTAGTAATCAGGGCAAATCACTACTGTCCGGTTAACGGCCAACTATCTTTCCGCAACCTTCTGATCTGTAGTGAGATGCAGCCGTTTTTGTGTGGTGTCGATTGGAAATTGTCGCGATGCTGATTCCAAAGATTGTCCCTGGAGGCGGCTTTGAACGCAGGCAAGCTGTTGTTCGCGCAGTTGATGGATTTTCCTCCTTGGACCTCGTTTGCCCGCTGTGTGTCGCGTTTTGATGGCGATCGCCGGGTGCGCAGTTTCAGTTGTGCCGCGCAGTATCGCGCCATGGCCTTTGCGCAGTTGACCTATTGCGAGAGTCTGCGCGACATCGAAGCCTGCTTGAACGCGCAGCCGAGCAAGCTCTATCCCATGGGTTTTCGCTCGCCCGTACAACGTTCTACGTTGGCCGAAGCCAACGAGAGCCGCGACTGGCGTATCTATGCCGAATTGGCGCAGCGGCTGATACTGCAGGCGCGCAAGCTCTATGCCCAGGAAAGTCTCGGCGTGGATCTCGACGCAGCCGCCTACGCCCTGGACTCGACTACCATCGATTCAGTCTGCAGGATCTGCGGCGGCGGATATATCGGAAGGCGAAGTCAGACCAGTCGCATGGCGGAGATGGAGTAACGAATTGCTTCGTGAAAGTGTCTGCCACGCGACACGACCCATAACCCTCCCGGCGAAATTCGCTGGGCGAGCGCCTTGAGGGAAAACCTCACGAGCCGTTCCTATGAGGAGGGGCTAGAAACGGATCGCGCCCGACGCAGATACCGCGCCAGTCCCTTACCCGACAACTCTTCTTCAAGCGGATCAAGCAACATCTGTGCATCAAGGTCTTCTATGGAACCAGCGAAAACGCGGTCGAAACCCAAATCTGGATCGCTGTCTCGGTCTACCTGCTGGTTGCCATCGTCAGAAAACACCACGACCTGCCCGGCTCACTCTACACTTTGCTGCAGGTCCTCTCAGTTACATTGTTCGAGAAAATGCCCATTTCACAGGCACTTTAGCAGAAAGACTCATGAATTCAGACATGGCTCATCCAAACCAACTGATTCTGTTCGAATTTTAACCGGACAGTAGTGATCGGACGTCTTGAGCACCGCTCTCCTTGAACAGAAAAGCGCCGTCGGCAGGCACGGAAATGCTCCGCCCGCCTCTGGATTCGTGGAAGGTAATTTGCCGATCTCCGAGCGAAACGTCGCCCACTCCCTGAAAGTTGCTGGGAATTACCACCATCGTTGCCAGATAACGCACCTCGGCCTCTGCTCGAGCGGGCAGCCAACGAAAAGTACGCTCGCCAAACAGTAACCCGTCCGAAACCGCTGTCCGCTTCGGCACCGGAAACGGAGTTGTGCTGAACTCCAGGCCGCGGCAAAATGTGTTTCCCCGCCACGGAACTTGCTGCCGTTGCGCGCGCTCCTCCCAGCTGCCTATCCAGGGGAAATCGGCCCGCCTGAAAACATATGCGAGCAGAAGCCCGAGACGCAGATTGCCGATGGCTACGTAGCCAACTTTGCGGTGCTGTGCGATCAACTGCGCTGAATACCGGCTGTAGCAGCCCTTCGGCGTAGTGCGAAGATCGTGGCTGCCGCCGCCCTGCAGCGGCGCCCGCGGCCACGGGAACTCCGCGTCGGCGATCAGCGCGCTCTCTCCGCTGTTTCCTGTCAGCATGGTTTTGGCGAGGCTCGCGGGCATGTCGACCAGAGTGATTCCGCATTCCAGAAATGGAGGCCCGACGGTCACGTGCTGGTTCCAGCCGATCGGCCGGTCCGCGCAGCTCAGGTTTCGCGCGCATTCCCGAAAGTACACCACCGGATGCTCGCGATCCACGTACACCGTTCTACGGAAGTCCATCTGCACCACGGGGAGCATTGCGCCGTACTCGACGCCCGGACCCGGATTGTCGAACTCGGCGGTGATGTGCCATCGCACCGCCGGCGCTTCGCCATGCGTGCCAAGGCCTGCAGCGGTTTCCTCAGGCGAAGGTGGCCCGAAATAGTCGAACGCCAGCGTGTGCCCCGCAATCCCGGCCAGAAGCCGTCCGTCTGGAGGCGGGCCATAGCTCTCGCCGTCGCGTTCCACGAGGTACGATTCCGGATCGATGGTGTTCCAGGGCGGCCTCCACAGCGGATTCACCCCCGGATGACTGTGCCGCGCCAGTTCGCAGATGTGTCCGCCGCCGAAGACCGCCGCTATGTGTCCCCACTCCGCCGAAAGCCGGAATCCGGCGCGGCCATCCAGCACATCCGGTACGTACTCGACATGTTTCAGGCTCATGCCGCGCACCTACCGTACCACGGCTTGCCTACGCCACGGCAACTTCCAGCCAGACTGTATTTCCGCTTCATCACCATGTGGGCGCTGGGGGCGACTCGCCGCGCGCCGTGCGCTCTCCAATCGAACGCGCCTCTCCGTCTCCCGTATCGCGCCGTCCTCACGCGAAACGGCGCATTCTCACTGCTTGTGAGCCGACAATCCGCATCAGGTTAATTGCCGTCGCGTGGATTGTCAATCGCCGCAGCGCCGATGTGCCGCAGCGCCGGTGTCGCTGCCCGCAACCGCCCTGGCATCGCCGGCGAGAAGCATCTGTCGCAGCCGCCCGCCAATCCTCACGCATGCAAGTCACGCGCCCTCGCCGACTTTCCGGAAAGCAACGGGGCCGCATGGGGATCGCCGAAGTGCATCCAACCGTCGTTCGGATACATGCGATCGACGTTCTTCGAGGTCACAAGTTCGTGCGATGTGAAAACCGCCGGCGGAACGTGCTTCTTCTCTAAAATGTTCAACGCCAGCTGGATCAGACGATCACCATAGGTCTCTGGATAATACGCGACGGATCCCACCAGCGGAGTTAAGGGTCGCCTCAGTTCCTGGCGTGCCTCGAAACTCGCATCCTGCCCCACAATGGCGCATTGTTCCTGCAACCCCGCTTCACGAAATGCTTGCACCGTTGCCAGCGCCGTAGTGTCATTCACCGCCGCCACCAGTGCTCGCTTTCTTTTGCGCAGGCGCAGATGCTTGCGTACCGTGTCCAGTGTTGCGTCAAACTGACCGCCCTTAGTGTCGTAATAGCAGTTCGGAAGCGCTTTGCTGCTCGGCATCAGTTCAGACAATCCGTCCGACATGCCTATGAGCCGGCTGTTCAACGTCGGCCCCGCTGCATCGATCCCCAGATAGATAATTTGCTCGGCCGTTCCTTTCCAGTGGTTCATTGCCCACTGCGCGAGCCACCGTCCCGCCATCCGTCCCGCCTTGTAGTTGTCCGCCCCGAAGTAAAACCCTCCCGGATGCGGAATATCCACGGCAATGAATGGAATGCCCGCGTCGGAAAACTTTGCTCCGATCTGCGCAGCGACGCTGTAATTGATCTGCGAATCAATGACCAGGTCCACTTTCTCGGCAACAAATCGCTGCGCGTTTTCCAGTGCGATACGCGGGCTAAACTGGTTGTTCAGGATCACCAGATCGATTTCCGCGTTGCTTGCCGCATTCAGCAAACTATCCGTCACGATCCCAGTAAACGGAAGTAAATTGCTTTGCGACGCGTATCCGATCCGGAATCGTCTCACCCGCATCTGCCAGAGGCGCGAGCGATATCCGATCTTTCCCACCCGGTCCAGCAGCCCGGTTTCGACCAGCGTCTCCAAAATCCTGAACGTGGTCCCCTTGTTCAGCTTCGTGCGCTTGGCCACTGTACGCAGTTCCAGCACTTCGGAGGTAGAAGAAAAAGCGGCGACGATGGCGGCGGCGCGCACCACCGCGCGCACAGTATAGATTCTCTTTCCGCGCTGGACAGAACTCGTGTGGAGAGGCTCGGATTTCATAAGATGAAATGCTACACCCGCCGGACTGTCTGCCGTCAACACCGCGATCTTAGCCTTAAAAAGCGCTGAAAGGAGCGTTTTCCGGCCAACCCCTCTTTTCACGGCGTTTCTCAGTATAAAACGCCACTCTCTCGGAAATTGCTGTTTTTGTTACGTTGCCCAATTTGCGTATGATGGCTCCCGATAGCGCTGGATCCGTTGCCTGCCGGAATTCGCGTCCGGACCCGCTATTGCGATTCACAATTCTAAGGGATATCCATGGAAAAGAGCCTCGACCTCAAGCTCGCTGCGCTCGCCAAAAATCCCGCTTCTCCTGTCTTCATCCTGGCGGACGCCAAGGATGCAGACATGGCTTTCGGCATCTCCTCTCCCGGTAAATCACCTGACGGAAGGTTCCGTTCCCTCGCCGAATATCGCGATCAGATGCGCGAAATCGTCCGCCAGGCGCTCGTCGATATTGTTCTCATGTCCGCAAGCTCTTCGGAAATCCTGACCATCCGGGAGCGGATCTTTGATGCTTCGCCGGTCACCCCGGCGGTGCGCGCCAATGATGCCACCGACATCCACGTAATCCGCGGAGCCTGCTATCCCAAGGCTCCTTCGCGGCCCTTTGCCACCGCCACCATTAACCATATCCAAGCCGGCAAAAGCCCGTGCTCCGAAAGCGAGCGGTGTATGGGCGCCAATCTGGGGCTTTACTCCGTCACATTCAACAACGACCCCGTTCGCGATCTTGAAAGCTTGCAGGCCTACAAGGCATTCCGCGTCGAGGCCGAGCGAAAGCAGTTCGCCCATTTCCTGGAGGTATTCGAACCCAATGTTCCTGCCCAGACTCACGGCATTGCACCCTCTCAGGTGCCATTCTTCATGAATGATCACATCGTCCGCCTGCTTGCCGGAATCCCATCCGCCGCCCGGCCCCGCTTTCTCAAGATTCCATATCATGGTCCTCGCGCCCTGGATGAGCTCTGTGCATATGATCCATCCCTGATTGTGGGAATCCTGGGCGGTTCGGCTGGCACTACGCACGATGCCTTCGCTCTGCTCCATCAAGCCAAACAGCACGGAGCCCGGGTTGCGCTCTTCGGCCGAAAAATCAAAGCTGTGGAGCACCAGTTGTCATTCGTCGAAAATCTGCGCCTCGTCGCCGACGGCCTGATCTCTCCCGTCGAAGCTGTGAAGCGCTATCATTCCGCGCTCACCGGTCTGTCCATTTCTCCGTACCGCAGCCTCCGCGACGACTTGGAGTTGACCGCCGCCTCTCTGCGCAATGCTGCGCCTGGTACGGTGACCGGTTATTCAGTACGTTACGCCAACAACGAAAATGCAGGACCGCTCGAGAAACGGCAATGACAAAGCTCTATGATGTGATGGCGGCTGGCATTGCCGCAGTGGATGAGCTCCTGTATGTCTCGGAATATCCTCCACTCAACTGCAAAGTCCCCATCCACATCAACGCCCGTCATGGAGGTGGCCCTGCCTGCACCGCAATTGCCGCCGTCGGCGCGTTGCACGGTCGCGCCGCCTACGTGGCCCGACTCGACTCGGGTGAGTTGTCGAATTATATTCGCTCTGCGCTCCACGATCGCCATGTTAATATCACCCACATCGTGCACGACGCTGATGGCGGCCCCTACCACAGCAGGATTGTCATCGATGCTGCCGGACACCGCAACGTTTTCTACGACGCTTCGCGCTACCGCGTGATCCAGCCTGATCATCTGCCCGACGCGTTGATCCAGTCCGCGTCTGTCTTCCTACTTGATCACATCACCGAACCCTCTCTCCTTCCCCTCGCGGAGAAGGTCCATCGGCTCGGCGTCCCCATCCTCGCCGACATTGAGGGCCACTCCGAATCGGCGCTGGCGCTCGCCGCCATCGCCGATTTCCTCATCGTTCCCGCGGAGTTCGCGTCATGGGCTACTGGCGAATCGAACCCCGCGGCTGCATGTGGTCGCCTCGCACAGACGCAACGCTTGGCGACTGTTGTTACCAGCGGTGCCGACGGATGCTGCTATAGCATCCGACCGGCTGGACCTGTTCAGCACAAGCCGGCTTTTTCCGTAGAAGCCTTCGACACTACAGGATGTGGCGACACTTTCCACGGAGCCTTCGCGCTGGCTGTCGCGCGCAGGCTCGCAATCGACGATGCCATCACGTTCGCTACGGCGGCGGCGGCGCTTAAGGCATCGGCCGCAAGCGGCAAACACCGAGGCTGGGATGCACTTCCTGGTCTTGAAGACGTGTTCTTGTTTCTCCGGACCCGCACTCGCGAGCCCAAACGTGCATCCCTTCTTATGAGACTGGAGGCTCTCCGGAGCCCAACACAGCCGTCCGGCTCCGATTGCGAATTAAAGCGAATTTCCGATCTGCCGAAAGGCCATTTCTCCTAAACAAGGGAACAGAAAAATGTCTATTGCCAGCCCGGGTTCGACGCACCTCCCCGACATTGCCTCTTGTTTACCTCCCCGCCAATTCTCGACCGACCTTTCGCCACGGCGGTATGATTCGAGCGGTCGCCGTATTCTGGAGAAACCGCCTTTGGAACCAGCTTTGGCCTCGGGGAAATGGAGGAATATCGGTATGAGCCGGCGCCATTTCGTGAGGGAAGTTGCGAGCGTGGTGGCCATCTCCAGAATTCTCGGGCGGGCATCGCTTTCTTACCGCTCCGAGGCTGAGAACCTGTTTAAAAACTAGGTTCAGGAGCCGACGAAAGACTATGCGAGCAGGGGTTTGGCGGTTAGTTTGTGGTCATGTACCCCAGCGATTTGACGGATTTACAGTGGGCCAAGCTGGA
>Ga0181533_1001320_pt1 | contig 32226 bp, 20 predicted proteins | sample PEATcosm2014_Bin_45_FD_119772 | JGI IMG/M metagenome (GOLD analysis project Ga0181533, IMG submission 119772) | Peatland microbial communities from MTU Mesocosm Facility, Houghton, MI, USA - PEATcosm2014_Bin11_60_metaG | ecosystem: Environmental > Terrestrial > Soil > Wetlands > Peat | place...
CATCCCAGAGGGATGCCAGAAAGCGGTTCACGCTCCCGGTGCCGCGCCGCGATTTCTGGCACCCCGTTCCGGGGTGCTTGACCACCGCCTGGGTCGACCGGGGGTCACGGCGACGCCGTGACCCCCGGCTAGCTTCTGGCAACCCTCCGGGTTGCACGCCCGACGCTCCGCATCGGGACAAAGAAACTTAAGCGAACTATCTGGTGACAGGCAACCTGGCGGATTATCCGCCGGAGAAGCGCTGCGGCTGCGCCATAGTCAGCCCCGCCGAATTCATGCGAATTTGGAACCGGGGTCAACCGACCCCACCGCAGGCCAGGGAATAATCTCTGCCACCCGGTGTCCGGGCCGACGGATATGCGCCATCGTTAAGCTTGGGGCTCCGCGTCAAACTTGAGTTGTTGACCGTTGGTTTTCCCGAGGGCACGCTGGGATTATGGCAAGCATCCAGGTCCGCATCCTTTCCGACAACGACATCCAAGGCATCCATGGCGCCAGCCTGGCCATTCTTGGGAACACGGGCGTTCTGATACACGATGAAGGGGTGCTGCGCATCCTGGGCGAGAATGGCGCGCGCGTGGATCGCCATCGTCGGATTGCCCGCTTGCCGGAGAAGCTGGTAATGGGTTGTGTCGCCGGCGCCGGCAAACGGTATATTCTGTATGGCCGGGACCCGGCCCGAGCCGCCCGGTTTGGGTACGGCGACCTCAATCAGATGTCCAGCCCGGGGCAATACGGTTGGATCGATGGGGAGACCCACGCGCATCGAGCGGCGACCCTGGAAGATAGCCGGGCCGCCATCAAGCTCGGCGACGCGTTGCCGAATCTGACGATTGTCGGATCGATGGGGCAGCCCAAAGAGGTCAGCGAGAAATACCGCGAGGTGGCGCTGACGGCGGAGTTATTGAAGGGGACGAGCAAACCGACGCGGACCTGGGTTTATAACGGGGCTACGGCGCGTTATGTGCTGGAGATGTATCGCGTCATCGCGGGCGGCGATGCGGCCCTGCGGCAGCGGCCAATGACGGAGGCTTTCCTGGAACCGATTAGCCCACTGCAGATGCCGCGCGATGGTTTGGAAATGTTGAGCGAGTTCGTCCGCGCCGGCCAGCCTGTAAGCATCAGCCCGATGTCCATGACCGCCGGGACGGCGCCGGGCACACTGGCCGGGACACTGGCGCAGGAGAACGCGGAGGTCCTGGCGGGTGTGGTGATCGCGCAGGCGCTAGGGCCGGGCACACCCATGATGTATGGCGGCATTCCGCATATCCTGGACCCGCGCACGAGCATCTGTTCCTTTGGGTCTCCGGAGCAGGCACTCATGGCGGTGGCGATGGTGCAAATGGGCCGGTTCTACGGCTTGCCTGTCTATATCAACGTTGGCCTGACCGATGCCAAGACCCTGGATGCGCAAGCGGGAATCGAGAAGGGAGCCACCCTGGTGCTCGGAGCGCTGGCGGGGGCGGATACCTTCGGTCATGCCGGCATCTGCGGCACGGACCATGGGGCCTCCCTGGAATGGCTGGCGGCGGATGACGAAGCGATGGCGTACGTCAAACGCATCGTGCGCGGATTCGAGGTCACACCGGAGAAACTGGCTGCGGAAGTGGTCAACGCGGTCGGCCCCGGGGGCAACTACCTGGCGGTGGACCATACGGTGGCGCACTACCGCCAGGAACTTTGGACACCCGACGCCACCTGGACGCGCGAGGCATACGCGGCTTGGGAAGCCGGCGGAGGCCGCACCATGGGGGAGCGGGCGCGGGCGCGGGTGAAGGACATTCTCGACAAACACGAGGTCGAACCCTTGGATGAGGGCCTGGCTGGCGAATTGGACCGCATCGCCGCGGCTGCCAAGCGCGAGTTGGGAGGTTAATCACGGGCCGCGGCGGAAGTCGTAATGTCCGGAGGCGACCTCAAAGACCGCGCTCTCCGGCTCCTGGCGGATGAATCTCACGCCTTGGCTGCGCTCGGCAAGGACGCCGCTCTCGGTCACTTCTTTGGCCGATTTGGCAGGGACGAACACTGTGGCGGTCGTGTTCGCAGGGAGGGTAGTCTTAAGAGTCCAGCCCGTCCCATTGCGGGTCCAGGAACAGAGAATGTCGCCCCGGATTGATTTGAATGCCGCCTTGGCCCAGGTGACATCCCCGACCATGGCCGGTTTGATGATGATCTTTTTGAAACCGGGGCCCGCGGGGTCGCAACTGATTCCGGCCAGGTCGTGGTAGAACCATTCCATGATCTGCCCGAGCATGAAGTGGTTTTGGGAAGAGCCGCGTCCGGCGTCCCAGGCCTCGGTCAGGCTGGTGGCGCCTTGGCGGAGTTGGCAGCCGTAGCCGGGTTTTTCCGACTGGTTGTTTACGTCGAAGATGACATCGGAGCGGCCGCCCTCGGCCAAGGCGCGGAGGAGGTAGCGGTAGCCGACATCCCCGGCCGTGAGGCCGTTGCCGCGGGCGCGCACGTCCCGGACGATGCCCTCCAGGACGGATTGGCGCCGGGGGGCTTCGGCCAGTCCCATCACCAGCGGGATGGCATTGGCGCATTGCGAGCCAGTGGCGTATTGGCCGGTGGCCGGATTGAAGAAACGTTCGTTGAAGGCGGCGCGGATGGCCGCAGCCGAATCGGCGTATTGCCTGGCGTCGTCGGCCTTGCCCAGCAACCCGGCGGCCTGCGAGAGAATCCACGTATCGTAGTAATAAAAGGCCGTGGCGGTCAGCGGCAACGGGGTCAATTGGGCGACTCCCGGCGGGTTGGGGCCCAGGTCGTACCAGTCTCCCAGCCCGTGCGAAACGATATGGCCGGCGGCGCGGCTGCCCAGATAGGCGACGTAGCGCTTCATGGCGTCATAATTCGCCCGCAACAAGGCCACGTCGCCGGTGAATTCATATTGCTGCCACGGGACAAGGATGAAGGCGCTGCCCCATTCCGGAGAATCCAGGAAGCCGCCTTTGAGCACGACATACTCGGGCGCAATGTCGGGCACCAGCCCGTTTTGGCGCTGGGAGTCCGCCATGTCGTTCATCACCTTGGTGAACAGCCGCGCCAGGTCGAACTCGTAGCGGAGCGACGGGCCGTTGAGGTGGTCCTCCTCGAGCCAGCCAAGTTTCTCGCGGTGCGGGCAATCCGTCATGACGCTCATCATGTTGCTGCGCTGGGCCCAGCGCACGAGGGTGCGGATGCGGTTGAACAGCGGGTTGGAGCACTCGAATTCGCCAACGGCGGGCGAGGAGGAATGCACCACCACGCCCTCCAGGGAGTCGAGCCTGGGCAGTTCTCCCCCCGGCGGCGGCGCGCACTCGACCTGGAGATAGCGGCAGCCGTGGTAAAAGAATTTCGGGGACCACTTTTCGGGCGCCCCGCCGGCCAGCGTGTATTGCCAATAACAGGCCCCGCCTCCGCATGAGCCGCGGTCCACCGAACCGTCCGGCTTGACCAGTTCGGCGGGGATGATTTTAACCACGGCCCCCGGCGGCCCCCGCACGGTCAGCCGAGGCATGAGAGAAACGTTCTGGCCCAGGTCATAAACCGCCGCGCCGGGCCGCAACGGCTTGACGCTGAGCGGCTGGATGACCTCGAAGGGGCGGATCGGCGGGGCGGCGCAGGAGAGGCCTTTGAGCCTGCCGCCGGGCCCCCGGACCACTTTGGCCGGCGCCCAACCGGCCTCGGCAAAGCCGGGCAGGTCCCAGCCGCGCGGTTCGAGGCGGGCATCGTAATCCTCCCCTCCATAGACGCAGGAGAATGTGATCGGACCGGACGCCGTGTGCCACCGCTCATCGGTGTCGAGCGCCTCGCTGGCGCCGTCTTTGTACTCGAGGACCAGGCGGGCAATTGCCTTGGGCGCGCCGAACGACCCCTTGAACTTGACGTAGCGCCCGCCCTGGACGTTGTACATCCCGTTGCCCAGAACCAGGCCAATCGCATTGGCGCCGGTCCGCAACAGCCCGGTCACGTTGCGCGTGTCGTAGAGGCAGGTCTTGTCGTACTTCGTCCAGCCCGGCGACAAAAGGTCATCGCCGGCCTTTTGCCCATTGACCTCGAGTTCGTATTGGCCAAGACCGCATACATGGAGGACCGCGCGCTCCAGGCCCGGCTTCACCGCGAACTCCCGGCGAAGCAGGAGCGTCTGCCAGCCGTTCGGCTTGTCTGCCCCAGCCGCCCCTTCCGCGCTGAGCCATTTCCCCTTCCAATCCGCCTCCTCGAGCAAGCCCATGGTCCACGCCGCCCGTTGGCTCCAGCTCGACACCTGGCCATCCCGGTCCCAGACATGGACCTTCCAAAAGACCGCTTGCGAGGACCGCAGAGGCCGCCCGCCATAAGGAATGTGAATCGTCTCATCGGACTCGACCTTGCCGCTGTCCCACAAATCGCCCTGGTCCCGGTCCAGGAGTCCGGCCGAAGAGGCAACCAGGACCTGCCAGGCGCTCTGGCGCTGGGCGCGCGCGTCGCTCTCCAGTTTCCAAAACAGGCGTGGCTGCGCCACGTCCACCCCGAGCGGGTCCTCGACGAACTCGCACCGGAGTTGAACGGGGAGCAGGCCATTGGGAGCGCCGGCTGCACCGAGGAGGTTCGATAAGGCCGCAACCACCGTTGCCGCCCAGAGGAGTCGAGTCTTCATGATTTGCTTCGCCGTTCAATATCCTCGAACCGTCTCTCGTTGAGAAGGTTTTTCCGCCCGGGGCCCGGCACTCCGCCGGCGCCGCAGTCCGATCTCGCCGAACAAACGCTCAAAGACCCATACAATCTGGATTTCCTCACGATCCGCAGCGATGCGCATGAGCGCGGCCATCTGACCGTTGAGTATGCGTGGAGAACCCGTTCTGCGAGTTAACAAAACTAAGAACCCTGTTCAGACCCCTTTACTTTACTTTATTATAGGGACGCCGAAAGGCCGGAGCGCCGGCTTTAGCCGGCGGAACGCAGGCATTCTCTGGCTGCTGCCGTCCCGCACGCGGGACGGCGCTCCGGGGGTAGTGTCCGAATGTGCCCAGGCGTTGCGCCCCAAGCCGATTGCGCTTGACTTCGCGCCCCGAAAGCCCCATGCCTCGCTCAGTCGTGCTCAGTCACCAAGAAACCTGGACCAGCACGGGGTCACAATGAAACCGATCTCCTTCAAAATCGCGGGGCGAACGAACTCCTCCCAAGCCTTGCGGAACCTCCTGCGACAGGTTGCGCCCGTGATGGGTCTTGGGTGGATTTATCTGGCAACCGCCGTCGCCCAGCCCGTCCCCACGGTAACGTTCACCGATTCGTGGGATCAACATTTGGGCGCCCCCGTTACATTCAACGGCGTTACCGGGTATCCCCTGATTACGTACGGGGCGTGTTCGGTCAACATCTCCCTGCCCATGACCGGCGTGGACATTAGCCGCTTCGACGCCATGACGGAGGTCAACCTCACCATTGGCGGCGCCTCCTTGATTGCCAATAGGCTGGGGGATGCCTCTGGTTATGCCCGCGGCAAAAAGAGCGCGACCTTCCACTATATCGATCCCGCCGACTCGAGAATCAAGGCCGGGTCGTTGACGGTGAGTTGGACTCCGACTGGCGTTAGCGTCACGGGCTCCATTCTCTATGATGCCCTCAACGGGGGGGTGACCTATGGAGAGGATGCCGTCGAGAATGCCGGCACTTATCCCATCTCGGCCACGGTTGAGGCCAGCCTTAGCCTGGGCAGTTTCACCCTCGACGTTTCTGGGATCGTGGTCACGGGGGAAGATATGGCCTATCAGTCCGACCCGTTCCTGAGCTTCTTGCTCCATCATGGGTCGATAGCCGGCACGTTGCCCACGCCGCCCGAGCTCGCCGTCACCGCTCCGACGAACAACGCTAAGATCCTGTCCTCTCCGCCGATCCTCGATTTGCGAGGGACGGCCAGCGACGAGGCCGGCCTGACCGGCATCTATTGCACCGTCAACGGGGACACCAATGGCGCCCCGACGGTTCTAGCGGATTTCTCAGGCGTCGAGCCGCTCACCGCGACAAACTGGTCGGCCTCGCTGGACCTTTCGCAGACACCTGCCGCCACCGTGGGTTCTAACACCATCTCCGTCTATGCCGTCAATTCCAACCAAACTCCATCGCTGCCGGTGACACTAACGGTGTTTTGGATCAAGACGGCGCCCGTGAGTGTCACCCTCAACCCATCGGGCGCGGGCGAGATCACGGGCATCACCGACGGCCAGACCGTTCAGGAGGGCATGACTTTGCCCGTCAAGGCGGTTCCCGCCAACACGAATTGGGTCTTCCTCAATTGGACCGACGGCCAGGGGAACGCCCTTTCCTCCACCCCCGCTTTTGGCTATGTCCCGCCGGATCCGGATTCTATTGGCGTGCCCGACGCCTTGATTGCGAACTTCGCAGCCAATCCTTTTCCTGCGATCGCGGGGACCTACAACGGTCTCTTTTACGATCCCGACAACTTCACGCCCGAAAACGCCGGCTATCTGACCTTCAAGCTGACCGCTCAAGGCGCTTACACCGGCACTTTGAAGCTGGGTGCCGGCGGCGGTTTGGCTCTGTCCGGCCGCTTCACCCTATCCCCCGATTACGGCGACGGCGATGATTCCGCCACAGCCGATTCGTGGGTCAGCATCAGCAAGTCGGCGCTCCTGGACGTGTCGCTCAGTTTTGGCGGCTTGGCCGGCCCCGCCCGCAGCACGTTCACAGGCCAAGTCAGCGCCTTCGCTGCCAAGACCGGGTTGCCCCTCTGGCCCGACCCGGTGAACATTGAGGCCGCGCTCGCAAGCCACCCCACCAACGTCGCGCCCGGGGTGTGCAATTTCTTCCTGTCGCCGGCTGCCATCGACCTGACCCAAGGCCGCGGCGCATGCGGCTACGGCTCGGTCACGCTCGCCAAGAGTGGCAGCGTCTCGCTGATGCTGACGCTCGCCGATGGCGCCTCCCCGGTGGTTTCGTTCGCCGGCGGCGTGTCGCCAGACGGTCGCTTCCCGTTCTATGCCTCGCTCTACGGCGGGTATGGCGTCATCCTCGGCTGGATGGCATTCACCAACGACACGGCACAGTTTAACGGCGCGCAGTTGGATATTGAGAGCACCTCCGTCAACTGGTTTGCCAACGTCAACTGGCTTGCCAGCGCCCAAAATTACTTCCCAAACGGTTTTGCCACCGATCCTTCTTCGTTTTCGTTCAAGGCAATCGGTTGCCGCTACGTCGCGCCCGCCAGGGGGGGGAACCTCGTCGGCTCCACCACCGCGACGTTGGAACTCGACGGGGACCAGCCGGACAAAGTGACCGCGCCGCTGGTCTTCAACCCGGCCCACAACACGTTCACAGTATCGGGGGCCAACACCAACCACGTGAGCTTGCGGCTTGCACCCGCCTCGGGTGCGATCACGGGGAGCTTTGGCCCCGGCAAACCCACGTCATTCAAGGGCCTGTGGTTGCCGAGCCTGCAAGCCGGCTTCGGGTTTTACCTCGGCCTGAGCAATACCGGACCTGTGGTCGTCATCGGTTCCAACTCGCCCGTCAGCCCCTGACGCCGGCACCGCACGCAGGCACACTAGGTTTTCGGTGTCTTTTTCCCGTGAGGCAACCTATGCCTTGTGCCCCCCTTTCCTGGACCCCCTTCGGTGTCTTTTAACTTGGGGCAACTCGCCCCAAGGTTTCGATTGCCCAAGCCTGAAAGAGCGTTTGGCCCTTACCATTTCGGACGATGTCGATGAGTCGTCGAGCGTACGATGTTCCTCCTTTTACCACGCACTTGGCTGCCCAATCCATGACAGGTCCGCTGGTCCCGTTTAGTCTGCCTCCTTCACCGGTCTCGTACTCTGTCACGCCCAGAGCAATATCTGGCGGCGCTACCTTCCAGGCCTCCGAGCAGAGGGTTGCCATCTCATCGAGGAAGTTCCCATTCAGAACTGCCGCCTGGAGGACACCCGGCTTACTGCTGAGAGAATCCGGAGGCTGGCATGTTCCCCTTAACGCGAACTGGCGAGACAATCCTCGCGTTGTCCCATGCGTCATCGCCTGGGCTTTGCCCGGGGGCGACGACGCATGCCTCAAGGAGAAGCGCGATGGATGCAACGATCGTCTTCACGCTGGGTGCTCTTTTAGTGGTTGAGTGGTGTGCTGCCGGCGTTCGCGTTCGTGTCCGCGGCCTCTCGGCCACTTTTCGAATCTCCCAGGAACGCCGCGGGCACCTGCTCGGCGGCCTTGGTAGCGGCTTTTTCCGTGACCTGTGGGTGCTTGAAGTACTGCGGCAGGATGACCTGCCCGAACCACATCAGCTCGTGCGTGCCGGAATGCACCAGGAACATCTGCACCAGGACGGCATCGCTGGACGGGGCCGGGCCGAAGACGGTATAGGTGTAGGAGGGGGAGCCCGTGGCGTTGGCCACCGAATAACCAGCGGCGGCGGAGCCGGCTGTCAACAGCAGGGGAATGGCCGTCCGCACAAAGACGGTCCCGCCGCCAACATAACGCGCCTCCGCCCGCACGAGCAGCACGGCCCCGTCCAACGCCGCGAGGCTGGCGTTCTCATCGGCCATGAACTCCAGGCGTTTGGGAACGGGCGTATAACCGATGGTGGCAACGCTGATTCCTTGCATCAGCCCAGCCAGGCGCTGCCAAAACGCTTCGGTGACCAGGGCGGCGGGCTGGGCCAGGGCGGCTTGCGATCCGAACCGCTGGCTCATCGTGGTTCGAAAAGCGGTCAGAAAGCGGTTGGTAAAGGCCTCGGCCTCTGGCGACACCGCGAATCGGTTGGTGTTCGAACCAATTTTCTGGACGCCCATCCGCACCGGTACGACGGTCAGCCGCCGGCAAGGGGGCGAGACGAACCAGCCCAGGTCCCGCTTCTGCGCCTCGGTGAGCGGGACCAGTTCGGCTTTGATTTCCGACGCCGCCAAGGAGAGTTTGCCTTCCCAGGCCTGATACCCCGCCTTGGTGATACGGACCGAACTTCCGCTTCCGGCGAGCGGCATTAGGCGCAGTAGCGGCGTCTTCCCCAGCGGCAAGGCCAACTCCTCCCGGAAGGCACTTGCCGGCGACACCATGACGAAAGCCCCCGGAGGAGCAGAGCCGATCCGGACGGTGGCCTCGAGCGGCCGCGACTCAGCCGCCGGGAGAACGGACGGGCCGGCGCTCGCACTGACCAGGACTGTGATGGCTGCTACCCGGAGGCAGGCGATTTTCATGGGCGGTTCCCTGGATGATCGAATTCGCCGGCGATCAGCGGCCGAGCGGATTGGCCTGCCTGACCTCGTTCGGCCATTGCGAGGTTTGTTCGCTGCTCCACCCTTCGTACTCCACGGAGTAACAGAGCTTCAGCAGCGTGGTCGTGTTTTTGAACCGAACGACATAAGTCCTGCCGGCCTCGGTATCGAACGAAATGCTGACCGGGTCGAAATGGTAAGGTTTCTTGGCCAGCACCTTTGCGGTATGCGTCAGCGTGTGGCTGCCGGCTGGCAATCGAATCTCAGAAATGCCCGTGGGAAGGAGTTGCTTGCTCGCTCCCAATTGCCCGCTCTTCAGCTTGGCTTTCTCGATGGGTGAGAACCCATCCACCGTGACGATCAAGCCAATTGCGGTCTTGACTTGAAGGGCCCACGCCGAGTCGGCCATGGTGTTATCCAGCTTCAAAATAGACACTGGCGCCCCGGCCTCCGGAGCCGGGTAAACCGGCTTGACGTCCGCCGTCGCGCAGCCGGCGGCCACCCAGATCAGGGGCAGGAGCGGGCCGATCCGTTTCAGGCAGTGCTGCCATTTGGTGTCGGTCTTCTTGCGGTTGAGTCCTGTTACCTTGGTTTTGTTCATGGTTTGTTTTCAGTGTGCGTTTACGCGTGGACTACTGCCTGCGGGCGCGATAAAAGCGGCTGGAATAGGCGCCGCTCTCCGGGCCGCTGAAGGAGAGCGCGCTCGCGCCAACGGTGTTGGTCACTGACAGGAATTTGGTCTTTTCGCCGTGCCGGCGGTTTTGACGCTGCGCAGGTGAGGCAAAAACCCATTGCCGCAAATGCGAAGGTATTTGAAAGACACCACATTAGAACGTGATGGTCTGTGTAGAGGGACTCAGGATGCCACCCGACACTGTCAGAGTGACAGAGGTCAGGCAGAAGTCGCCCCAGACGAAGCTCGCGGAATAGGAGTAGGTGTGGCCGGTTGTCAAGCACGTGATGGTTCCATACTCTCGGCTCTCCCGGCCGAAAATGTCGTACTCGAAATTGGCGTTTTCGCTCGTTGAGGAAAAATCCTCTCCGCTTATCGCATAGCTGTAGGAGGTGCAACTCTTGGAGCCGGTTAGTCTCCCGCTTGAGCCGGTTGAGCCACCGCCCGGGGCGGGCTTAGGGTCGTTATCTCGGATTTGCACGACCGCGGTGCTGCGCCGCCCCAAGGTCAAGCCGCCAGTGGGGTTAAGGAGGCTGATCCCAAAAGCCTCGGTGCCTTCGTAAAGGGAATCATCCACTATCGAAATGGAGACGACCTTTTGGAGTTCTCCCGGTTCGAAGGTCAGCGTCTCCGAAAGCGGGACATAGTCATTCCAGGCGGTGGCGGAGCCGTCGATCGTTGCCACATCGACCGTCACGGGTCCCGCCTTGCCGCCGGAGCGCAAGATGGTGACTCGCACGCTGCCTTTGCTCTCGGCGGTAGCATACGTGGCCGCGCCTATGCTCACGGTGCCGGCGTGGTCATCGTCTTTGATGGTAACGAGCATGTCCGGAATGGAACCAAGCACCGCATAGCCCGAAACGTCCGTTAAGTGGATGCGAAAGGTCCGGTCGCCGTCCACGATGAAGTTGTTGTAAACGTTGAGGGTGAGAGTCTTGCTCGTGTCCTTGCCCTGAAACTGGAGTACTCCGTCGGCACCCTCAAAATCGCCCGGGATCATGGCGGTGATCGGCTCAAAGCTATAGCGAACGGCAGCCGGTTGGCCGGTGGGGTGGCTGCGAAGCACCTTTATGGCGACTGGCTTCCCAATATTCTCCGGTATGGTGAGCGTTGGTTTCTGAAAGGAAATCGAAGAGGCCGGCACCCCTGCTGCGGCGGAGAACGCGCAAGTCAAGCTCGCAATGAGGGCAACAGTGATGGTGGCTATGGTTTTCATGGCCCTAGTGTGGGGCTTCCGAATGAGGTTGTCAATGCCAGATCCGCCGGGAGGAGGTTTCGGGCGCCAGCCCGGCGGGGCAGGCGGTGCTGCCTTTATGACAATCTCATTGACTGTTCCGACCCTGTTCTGGGCCAGTTTGATTGCGGTTCGCCTCGAGAATAATGCTGGACTGAGATTCGCGGGTCTGGTTGCATAGGGCCGTGAAAGCAGAAGGAATTATGAAAGGCCGGCGTGCGCAGCGTCGTGCGTGATCCGTCGCATAATAACAACGTTCTGCAACTGATCGGACCAACATGAGAGAGTACGAAATCGTCGACACCAATGCTGAGAACATCGGCACTTGCAGCTTCTGTGGCCGCAAGAACCCCAACAACGAGGGGTATCGTCGGAAATCGGATTGGCTCAAGAATCGCTACCCGGAAGGCCTAAGGCTCAAAGTGCTCCGCTCGCGGGAATTCGGTGATATTGGGACGATTGAGTACGTCCCTGGCAATCGCGCGTGGAGACCGGTGGAGGCGGAGGGTTACCTTGTCATCCATTGCTTGATGGCCAACAGCAAACACTTGGGGAAAGGGGTTGGGACTCTCCTGTTGGATAGCTGCCTCAGGGACGCGAAGAAGAGCAAGAGCCGAGGGGTCGCAGTCGTGACCAGTTCCGATAGTTTCATGGCAGGAAATGGTTTGTTCGCTAAAGCGGGTTTTGTCTCAGTGGACCGCTTCCCTCCCTACGAGTTGCTCGTCAAGAAACTGAAGAAAGGCGCCCCGGACCCTCGATTTATCGTCGAAAGGGAGCAGCTACTGAGGAAGTACAAGAAGGGCCTCACGATCCTGGCTGCCGATCAGTGCCCTATGGTTCCAAAGTGCGTGAAGGACATTGCGGGGGTGTCCAGAACTTTTGGGTTGGAGCCGAAGGTGGTTCCGGTCAGGACCGCCAAGGCGTCAAGGGAGCTCCCGACGCCCTATGGCGTGTTCAGCATCATCTACGATGGGAAGCTGATCGCGGACCGTCCCGTCAGTGGAACGAGATTCGCGAGCATTCTGAGCAAGGCGCTCGGGTCTCCGCTGACCGGCCCGGCGGCGGTTAGCCGCATGAGGCAGGTTCGGCAAATCATGCATCGCACGATTGACCGAACAGCCCGCCCGTCTGACAGCGGATGTTGCACATGAAACTTGATACTCGCGTTTTCAGCCGAATCTGGCGCCTCCATGGCTGTCGGTCATCTCATCGTTCAACACCTTCAACGAAACCTTCAACGATTTCTTCAATAACCGACCAGTAGCCGGGCAGGTGGCGGGATAAGTCCGGCAGGTGGTCGGCAGTGTCAAAAACCCCTTGAAACCCTGTAAGTTGCTGCGCGTGAAAACGTTTGCCAAATTCGCTAAAATGCGTGTTTTTAAGGCATGATTGTGACGGCAACAGAACTGGCTAATGAGAGCAAGAGCATCCTCGACCGGGTGGTGCAAGGTGGCGAGGTTGTGGAGGTCCAACGCCACGGCAGGACCGTTGCGGTCATCCATCCCAGAGTCGGCGCGACCCGCTGCGAGCTGTTGCGTTTGCTGCGCGGGCGTGGCTTCAGCGCCGAGGATTCGAAGGAGTTAAAGGTGGCGATGGATGCGGCTTCCGAGGTGGTTGGCTATGCCGGTTGCGATTGACACCAGCGTCCTGATTTGCGCGGAGAGGCAGGGCGACTTCGACAGCCTTCTTCCCGAGAGCGAGGAAGGTCCCTTTTGCATTCCTGCGCTGGCAGCGAGCGAGTTTCTTGTAGGGACGCAGCCGCCGGTCAGAACGGATTTGCGCTAATCGCCGCCTCGAGAGCCTGGTCAGACCCTGTGGTCCTCGCGGATGATGGTGCGGCAGCCGCCGGACAGGCTGGGGCGCCAGTTTTTGGGCGGTTTGGTCTTGTTGAGTTCGTCGAGTTGCCCGATTTCCTTGAGGCGCTGGTAGATGAGTTGCCAGGCGCAAGGGCGCTCGGGGTCCACTTCGCAGTGGTCTTCGCGGGAACCGCTGCACGGGCCGTTGAGCATCTGTTTGGCGCAGCGGGTGATCGGGCAAATCCCGCCGTATAGGTGGAGCACACAGGCGCCGCAGGCGGCGCACTTTTCGGACCAAACGCCGCGTTTCTCGAGGATGCCGATAAAGGCGGTGTCCAGGCCGGCATAGACCGGTTTGCCGGTGTAACGCTCGGCCAGGGCCTGAACGCCGGCGCCGCAACCCAGGGAAAGAACGGCGTCGTGGTCCTTGATGGCCTCGGCGGCCTGCTCGAGGAAGACGTTGTCGCACTGGCGTTCGATCGTGGCTTCGTCGACTTGAAGGGCCAGGCCCTTGAGTCTTGCCGCCATGCGCAGGGCAGAGGCGATGATGCTGACTTCGCGCTGTCCGCCGGCCAGGCAGACGGTGACGCAGGTGCCGCAGCCGAGCAAGAGGAGCTTGCGGTGCCTTTCCACTATGGCCAGCAGGTTCGGGATGTTTTTTCTTTGTGCGACGATCATGAGGAGGTCTCCGGTTTTGACGGGCCAGTGTGTTTGATTGGGTTGGGTCCCAGCTTGCGAACCGTTTGCACCATATCCGTAATCGTGTCCGCCAAGGGCCGGGCCATGGCGGCGGAAATGTTAACCATGCGGATGCGGTCTTTTTCGATGCCGATTTCCATCAGCAGGTCCCGCGTATAATTGACCCGGCGTTTGGCGCAGAGATTGCCTTCGACAAAATGGCAGCCGCCTTCCAGGCAGCCCGCCACCAGGACTCCGTCCGCGCCGTTTTCCAGGGCCTTCATGAAATACTCGGTTTCCAGGCGGCCGGTGCATGGCGTGCGGATGATGCGCACATTGGGCGGGTACTGAATGCGCATGGAGCCCGCCAGGTCGGCGGAGGAATAGGCGCAGTAGTGGCAGCAAAAGGCCACAATCCTGGGTTGAAAGGCTTCGGATTCCATGGCTCAGCGGGTTTCCGCCAGTTCCCTTTCCGGGTGGCCGGCGCTCAGTGGTTCCCCGTCTCCGTCCGCGAACAATTGCCGGATCATGACCAGGAACTGGTCGGTCTCGAAATGATGCAGTTGGATGGCCCGGGCCGGACACTCGGAGGCGCATATACCGCAGCCCATGCACTTGGCCGCCTCGATCTGGCCCTTGCCGTCCTTGTTGCAGAAAGGGGCGGAATAGGGACAGACAGTGACACAGGTCATGCAGGAGATGCATTTCTGCTGGTTGACGGAGGAGACCTGGGCGCTGACGTCGAGTTGAGTTTTGGAGAGCACGGTGGCGGCTCGAGCGGCGGCGGCCCGCGCCTGGGAGATGTTCTCATCGATGAACTTGGGGGAATGGGCCAGCCCGCAAAGGAAAACGCCTTCGGTGGCGAAATCCACCGGACGCAGTTTCATATGGGCTTCCACATAGAACCCGTCGGCGTTGAGGGGCACTTTGAGCATGTCGGAAAGGCGCTTGTTGTTTTTCAGGTCCGGTTCGATGCCGGTGCCGAGCACCAGGGTATCGGCCTCGATGTCGAGCGGTTCGGGCAAATCGGGGCTCTTGAGGCTAACCACCAGGCCCTGGGCCTCGCGCACCTGTGGCGGGGCCTCCGGCGTGTAGCGGATAAAGACGACGCCGGCCTGGCGCGCCTGTTGGTAGAAAAGTTCCCGGAAGCCGTAAGTCCTAACGTCGCGGTAGAGAACGAACACGTTGGCTGCGGGGTCCCGCTCTTTGATGGCCAGGGCATTCATGACGGCCATGGAGCAGCAGACACGGCTGCAGAAGGGGTGTTTGTCGTTGCGCGAGCCGACGCACTGGATCATGACGATATTCTGTCCCTTGGCGGGATAGGCCCTGTCATGAAGGAGTTTTCGCAATTCGACCTGCGTCAGAACGCTCTCGGAGCGGCCGTAGAGAAACTCGGATGTCCCGGCCTGACGCGCGCCCGTGGCGACGATGATGGCGCCGCCGCAGACCTCGAGTTGTTTGCCGTCCTTGACCAGCGCCATAAGGAATTTGCCGACGTGGCCTTTGATGGCGGCGATTTCCGTTTCCAGGTACAGCGTGATGTTGGGATGTTTTTCAACCTGCTGGATGAGGGCGCCGGTAAACGCGGCGAGGTCCGGGTGCTCGAGGGTCCTGTGAATGTCGCGCAGCGTCCCCCCCAGACGATTGGTTTGTTCCACCAGGTGCACAGGGAATCCCTGGTTGGCCAGCGCCAGGGCGGCGGTCATTCCGGCCAGGCCCCCGCCGATGACCAGGCCCGTCTGGTCAACCTCGAGCGTCCCGCCTTCCAGCGGGGAGAGCCTCCGCGCTCGAGCGATGGCCATCTTGACCAGTTCAACGGCCTTCTCGGTGGCGGATTGCGGCGCCGCAGAATGCACCCAGGAGCACTGGTCGCGAATGTTCGCCATCTCGAACAGGTAGGGATTCAGGCCCGCTTCGCGCAAGGTCTCGCGGAACAAGGGTTCGTGCGTTCTCGGGGTGCAGGAGGCCACCACCAGGCGATTGAGCCGATGCTCGAGGATGCTCTCCTTGATGTTCGAGAGGCTGGTATCGGAACAGGTGAACAGGGTGTGGGTGGCCAACACCACGCCCGGCTGGTTGGCGACGCTTTTGACGACTCGCTCGACGTCCACGACGGAGCCGATGTTCATGCCGCAGTGGCAGACAAAGACACCCACTCGCGGTTCTTCATCGGTGACATCATGCTCCTCGGGATAAGTTTTTTTAGCGATGAGCGTATTGCGCGCGGGCGCCAACAGCTCCATCGCCATGGAAGCGGCGGCGCTGGCTTGCGTGACCGTTTCGGGAATGTCCTTGGGTTCCTGGAAAGCTCCGCCGACGAAGACGCCGGGCCGCGAGGTCTGCAAGGGGGAGAGGCGGTCGGTGAGGCAGAAGCCAAAGGCGTTGAGTTTTATGTCGAGGCTGGAGGCGCGCCCGGCCACGGAATCGGGCGGCTCCATGCCCACGGACAAGACGACCAGGTCAAAGTCCTTCTCTTGAAGCCGGCTGGTTTCATCCAGAAACTGAACGCGCAGGTCTTTGCTGCCGGGCACCTGAATGACGCGCGAAGGGATGCTCTTGACGAAGTGGATGTTCTGCTGGGCCCTGGCCCGCTCGTAGTACTGGTCAAAGTCCTTGCCGTGGGCGCGGATATCCATGTAGAAGATGGTCGCGTCCAGGCCCTCGAGGTGATCGCCGGCAACCATGGCTTGTTTGGCCGCCATCATGCAGCAGATCGAGGAACAATAGTCATTGCCGCAGGCCGAATCACGGGAACCAACGCATTGAATCCAGGCGACGCGCCTGGCCTCCCGGCCGTCGGAAAGCCGTATGACATGTCCCTCGAAGGGCCCCGCCGCCGAAAGCATGCGCTCGAATTGAACGCTGGTAACGACGTTGGGATAGCGGCCATAACCGAATTCGCCTTTTCGTTTGGCGGCGAACTCTTTAAAGCCGGGGGTCAGGATGACTGCGCCCACCTGCAGGGTGAGCGTCCGCTCCCTCATCGCGTGGTCGATGGCGTGCTGCTGGCAGGTCTCGACACAACGATTGCACTCCGAGCACAGCGCGCAGTTGAGGCAACGCTCGGCCTCCGCCAGCGCCTGCTCCTCGGTCAGCCCTTTTTCGACCTCCTCGAAATTCTTCGCTCGGTTGGCCGGCGCCAATTCCTCGGGGCGGGGCCGGTCCTTTTTCACTATTTCCCCGGTCGAAGGCAGCAGTTCCTCCGGCATCGGATTGACCGTGCTTTCGAAACGGCCGGCCAGGAGGTCCTTGCCGGTTAAATAGCGTTCGATGGATTCAGCGACGCGTTTGCCGGCCGCGACGGCATCGATGACCGACGCCGGGCCCGAGGCATTGTCACCGCCGGCGAACACGCCTGGGAGGGAGGTCTGCCCGGTAAGGGGGTCGGTCTTAAAGCAACCTCGAGCGCTATGAGCCTGGACATGCCCGACGAACTGCTCGTCGACGCTCTGGCCGATGGCCACAATGATCTGGTCGGCTTCCAGAGTGGCCAGGTCGTGTTCGTCAAAGGCTGGATTGAACCGTTTCTGATCGTCAAAGACCCGGGTGCATCGTTTGAGCTCGATGCCGGTCACCGAACCGTTGCCGATAATGCGCTTGGGACCCCAACCATTGCGGAGCGTAATGTGTTCGGCGAGCGTGGCTTCGATTTCTTCCTTGTAGGCGGGCATTTCATCGCGCTGCTCGAGGCAAACCATCTCGACCCTCCCGGCGCCGAGGCGCAGCGCGGTCCGGGCCACGTCCACCGCCACGTTGCCGCCGCCAATCACCAGGACCCGGTTTTTGACCGCTGGCTTGCCGGCCGAGGCGGCGTCCCTGAGGAATTCGACGCCATGAAGCACGCCGTTGATTTGTTCGCCCTCGATGCGGAGTTGGCGGCTCTTCTGGGCGCCGGCGGAGAGGAGTATCGCATCGAAATCATCCCGGAGCGATTGAAAGGCAATGTCTTGGCCGATGCGGCAGTTATAGACGAACTTGACGCCCTTGCGGCGGATGAGCTCGATTTCGTGGTCCAGGATTTTCTTGGGCAGGCGGTACTCGGGAATCCCCCAACGGAGCATGCCGCCGGCGGCGTTCATCGCTTCATAGACGGTGACTGCGAAACCGGCATCGGCGAGATCGCCGGCGGCCGTCAGTCCCGCCGGCCCGGCGCCAATCACAGCCACCTTTTTGGCGCCCAGCGCGGGAATTCTCTCTTCGGGCAGGGCCAATTCCCCCGCCTCGAGCATCTCGATTTCCTTATCGGAGGCGAATCGTTTCAACAACCGGATGGCGATGGGGTCATCGGCTTTGCCGCGCGTGCAGGCCGCCTCGCAGGGATGGGTGCAAATCCGGCCGCAAATCGCGGAAAGGGGATTTCTCTGGCGGACGAGATTCACGGCCTTGAGGTAGTCCTTCTTCTTGATGAGCTGGACGTAACCTTGGACGTTGACCCTGGCCGGACAGTTGACCTTGCAGGGGGCGTGGCCGTGCTTGAGAATGCCAAAGATGTTTGGCGTTGCCTGGGCGTAGAGCTTGGCAATGCCTTTCCGGGCGCCCAGGCAGCGATTGAACTCGTCGGGGATGTCAACGGGGCAGGCTTGAGTGCATTCGCTGCAGCCGGTGCATTTGTCTTCGTCCACATACCGCGGAAACCGCTTGACAGTCGCCTCGAAATGGCCCGGTTTGCCCTGCAAGCCGGTGAGCTCTGAAAGCGTCAGTATCTCGACATTCAGATTCCGCGCGCATTCCACGAGCTTGGGCGAGACAATGCAGGTCGCGCAATCCCCGGTCGGAAAGGTCTTGTCCAGGCGGGCCATCATGCCGCCGATGGCGGCATCGCGCTCGAGGAGATAGACTTTGAAACCGCTGTTGGCCAAATCGAGCGAGGCCTGCACGCCGGCAATGCCGCCGCCCTGCACCAGGACCGCGCCAATCTTCTTGCTGTCGGACTCGCTCATATCAGTTTGCCGCCACCCTTTCCAAGACCGTTGAAGCCGGGACCATCAGCTTGCGGAAGCCGAGCGCATCGGGACGCAGGCCCAGGCAAAGCCCAAGAAGCTGCGTGATATAGACGATGGGAATGTGATAGTTCCTGCCGGTCTGCTTGTGAATGTCCTGCTGGCGCAAATCCAGGTTGACCTGGCATAGGGGGCAACTGACCGCAATGCAGTCGGCGCCCGCGCGGCTGGCCATGTCGAGAATCGAATTCGAGAGCTGGACCACCACGTCCGTTCGCGAGAGGGACAGCCCGCCGCCGCAACACTCGACCTTGCACGGCCAGTCCAGGCTCTGGCCGCCCATGGCCTTGACCAACCGGTCCAGGGAGGTTGGATTCTCCGGGTCATCGAATTTCATGACCTTGGGCGGACGGACCAGCAGGCACCCGTAGTAACAGGCCACCTTGAGGCCGTTGAGCGGATGTTTGAGAGCGCGGGAGATTGCCTTCAGTCCCACATCGTCCAGGAGCACTTCGAGGAAATGCCGCACTTTGACCGAGCCGTCATAATCCCGCTCGAGCGCCTCGCCGACCCGCTTGCGGAGGTCTGGCTGGGCCGCGATTTCGTGGTTGGCCACTTTCATCCGGTTGAAGCAAGCGGCGCAATTGACAACCATGTCCAGTTTCAGGTCCTGGACTTTGGCCATATTGGCGGCGGGCAATGACACGGCCAGGAAATGATCGGTCTGGTGGCCGGCGGTCGCGCCGCAGCAGGTCCAGCCCTTGGGTTCGACCAGGTCAATTCCCAGCGCGCGCGCCACCGCCAGAGTGGATTGGTGCATGTCTCGAGCTGTGGATTCAGCCGAGCACCCCGGGAAATAGGCGTATCTCATGCGCAGGGTCCTTGGTTCTGTTTGGATTGCTTGAAAATGCGGGCCACGGTTTTCCGGTCGGCCCCACGGGGAGGCAGCAAGGCGAGTTTCCCCTTCTTGAGCATGGTTGGGAATTTTTCGGTGTCGTCCATCCATTTCCCAGTGCCGAATTTGTAAGCGGCGACCATCCCGATTTCATAGCTGCGGCCGAACATTTCGACCGTTCTCAGGAAGGCCCGGTTAAACAACGGCACATTGCCGGCCGGCTTCGGCGCGCCTCGCTCGATGGCCAGCTTGCGCAGGGCGTCGATGACGGCGGCGACATCAATGCCCATCGGGCAGCGAGCGGAACAGGTCTCACAGGAGGCGCACGTCCAGACGAGGTCGCTGGCCAGCAGTTCATTGCCTGCGCCCAGGTGCAGTTGCCGCATGATCTCCGAGGGCCGAGACTTGGCCAGTTTGGCCATCGGACAACCGCTCGAGCATTTCTTGCATTGGAAACAGAGGGCCATCGCGGCGCCGCACATCTTCTCCACGGCGTCCTTCAGGCCGGGGCCGGTCCGATTTTTTTTGATGGTGAGCGGCATGGGGCGATGGATTGTTGGATTAATGGATTGATGGATTCGTCAGGAGCGCCATGTCTTCGACGCCGGCTTCGACATCGTCGGTGTCTTGCGCGGCAATGGGGGCGTTGCCGGGAAGGACTTTGCGATAGACTTCGGCGGGTCTGCGCCGCCGGGCGTGAACCGTCAGGAGTTGCTCGATGGGGATGCCGAAAAGCCTCTGGTTCTCCTCGAGGTGCGGGCGGATCAAATCCCAGTCCGCGCGGTTCAAGCGGGCGAACTTGCCGCCGTTTAACTGCTGCTCGACCAGGGTTCTGTCCGGATCGCGCACGAAAATGGCCCCGCCCGAGGCCAGGGAGAACAGGTTGCTGCCTGGATAAGGCTCGGGCAGCGGAACCAACTGTCCGTCATCGTCGAACTTCACGCCATTGAGGACGACGAACCCGCCTCCGTTATGAGGATCGCCGGCCATGAAGGACTCGGCCAGGAAGTCAAGGCAGGTGCCGTTGATGACGACTTTGGGCCGGCCGACGGAGTTGATGAGGGGCCTGCCGGCGGCGTTGCCAAGAACATAGACGGCGCCGCCTTTGGCGCCATACATAAAGGTCTGGCCCACGTCGCCGTGGATGACGAGTTTGCCTTTTTTAATGATCTGGCCCAACTGGTCCTGGGCGTTTCCATGCACTGTAATGGCGAGTCCATCGATCCCCGAGGCAAGGTAATCCCCGCTGCTGCCATAAACATCGATGGTCACCCCGTCGGTTTCGGGGCCGAGTCCGCAGCCCAGATAGCGCTGGCCAATACAGTTGAAGCTGATGAAGCGCCGCCAGCCTTTCCTGTAGGCATCCACCAGCAGGGCAGCGTCACAGTCGTCTCCTTCGGGCGGGAAATGGGCGGCGTCGATGACCAGGGTTGTCTCGTTCTCTTGCGGTGTCCTGAGGTGCCGGCGGGTCTGGAAATCGATGAGACGAAACGCGCTCTTGGGGGAATCCTTGGAGGCCAGGTTGGGGAGGTTGCCAAACAAGCGGTTCAACTCGCCGTGGAGGGCGTGGAGAAGATGGCTGCGCTTCTTGGCGCCGGTGGAGTATCTCCGGTCGTTGAGCAGGCTTAAGACCTCAATGGCGGTTGCCGTCCTGGAAGGGTGCTTGGCCTGATGGGTGATTTGCCGGCACGCCAGGCGGAATTCATCGAAGGTCCATCGCGGCACGAGTCCGCGCAACCTATCGAAAATCGCCAGGCCGTTGCCGGGGATAAGTTGCTCATCGAGGATGGCCTGGAGCGGCCCTTCCGATTCGGAGGACCAGGGCAATTCTCGCGAAAAATCACAGGATTCAGTTCCTCCCGGCAAGGGGACCGGTTTGCCGAATTTATCGGCGCACGTGATGCGCATCTTGCCGGCGGAGTCCTCTTGCAGGTTGAAAACGAAGGCCCCGCCGTCATTGTGGCTGCCTCCGCGGGCGTTCCAGTAGCGGTCGGCCACGGGGCAAATCCGTTTGTCGTCTTTGGACAGGCTCAAGAGCGTGGCATCGATCGCTTGTTTTTCCGAACAAATCAGGCCCACTTGGACTTCGCCCTCGGAGAAGGCAAACACCTGCGGGCGAAGCATCGCGGTGTCGGTTATGCCCATCAACTGGAACTGCTTGTTCCGGGCGAGAGTGCGGGCGATGATGAAGAACCAGGGGCCATCGGGAGAACCGTGAATATGCGTGGCTTGGATCGCCCGGTAAGTCTTTTGTTTCTCCGCATCGAGCCGGTCAAAGTCCAGTTCCGTGGTGGGGGCCAGCGCCTCGATGATGTACTCGAGCGGATAATGGTAGGTCCGGCTCAACAAATCGAAGAGCAAGGCCGAGACTTCCGTGTCGGTGAGGAACTGGGGATATATCTGGCGCTGCTTGAGGTACTCGCAGACGGAATGGTAATTGGCAAAGTCGCCGTTATGCACCAGGGCCATGTCGATGGCCGCAAAGGGATGGGCGCCGCCGGGGTGCCAGACCCGGCCCTTGGTGGGGAAACGCTGGTGGGCAATCCATTGGTGGGCGCAAAGCTCCTCGATCTTGTAGTACTTGACAATCGCTTCGGCGAACCCGACCACCTTGAGGATCATGAGGTTCCGGCCATGCGAAAGCACGAAGGCCCTTTTCTCACCCAGGGAGGCGTAGTATTTCTGATTCAGGCTGAAGCTGTTCTGGCTGACGAACTCGTCTTCGGCTTCCCCCCGGTCCAGCGCCTCGAGGTGGTGCCGGGCGATGAAGGCGTCCAGGACCTTCGGTTTGACGCGCACAAAATAGCGGCTGACTTCCGGCGGCAACACCTCGAGGCCAGGCACGGATTTCCAGTCCTCGGCTTGGTCGAGCCGGGCGGCGGCCGCGACGTCGAAGCAGGGGGTGATGAACTGGGCCTCGATTTCAGGCCGCGCCTTGGTGTCAATGAACGCCAGGTGCAACAGGTAATGGCTGTCGAGGACCTGGCGGCTGACCCCGAGCTGCTCCGGCACCAGGCCCACGGCGGCGATGCCGCCTCCTTTGCCGTTGCCGCGATTGTGCATTTGCCGGGAGGGTTCATAAATATGCTTGCCCGGCACGGGCACGCTGCAACAGAAGCCAACCACCCCGCAACCGCCTTCCTCGGCCTCCTTCTTGAGGGAGGAAGCGTAGTGGAGATGCTCGGCCAGGCGCTTTCTTGAATCAGCCAGGCGCTTTATCAATTCGCCGTTCATGGGTTTGTCGGGGCGTCGTTCGTGTAATCCAGGTGCATCATCAGGTCGGTGCGTCCGCGCAGTTGGCTGACGCTGCGCAGGCCCAGGCGTCGGAGGATCGAGACGAGGACCTTGCGCCAGGCGCTGTAGAGGTTGATGAGCCGCTGGGCGCCCCAATCCAGCTCCATCTTGCCGGAGAGCTCGGGGTCCGTCGTGGCGATGCCGCGCGGACAACCGCGTCCGCTCTCGCAGCGGCTGCAGCGCACACAGCCCAGCGCCACCAATTCGGCCGTCCCGATGACCACTCCATCGGCGCCCAGGGCAATGGCCTTGGCCACGTCATAAGCCGAGCGAATGCCACCGCTAGCAACCAAGGTCACCTTGTCCCGGACACCTTCCTCGGTGAGAAAACGGTGGACCTTGCCGATGGCGTATTCGATGGGCATGGCGATGTTCTTCTTGGCGATGTCCGGCGCCGCGCCGGTCCCGCCGTAGCCGCCGTCAATGTGGACAATGTGAGTGCCCGCCGAGTAACTGCCCACGGCCACCATATCCACATCGGTGGGCGTGGAGACCTTGGTCGAGATCAAGGCGCGGCGGTTCACATGCTTGAGCCACTCGATATGCTTGGCGTGGTCTTCGATGGAATAGACGCTATGGAAGGGGAATGGGGAGAAGAGCGAGATGCCCAAGACGGCCTCGCGCATTTTGGCCACGCTGACGGTGTTTTTGTCGCCCAGGAGGTGCCCGCCCAGACCGGGCTTGGCGCCCTGGGCGTACTTGAACTCCACGATCGGCACGCGCTGGATCGTTTCTTCGCGCACGCCGAAAAGGCCCGTCGCCACCTGCGTAATCACGTGGTCGTCATAGGGCCTCATCCGCTCCATGTACCCGCCTTCGCCCGTGCAGGTAAAGGTATTGAACGCCACCGCCGCCCTGGCTTTGGACAACTGGGTGACATTGCTCACCGAGCCGAACGACATGCCGCCCCCATACCAAGGAATGTCAATCGTGATCTTGGGCCGGCCATCGCCGCGCTTGTTGAGCAGGAGGCTCGTGTCGATCTGCTCTTCGCCAAGGACCACGGGCGGTCGAGCCGGGAATTTGAACCGGAGCCGGTCGAAACCGCCGCCGGAATTGCCGCACTCATAGTTGTAATCGCAGGCGGGCGGCGGCGGGTCGCCGGTCTCGGCCATTATCCATGTCGCCAGAATCAAGTCACTGGGCCAACGCGGATCGCCGAGCAGGCGACACATCGGGTTCTCCCGGATTTCCAGGGCCCCTTGCGGGCAATGGGTCACGCAATCGTGGCCGGTCTTTTCGCAGGCCGGCCCGATGCACAAGTGGTGGCGCGGCTCGCCAAAATACCTGTAGCCGGGGTTGCGGGCATGCACCTGGCGGGAACAAACCTCCTGGCACTTGCCGCAGAGCCGGCAGTCCTCGTTGCGATGGACGATGTACTTGGCGATTTCATTGCGGTAGCGGGAGGGGGCCGGCCGGGTGACCCGCTCCACCTTCTCCTGCGGCACGCGTGTCTTGAGCGTGTTCTCGGGCAGCAGGTCTTCAATAACTTGTTCTGGCGCCATAAAGCTTGCCGAAGGTTTCTTCCTCGAGTTGCTCGAAGAACATGGCGCGGCCGACATCGCCGCGCAGGCGGCGCACTTCGCGCATGCCCATTGCCCCCATCACTTCGATCAACTGGTCGTGCCAGGCCGCGATGAGATTCGTCATGCGGCCCACTGCAAAATCGCTATCGAGGGTTTCCAGCCTGGCTGGGCACGGCCATCCCGGCTTGCAGCTTTCACACAGATGGCATTCCAGCGCGATCAACAGCGGCAGATTGATGGTTACCAGGTCCGCGCCGCATATTATGGCCTTGGCCAGGTGTTCCGGCAGGGCGATTCCGCCTCCGGCCATGATCGTGACCTCGTCCCGCATCCCCTTCTCGACAAGGGCGGTATGGACCTGCCGGATCATCTCCTTGAGAAAGCGAGACGGTTGCGCCCCGATTTCGTTGCCGTTGGGGTCCGCCACGATATGGATCACCTCCACCTCCGGCAACCCGGCCAGTTCGATGGCGCGCTCGAGGCCCGCCGGGGTCAACTCGACCCGGATCGAGGCGACGATTTCAGGATGGATATTCTTGATTGCCTTGAGGCGCCCGGTTACGGCGGGGCCGTCCGCGATCTCCACCAGGCGGGTCTTTCTCAGGACCTCGGCCGGCACCGGGTCGCTGTCGGGACCCAGGTAAAATGCGATATGGCGCAGGTGCTTCTCGGAGGCCGGCTGGTGCCGGGCGTCCAGGATAGCGATCAAGTCGGTCGCCACAGCCGTCTGTTCGATGACGGCGTCGAGCTGCGGCAAGGTATGGGCCGGCGAACTTAGGTCGAGGATGAGCGGCATCGGGATGGACACCAGGGGAGGCAGTTCAGCGGCCACCCGCCTTCCCTCCAAGGCCAGGAACGGGGCCTTGCGTCCGAGGTCAACCGCCGTGCTGATGTACTCCCGGCCGTGAATCCCGTCGCGGGTCGGCCGAACAATCTCCGACATGTCGGTCCACATGGAGTCAAAACCCGGGCCGGAGAACGGCCCCTGGTAGCCGGCGCCCGAGACGGGGATTTTTGCCGTTTCAGCCTGGAGCCACGTGGTTTTGATGATGTCGGGTTTCCAGTAGCTGTTTCCAAGGCTTTCATAGACGGGATTGGCGGACAGGCGAAGGAGGCCCTTGGTGCAATCCTGCACGCAGGAGAAACACCCCATGCAGTCGAAGAAGAGGGCCTCGACGTCGCTGAGGTTGCGAATGTAGTCCGCCTCCTGGCGGTAGCGGTCATAGACGCAGGCCTTCTTGACACAGTTATGGCACCGGGCGCAGTCCTCGCGCCAGTCCACCACGCCATGTTTGCCGATGCGCGGCCTTCGCGGGGGCACGGGCCGTGTTTTGATGTGATATTTTTCCGGCATGCTTTCTCCCGGTCACGACAGGCCGGCGGCCGCAAGGAGGTCCGGCACCAGGGCTTCTTTGCCACCGGAGAGGATATGAATCCCGCGCACCCCCTCCATCGTCTTGAGTTTCTTGATGGTCTCCACGCCGATTGCCCAGCCAGGTCTCCCGGCGTCGCTGCCGGAGGCTTGGAGCCGTTCCATGACTTCCTGCGGGACGTAAAAATCGGGATGGGTTTCCCGCAGTTTTTGGGCCTCGGTTGCGTTCTCCAAGGGGAGCACGCCGGCCAGAATCGCGGCCTTTTTCGTGAGACCTGCCTGGCGAACGGCCTGGAGCCATTGGCCGAACATGTCGAGGTCAAAGACCGCGTGGGTTTGAATGAACCTGGCGCCGGCCTCGATTTTGCTTTGGAGCCTGGCCAGGTTGAGTTCCAGCGGCCTGAGGAAGGGATTGGCCACCGCTCCCACCAGCATCGAAAACGGCCCGTCGATCCTGGTCCCGTCGGCCAGCAGGCCCTGCTCGAGCATTCGGGTGGCTGTCGCGATAAACTGCGTGGAATCGATGTCGAAAACGTTGGCGGCCTCCGGACAGCCGATCAGGGTCTGATGATAGCCGGACAAACAAAGCAGATTCTTGATGCCCAGACTGGCGGCTCCCAGCAAATCGGACTGGAGGGCAATCCGGTTCCGGTCGCGGGTGACCATTTGGAGAACGGGTTCGAGGCCCGTTTTGAGGGCCGCCAGCGAGGCGGCCAGCGAAGACATCGCCACTCCGTGTTGGTTGTCGCCCAGGTTGACCGCGGTGAGCTTGCCGCCCAGGGCTTTCAAGGCCGCTTCCGTGGCGGACAGAGTCGCCGTGGCCGTCGGCGCATACTCGGCGGTAACAATGAACCCTCCGTTCTGGATGCTCCTGGCGAGTTGGCCGTCCACGTTCATGCGACCCTGTGTTCCTGTTTGTCCATCGTATCGCCTGGGGTGGGTCCTTGGGGCAGAGTTCTGAGCCGCTCGATGAACTGCTTGATTTGGTCGCCGGCCTGCCTGGCGCCGCCTTGAGCGCACTCGATGACGGCCATCCGTCCGGCGCCGAGTCCGATTTCCTCCAACAGCGATTCGACCGCCTCGGCGCGTTTGTGGGCGCGCGAACTGCCCTCGAAGTGACGGCACTCCTTCTTCTTGCAGGCCACAATCGCCACGCCGTCCGCACCCGTTTCCAGGGCTTTGACCAGGTAAGGCACATCCACTTTTCCGGAGCAGGGCAGACCGATGGTCTTGACCGTGTCTCCGCTGGTTTGCCCGCCAAGTTCGGCCAAAGAGGCCGCGTCCAGGTTGTTCGAGCAGTAAAAAACGCAAGTCTTCAAAGGGGGATTGCTCCTTGGGCCTTGTTGACCGAACGAATTGCGCAGCCGGTTTGCGCAGCGCAGGATGGCGGATACGCCCTGCCGGAACGCGGCAAACTCCTCATAGTCAATGAGCCCGTCTTTGGCCATTTGGACGCGCAGGGCCTCGACGAGACCCATGATTTCGCGCGCCACGGCTGATTTGTCGCGGAAACCGGAGCAAGCCTCCTCGAAGGCATGGCAGGCCGATTCCATTCTCATGATCTCGCCCCACACCGCTTCGGCGCTTTGCTGCAAGGCATAGAGCAAACGCGGGCAACTCGCTCCGATGGCCCTCAAGGACTCGTCGAAGGTCTGGTCGAGCTCGTTCATAACGCGTTATCCGACACTGCATCTCATGCCCCGCGATTTGTTTGGGCGCGGGCCCTTTACGCAAGCGACGCCGGCTTGCAAGAAGCTCACGGACCGCGAGGTTCGCGTTCCGGACGCTTGCCAAGCCAGCGCGCACCGCTGCCGGCCTCGCTCTTGTGACGGCGCCAGACGCCATCACGTTGGCGCCAGAGCGAGGCACGCGCGAATGATTACGGGTGGCTCGCCAGAGTGCAAGCACAATCGAGCAGCTCACCGGGGATTCCAGGGGGTGGTTTTCAGGGCCGCCCCGGATAGCGACGGCACCCCGTGTGTGATATGGATAGGCATGTTGTTTTGGTGCTGTGACTTGTGAAGAAGCTCCGTCGCCGGTTAATTCAAATATGAGAATCCGTTTCACTCGGGCATTTGGCTTGTTTCTGATCGCCATTGAGGGTGTGCTTTGCGCCTACGCTTCGCCACCCAATGCAAGCCGGGTGGTCGCCTGGGGCGACCTCGAGTACGACCTGGCCATAGCGCCTTCGCGGCCCACGACGGGAAGCGTGGCGGGCATTTCAGCCGGCGACTTTCACAGCCTCCTGCTGCGGAGCGACGGGACGCTCATGGCTTGGGGAGACGACCGATTCGGTCAGACCTCGATTCCGGGTCCAGCGCAACAGGGCTCGGTGGTGGAAGCGGTTGCCGGCAACGTCCACAACCTGGCGCTGTTGAGGGATGGAACCGTCATCGCTTGGGGTCCCCCAGCCGGAGCGGTAGGCGACTATGGGCAGTGCGATGTTCCCGACGGGCTGAACGGGGTGGTGGCCGTTGCCGCGGGGGCGGTCCACAGCCTGGCCCTGCGGGGCGACGGCACCGTGACCGCTTGGGGTTCTGACATGTTCGGCCAATGCGATGTGCCACCGGAATTGGGCCGCGTGGTGGCGATTGCCGGTGGAATGTTCCACAGCCTGGCCCTCCGTGAAGACGGCACGGTGGTCGCGTGGGGCGGCGATAACATGGGCCAATGCGAGGTGCCACCGGGATTGGATCACGTGGTGGCGATTGCCGCCGGCGGGTACCACAGCTTGGCGCTCAAGGACGATGGAACCGTGGTTTTCTGGGGCGGCTACGGACTCATCAGCGGCGGCGTGCCGCCGGGACTCACGAGCGTGGTGGCGATTGCCACCGGCGACTACCATAGCCTGGCCTTGAAGCGTGACGGCACGGTGACTGCCTGGGGCTTGAACACCGCCGGGCAATGCGACGTCCCCACCGGACTCAGGAACGTGGCGCTCATTGCCGCTCGAGGAAGCCACAGCATGATCCTGGTCAACGAGCGCCCTTTTCCGCCAGCCCCCATTACCCCGCTGCCTCGGTCGGGACCAACGGCCAGGAGGTCCGGCCTTTGAGGCTGTGAGCTTGGGGCGACTGTCCAGAATATAGCCACCTTCTGCCTTATTCCTTCCCGGATTCCACGCGCCGGGGAGATCGTGGACAGGCGGGGTTGAAACCGCGATTCCGGCCTGGACCTTCCAAAAACTCAAGAATCGCCGCTATTCAAGCGGGGAATCCTGCCAATTCAGCCTTCTCCGGCGCTGGTTGCCACATCCGTTGATGAATTCGGGCCCCTCGAGATGAAGAGTGGCACGACTCGTGCCTAAGCGAGCGCGGATATGCAAGAAGCATGGGTTCCTGGGAAGTCGGGCAATGGGGCGGGCAGGACGGGCCTCGCGTTCGCGGCGGCTGCGCTTTTTCTTTCTGCGTCCTCCCGGGGGCAGAGCGTCACTTTGGCCTGGGACCCCAGCACCGATCCGGAAGTGGTCGGCTACAATTTATATTACGGCGGGGCCAGCCAGACCTATACGAACATGGTCGCGGTCGGCCTCGCAACCAACGCTACGGTCTCGGGCCTGCTTCCCGGGGCCCAGTACTTTTTCGCTGCCACTGCGATTGACATCTCGGGTTTGGAGAGCGACTTCTCGAATGAAATCTCTTACCAGGTTCAAGGCACTCAAGGCGTTCCGGGCCTACTGGTCGTTACCGCAGCCAACCAGTGTCGGACGTATGGGGCCGCAAATCCGGCCCTGACCGGCACCGTGACCGGGTTGCAGAACGGAGACGACATCACCGCCACGTTCGGCACGAGTGCCACGCCGGGCAGCCCCGTGGGGACATACGCCATCGTGCCGAGCCTCAGCGACCCGGAGGGCGAGCTGACCAATTACAACGTAACGATCAACAACGGGACCCTGACCATTCTGCCGGCGGCCACGGTTGCCCTCGTAACCTCCTCGGCCAACCCTTCGCTGCCCGGCGGGACCGTGACCTTCACGACGGCACTCGGCGCGGTGGCGCCCGGCGCCGGCATCCCAACGGGCACGGTGCAATTCCTCATCGACGGCGCGGTGGCCGGAAGCCCGGCGCCCCTGGGTGGCGGCACGGCCACTTACACCACCTCCGCGCTCGGGCACGGCACTCACACGGTGGCTGCCCAATATGCCGGCGACGGGAATTTCGACGGCACAACCGGCCTCCTGGCCAGTCCCCAGGTGGTGGACACGCCGCCGGTGCCGGGGCCGTGCGCGATTACCTATGATCCAATCACCGGCACCAAACTGCCGCTGGCGACCCTTCTGAGCAAGGCCTCGGATGCCGACGGCGACGCCATCGCGCTTGCCGGTATGGCCACGGCCAGTGCCAACGGGGGCTCCGTATCGTGCAGTGGCGGCTGGGTCTTTTACGTCCCGGCGCCGGGATTCACCAATGCCGACACCTTCAGCTACGCTATCAGCGACGGATACAGCGCCCCGGTTACGGGCACCGTCACACTGAGTCTGCGCGGCGGCAACGGCTCATCGGCGAACTTGGTGATCAGCGGCCTGGGCAACAGCTCCTATGCCATCAGCGGCAGCGGCGTGCCCGCCCGGCTCTATCAGGTTCAGTTCACCGATGGCGGGCCGAGCAGCAACTGGCAGGCGCTGGGGGAGGCGCTGGCCGACCCGAACGGCTGTTTCGGGTTCATCGACCCGAACGGGTCGCCCCAACGGCTTTATCAGACCGTATGTCCTTAACTCAACCCTGGTCCTCACCTTTTTTCAACCTGGCCAAACTTATGCGCAAATCAACCACCCTCCTCCTCATGCTGTTGTTGACCGCGGGCGGCCCGCGCCTTGGGGCGCAGATTGCCGAGACCAACAGCTTTGGCAACCTTAACGCGCTCATACCGGAAGGGGACCCCGCCGGAATGATCAACATTCAGACCGTCAACTCGTCCATGTCGCGCCTCTCGTCGCTGCGAGTAAGCCTGTGCGTGGCGGGCGACTTCAACGGCGATGTCTATGGCTATCTGCGCCACGTCCAGGGTGGCGTCACCAATTTCTGCGTCCTGTTGAACCGGGTTGGCCGCACCGCCTCGAACCCTTGGGGCTATGCCGATTGCGGGTTCAGCGTCCTGTTTGATGATGCGGCTCCCCAAGGCGATGTCCATATCTACGAGACCATCACCAACCCGCCCGCCGGCGCCCAGCTAACCCGCGTGTGGCAGCCGGATGGACGGGACGTGGACCCCTCCTTGGTGCTGGACACCTCGCCTCGTACAACCCGCCTCAACTCGTTCACCAACTCCAGCCCGAGCGGTGAATGGACATTGTTTCTGGCCGACATGTCGTATGGCAGCACCAACATGTTGGTGAGCTGGGGGCTCTTGTTCACGGGTCCCGCACAACCGCCGATCACCTGGCCAACCCCGGCGGGCATTGTCTATGGAACGGCCCTGGGCGCCGGTCAATTGAACGCCACTTCCTCTGTTCCTGGCGTCTTCACCTACAATCCACCCGCCGGCACGGTCCTCAATGCTGGCAGCCAGGTCCTCTCAGTCACTTTTCAGCCGACCGATACGAACAGCTACCTGCCGGTCACGACCAATGTCGCGCTGGCGGTCCTGCCAAGCGCCCTCACGATTACGGCCGCCAACGCGAACAAGGTCTACGGCGCGGCGCTGCCGGCCTTGACAGCCAGCTACACCGGTTTCGTCAATGGCGACACCGCCAGCAGCCTGACCACGCCGCCGGCCTTGGCCACCACGGCAACGGCGTCCAGCCCCGTGGGCGGCTACTCGATCAGCGCCAGCGGCGCAGCCAGTCCGAATTACACCATCAGCTATGCCAGCGGCACGCTGACCGTGAACCCGGCCGCGCTGACGATAGCCGCGGTGAGCACGAGCAAGGTCTATGGTGCGGCACTGCCGGCCTTGGCAGCCAGCTACAGCGGTTTCGTCAATGGAGACACCGCCAGCAGCCTGACCACGCCGCCGGCCTTGGCCACCACGGCGACGGCGTCCAGCCCCGTGGGCAGCTATGCGATCACCGCCAGCGGCGCAGCCAGCCCGAATTACACCATCAGCTATGTCAGCGGCACGCTGACCGTCGACGCAGCCGCCCTGACGCTGACCATAACTGCCGTCAATGCGAACAAGCTCTACGGCGCGGCAGTGCCGGCTCTGACGGCCAGCTACAGCGGTTTTGTCAACGGGGACACCGCCAGCAGCCTGACGACGCCGCCGACCTTGACCACCACGGCTACGGCGTCCAGCCCCGTGGGCGGCTATCCGATCACCGCCAGCGGCGCGGCCAGCTCGAATTACGCCATCAGCTATGTCAGCGGCACGCTGACCGTTAACCCCGCTGCCCTGACGATAACTGCCGTGAGTGCGAGCAAGGTCTATGGCGCGGCAGTGCCGGCCCTGACGGCCAGCTACAGCGGTTTCGTCAACGGGGACACCGCCAGCAGCCTGACGACGCTGCCGGCCTTGGCCACCACGGCGACGGCGGCCAGCCCCGTGGGCAGCTACTCGATCACCGCCAGTGGCGCCGCCAGCTCGAATTATACTATCAACTATGCCAGCGGCACGCTGACCGTCGACGCGGCTGCCCTGACGATAACTGCCGTGAGTACGAGCAAGGTCTATGGCGCGGCACTGCCGGCCTTGACAGCCAGC
>Ga0181533_1001329_pt1 | contig 31977 bp, 31 predicted proteins | sample PEATcosm2014_Bin_45_FD_119772 | JGI IMG/M metagenome (GOLD analysis project Ga0181533, IMG submission 119772) | Peatland microbial communities from MTU Mesocosm Facility, Houghton, MI, USA - PEATcosm2014_Bin11_60_metaG | ecosystem: Environmental > Terrestrial > Soil > Wetlands > Peat | place...
GAGTACGTGGTTCGTTCTCAGACTTCACTACGGTCCTTGCGCTAATGTTACGTTGTTCTCGTCGGTTGAGGAACCAGACATCCCGCCATCATACCAGAATGGTGGTACAGTCAAGATGCGCCCGCCCGAAGTCGAAGGTCCATCGTGGTCTTGCGCTCTTGACCGCCGACGTTACACTGGGGGGCACATGCATACACTACGAAGCAGCCAGCCGGTTTTGCAGAGGCGTTCATGGGGGGAGTTGCTTTGCCTGGCGGCGGCGATGGTTGCCACTGCCGGCTGGGCACAGGGGAGCTTGTCCGGCTTGCCTCCGGCCATCACCGGCGCGCTCCAACCATTCGTGGACCGCCATTCGCTGGCGGGCGCAGTGACGCTGGTCGCCACAAAAGACAGCGTGCTGGCGGTCCAGGCCGTCGGGTTCGCCGACATTGCGGCGAACAAACCGATGAAAGAGGACGCGCTGTTCTGGATAGCCTCCCAGTCCAAGGCGATGACCGCCGCCGCGGTGATGATGCTGGCGGACGAAGGCAAGGTCAGCCTGGCCGATCCGGTCGAGAAATATCTGCCCGAGTTCAAAGGCCAGATGCTGGCCGTCGAGCGCGATGCCGAGCATGTCCTCCTGCGCCGGCCGGCCCATCCCATCACCCTGCGCGAAGTGCTGAGCCACACCAGCGGGCTTCCGTTCTCCTCGCCGATGGAACAGCCGACGCTCGACGGCCTGCCGTTGCGCGACGCGGTGCGCAGCTATGCAATGGCGCCGCTGGAATTCCCGCCGGGCAGCAAATACCAATACAGCAACGCCGGCATCAACACCGCCGGGCGCATCCTCGAAATCGCCAGCGGGATGCCCTACGAGAAGTTCATGGACGAGCGCCTCTTCAAGCCGCTCGGCATGAAGGACACCACGTTTTGGCCGAGCGACGATCAGGTCGCGCGGTTGGCGAAATCCTACAAGTCCAACAAGGAGAACACCAATCTGGAAGAAACCACCATCACGCAGTTGCGCTACCCGCTCTCGGACCGCAGCAACCGTTACCCCATGCCGGCCGGCGGCTTATTCTCCACGGCGAGCGATACGGCCAGGTTTTGCCAGATGATTCTCAACGGCGGCGTTTTCGAGGGCAAACGCCTCTTGTCCGCAGAGGCCGTCCAACAGATGACCAGCAAGCAAACCGGGCCGGACGTCAAGGAAACCTACGGGCTGGGCTTGTCCACCGGTCCCGGCTGGTGCGGCCATGGCGGCGCTTACGCTACGAACATGACCATGGACCGCCAGCGCGGGCTGGTCCTGATCTGGATGGTGCAGCACGCCGGCTTCCCCGGCGACGGCAACAAGAGCCAGGAAGCGTTCAAGCAGGCAGCCTTGCATATACTGGCGCCGCAACAGTGAAGCCCATGGCCGAAGCTCTCAGCCAAGACATGGTTCTGGTTTATGACCTTCGGCGCAACCGCGGCCGTCGGGAGCGTGTCTTGTCGCACTTGCAGGAGCAGTGGCAGGCCTACCAGCGCGGCGAGTGGCCGGTCCATATTTCCGAGGGACGCATCAGCCGGTTGTTCTTCTACCCGCACGGCGGGGAGCACATGTTCGAGCTTGACGAGGGAGCGCGACGCAGCACTTGGGTCCGGCAGGGGGATGATTCCTGGTACATCGTGGGTTGGCGCGCCCGGGTCGAGCAGGCCGTGTTTCACACGCCGCCGCCAGTCAGCGACCTGCCGGTTGTGACGAGGATTTGGATTGGAAAACCTGCGTAGGAGAGACCCCTGTGAGCAGCTTGGCGGCAAGGCCCTTCTCCCGTATTTTCCTGAGCAGGAGGTCCTGGACCTCTTTATCTTCGCCAAGTTCCGCCATGAAGTCGTCAGGGGCCGGCTTGTAGATTGGGGCCTCCAGGGCGCAGTGTTCGGCGGGGAGGGGGACCGAGCAGATTTCCCGGATCAGGCGCAACAGGGTTTCCTTGCTTTGCTCGTCCTCCTGGAGGCTCGTCCCCGTGCGGCGCGCCTGGGAGAGGAGGACATCCCGGCAGGTCTGGGCAAAGACAGGGTCCCCGGCATTGGCGTGCCCGCCCCGCACCCGGAGTATTCTCGATATGAGGATGGCTGGCCGCACACTCGCGCTGCTGGTCTTGAGCCCTGCATCGCGGAAGGCCCGCGCCAGGGCTACGATCCTCTCGACCTCCGCCCGAGCCAGTCCGGAGCGTTCGTGGGTGATGGCTGCCTCGGTTTGCGGGTCGAACCCGCTCAGGAGAATCGTGACCATTCGGTCCAGGAGAGCATCCTGGGCGCCGTGGACCCCCGCATAATCGGCGGGATTGCTGGTGAAGACGATTCGGAAATCGATGTGGACAGGCATGTTCTCGCCGCGCAGCGGCAGCACCCGCTCCTCCAGGACCGAGAGGAGCACGTTGTTGGCCTCGGGGCGCGAGCGCGTGAATTCGTCATAGACCACGGTGAAGCCTTTCTGGCAGGCCCCGGTGAGGGCCCTTCCCACCCAGGTGGGCTTCACCTCTTCCTCAACCTTGAGCACCGTGTGAATGTAGTGATCGTGCGTATAACTCCGCTTGTAGCCGCTCTCCTTGCCCACCAGGTCCGCAGTGCCCATCTGGTCGTCACCGTGGATGAGCACCACCGGACGGCCCAGCCGCTGGGCCACGTGGAGGGCCAGGGTGGTCTTGCCGCTCCCCGCCGGACCGGAGAAGTGAACGTGCAACCCATCCCCGAGATAGGCCAGAGAGCGGTCCACCAGGTCCTTGACGAAGGGCGTCTCGACGAAGTCCGAGGGTGGAGGAGTTCCTGCCTCGGCTGGCCGGGCCGTTGGCTTGCCCTCCGCCTGAGCGGCGCCGGGGGTAAAGGTGAAGTTCTTTTTGCAGAAGGGGCATGCGTAGAGGCGCTGACGCCCCGCGTCCACCCGCACCTCATTCTGGCACCAGGGGCAGGTCTGAGTCTCGGTTTGCCGCTCCATCAGTTGTTTCCTCTCTTCAAGGCCTGCGGAGCGGCGGCGCCAGGTCTCCAGAGAGGAAGCACAGCCGTAACCTCCGTGCCCGCGCCCGGGGCGCTGCGGACCACACACTCTCCCCCCGCGTTCCCGGCGTAATCCTCCATGGTTGCCATCCCCAGTCCGAAAGCCGCGCCTTCCACGTCGAAGCCCTGGCCGTCGTCCCCAACCCTCAGACGCAACCACCCTTCCCGAGGCCGGTCCAGCCGCACGGTGACCTTGCCGGCCTTTGCGTGCTTGGCCACGTTCGCCAGGGCTTCTTCGGCAATGCGGTACACTGCCAGTCCCACCTGCTCCGGAACAGGGTTGCGCCCGGCCTTCTCCTCCCGCGCAAGCTCTTCATCCATTTCTATCTCAAAGGCCAGGGCTGCTCCAAACTGGCCGGGAAAGGACTCAATGGTCGAGGGGAGCCCGAGGCTCAGGGTTGAGGGGTAGAGCTGGCGGCTGAGGGCGCTCAGCTTTGGCTCGACCTGGCTTAGGCCGTAGATAGCCTCGTTCACGACCCGGGCTGCTTCCTCGGCGGAGCTGAGGCCCTTGAGGAGTTCTTGGACTTGGCCCCTCAGGATGAGGAGTTTCTCACGCAAGCCATCGCGCAGTTGGGCCGCGACGTCGCGGCGAACGCGCTCATGCACCGTCAAAAGCCGCTGTCGGGAGCGCTGCAGCTCCCTTGCCTTGGCCAGGGCGACCCCCTGCTGTATCACCGCCGCCTCCGCCACCTTGCGCGCGATGGCATAGCGCAGGGAGCGCGCCAGCAGTTTGCTCTCCGCCTGCCCCTTGACCAGGTAGTCCTGCGCCCCCTCCTTCAGCGCCTCCTCCCCCACGGCATCGTCCTGGAAGCCCGTGAGCACTACAATCGGGACACCGGGCGCCTGCGCCCGCACCAGAACGAGGGTGTCAATGCCGTGGCTGTCCGGCAGCCCCAAATCCAACAGCACCACGCTGCAGGTCTTCTCCCACAGGTATTCCAGCGCCTCGCTAAGCCGCCGCAGGTGGGTGATCTGGAACTGCCCGCCCGGGGTGTCCTTCAGGGCCTCGTACATGAGGCGGGCATCCCCCAAGTTGTCTTCAACCAGCAATACTTCGATGGATTCGGATAACATGGCCTCTCCCTATTCCGGCGGCAGTTTCACTACGGTGAACCAGAACTCCGCAAGGGCTTTTACTACTGTGCTGAACTGCCCCAGGTCAACCGGCTTGGTGATGTAGCAGTTGGCGTGCAGGTCGTAGGTCACGAGGATGTCCTGTTCGGCGCTCGAGCTGGTCAGGACCACCACGGGGATGCGTCTCAACTGCTCGTCGGCCTTGATTTCCGCCAGCATCTCCCGGCCGTCTTTCTTCGGCAGGTTCAGGTCCAGCAGGATGAGGTCCGGATGGGCTGCGTGGGCGTACTTGGCTTCGCGGCGCAGGAACGCCATCGCCTCTTCCCCGTTGGCCACCACGCTCAGATGGTTGAGCAGCTTGCATTCCTTCCAGGTCTCCTGCGTCAGGCGCACATCGCCGGGGTTGTCTTCCACCAGGAGGATCTCCACCGGCCTGCCGGACGCTGCATCGCTCATAGTCCCTTGCCTTTTGCCGGGATCGTGAAGTAGAAGGCCGAGCCTTGCCCGAGTTGCGACTCGACCCGGATGCGCCCGGCATGACGCTCCACGATCTTCTTGCAGATGGCCAGGCCGATGCCTGTGCCGGGGTACTCCTCTCGGGTGTGCAGGCGCTCGAAGACATTGAAGATGCGCTCCGCGTATCGGGGGTCGATCCCGATGCCGTCGTCGCGGACGCAGAAGACCCATTCATTTCCCGTTTGCACAGCCGAGACATGAACCCGGGGAGGCTTGCGCGCGTGGAACTTGACGGCATTGCCGGCCAGGTTCTGAAACAACTGAACCATCTGCGATCTATCGGCCATCACGGTCGGCAGGGGGTCGTGGGTCACCACCGCGCCACTCTCTCGAATCGCGGCCGCCAGATTGGCGAGAGCCTCGTCAAGAGCGGCCGCAAAATCGGTGGCCTCGAATCCCCTGCCGCGCGTCCCCACCCGGGAAAAAGCCAACAGGTCGTTGATCAGGCTCTGCATCCGGTTGGCGCCGTCCACGGCGAAAGCGATGAACTCATCGGCGTCGGCGTCCAGCCGGCCCTGGTAGCGCCGGGCCAGGAGTTGAGTGTAACTCGACACCATGCGCAATGGTTCTTGCAGGTCATGGGAAGCGGCGTAAGCGAACTGTTCCAGTTCCTGGTTGGAACGCTCCAACTCGCCCAGGGTAAGTCTTAACTTCTCCTCCGCCCGCTTGCGCTGGGTGATGTCGGAAAAATACCAGATTCGGCCGCAATAGGTCCCTTGTCCATCGACCAATGGCGAGGTGTATCTCTCAAAACACCGCCCGTCGGCAAACTCGATTTCGTCTCTACACTTTTCGTCCTTGTGTTCGTAGAGATAGGCGACTCTCCGGGCGAATCCCGCCGGGTCCTTCACTTGTCTGGAAGCGCATTCCAACATCCTGGCATCGTCTTTTTCCTCCAGAACATCCTGAGGCAGGTTCCACATTTCACCAAAGCGGCTGTTCATAAGGGTGGCATGGCCAATGGAGTCGACTGCCAGTATCCCTTGGACGGAGGTTTCCAGGTGGGCCTCCAGGAGCAGTGTCTTTTGCGCGAGCAGGTCCTCCGCCCGCTTGCGCCTGGTGGTTTCCCGAAAGAAGCCCGCGACGCCGGCCCTGCCGTCAACCAGGATGTTGACCCCGCTGACATCCGCATAGAAGGTCGCGCCGTCCTTCCTGAGAAACGGAAGGTCCGGGGCCAGCGTTTGGTCGCCGCCGGTCTGGGCTTGAATCCCGGCCAGGACCCGCGGCACTGCGTCCTTCGGGTGGAGGTCCTCGATGGCCATGGTTGTCAATTCTGCTTCGGAATACCCGAGCAGGCGACAGGCCGCGGGATTCGCGCGCCTCACCTTCCTCGTCTCAACGTCGGAGATCAGAATGCCATCGGCGCTGCCTTCATAGAGCGCGCGGTAGGTTGCCTCCGAGTGAAGCCACGATTCCTCGGCCTGAATGCGCTGCGTTTTGTCCTGACCTTGCGCGATATTCATCAGAACAGCCGTTGTCCGGGAGCCATCTGGGGTGCCCGTCGCTTTCATGCGCTATGCAATTGCTGTGCCACACCCGGCCAGGCGTTGGCCTTGTCGCGTTGCGCTCAAGGTCATCGGGCGAGAATCGGCATTGGGGCGGCGGCGCTATGGAACCCATTCCCGATTTAGGGACGCGGCTACCCAACTTGCCGGGCCTTGTCGAGTTTGTCCCATTGCTGGCCGGCGGCTTCGGCGCCGGCCTTCGGGAAGAGGTCCGGGTGGCTAAGGAGCCGTAAAGAAATAACATTTACAAGATGACGCTGGAGTTCTGGCGGCTGGCAAGGCGCTCGCGAGGCGCATATCCGCAGTGATCTGTAACGAGCGAGCAACGCAGTCAGCCGCCAAAAGAACGAGTCAGGTTGTAAATGTTATTTCTTTACGGCTCCTAACCTTGGGTCCCCGAGTCTTGCGCATTGAACGAAAGTGGGGCCGTGTTGTCACTTACTTTGTGATGCAAAGTGAACCGCGGACCCGGACTTTCGCCGGGGCGCTCCCAAGGCGGGGGTTGTGCGCCTCCGGGAGGATGGAGCCATGAATGCCGCTCGCTTTCGCCAATGGTTCCAACCGGCGCCGGAGGACCCGTTTTATCAGCCGCGCACGCCCCTGTGGTTGCCGGCAGAAATGGCCGCCCCGCCTCGCCTGGAGGCGTCGCCAACCGGCGGCCGGGCAGAGCGCCGCTTCGCGCTGTTGGTCAACCCTTTCTATCCCAAGTCCCCGCACGGCAGTTTCGGCAAGCACGTGCTTACGCCGAGCTTGGCGCTGACCTCGATTGCGGCCGCGACTCCCGCCCAATGGCGGGTGCAGTATTGGGATGAAAACCTGCTGCAGGGGCCGCCCCCGGGCGACCCGGCGCCTGCGGTGGTGGGGATTACCGTTCATCTTACCTTCGCTCAGCGCGCCTACACCCTGGCCCGGTGGTATCGGGAGCGCGGAAGCAAGGTGGTGCTGGGCGGCTTGCACGTCCAATCCTGCCCGGAAGAAGCGGCCCCGCATGCGGACGCTATCGCCATTGGAGACGGAGTGCAGCTTTGGCCGCGCATTCTCAATGACGCGGAGGCGGGCGCGCTTGAGCCGTGTTACCGGGCAGGTTATGAGACTCCTTTCAACCTGGACCCTGTCCCGCGCCGGGATTTGCTGTCGCGTGACAGCTACCTGACCACTACGAGTTTGATCGCCACCCGCGGCTGCCACAACCGCTGCGGCTTTTGCTACCTCGCCACCGATGGTTTGCATGTGCCTTACCGGATGCGGGACCCGGAAGACATTCGGCGCCAACTCGAGGCGGACGGCCAGCCCTACGCGGTTTTCATCGACAATAACCTGGGCTCCAGGCCGGAATACTTGCGCGCACTCTGCCTGGCGCTGCGCCCGCTGAAGACCATCTGGGGCGCCGCCGTTTCCCTGGATGTTACCGATGACAGCAGCCTGGTCCGCGACATGGCCCTGGCCGGTTGCACCGGCGTCTTTATCGGGTTCGAAACGCTCAACGATCAGAACCTGGCAGGGGCCCGCAAACGCGGGCCCAGAGCTGAGGAGTTTCCCCGGCGGGTGCGCATCCTTCATGATCACGGCATCCAGATCAACGGCAGCTTCGTCGTCGGGTTTGACGGCGACGACAAAAACACATTCGTGAACCTGGCGAGTTGGATTGAAACCAACCGGTTGGAATGCGCCACGTTTCACATCCTCACTCCCTATCCGGGCACGCCGCTGTTCCGCCAATTCGATGCCGAGGGGCGATTGCTGCATCGAAACTGGGAGGAATATGACACCGCCCACGTTGTATTTCAGCCCAAACAGCTCGCTCCGGAGGAATTGCTCCTGGGCTACGACTGGCTTTACCGTCGCCTGTTCTCCCACGCCTCCATTTGGCGCCGGCGCCCTCCGGAGTTAAGCGCGCTGCCGGGCTACTTCGCCGGCTGCTATCTGTATAAACGTTCCAACCGTTTGTGGCATTACCTGATCAAAAGAAGGCTCGTGCGGAAGGTCTGGGCGCCGCTAGTGGAGTTGACGCGCCGGCGCCACCTCTCCTATCGCCGGCGATTGCTTCAAGCGGAATCGGTGAATCAGATTCCCAAAAAACCTTGTTGACTTGGCCAATTTGTCTGGTAATTTCCCCCCTCCTTTGATGAGGACCTGAGATGAAAACGTATTTGCCGAAGGCCAACCTGGAAGAGCGGAAGTGGCACGTCATTGACGCCGAGGGCGCCGTACTGGGACGCCTGGCGGTGCAGGTGGCCAATGTACTGCGCGGCCGAAACAAGCCGGTCTATACCCCGCACCTGGACGCCGGCGATTTTGTCGTGGTCATCAACGCTGAAAAGGTCCTGCTCACCGGGAAGAAGGAGACCCAGAAGAAGTTCATGACCTATTCCGGCTGGAAAGGCGGGGAGAGATTCACCTCGGTCGCCCAGGTCCGCGCCAGCCACCCGGAAAAGCTCATCACCCACGCGGTGCGCGGCATGGTCCCCAAGAACCGCCTCGGGCGGGTCCTCATGACCAAGCTCAAGGTCTATAAGGGCAATCAGCACCCCCACGCCGCCCAGAAACCGGAGCCCCTGGCCCCGGCCAGATAACCCTCAACCCCCAACTTGATTTTCAACCCCTAGCGGTATGGCCGACATCAAACTGCCTGAAACCAAAACCCCTCAACACCTCGGCACCGGCCGGCGCAAGTCCGCCGTGGCGCGTGTGCGCTTGATGAGCGGCTCCGGCAAGATTCTGATCAATGGCCGGACGTTTGAGAACTATTTCCCACTCGATTCCCTCCGCGTTGTTGCCTCACAGCCCTTGACTGCCACAGGCACTGCCGAGAAATACGATGCCTTGGTTAGCGTGGCGGGCGGCGGGCCCACCGGCCAGGCCGGCGCCGTCCGTCACGGCTTGGCCCGCGCTTTGCTGACCATCGACGCCAATTTCCGGCCCGCCCTCAGGGCCGAGGGTCTGCTGACCCGCGACCCGCGCATGAAAGAGCGCAAGAAATACGGCCAGCCCGGCGCGCGCCGCCGTTTCCAGTACAGCAAACGGTAAAGAGTGCGGATGGGCCGGTTTCCGAACCCTGCCGCCTCGACCCGGCGGGGGTTTTTCGACCATGAACTCCAAGCCCGTTGCCATCGTCGGCGCTTCCGGCTACTCCGGCGAAGAGTTGGTGCGGCTGCTCCTGTCGCATCCGCGCGTCCAATTGACTGCGATTACCTCGCGCCAGTATGCCGGGCAGACCCTGGCGCAGGTCTTTCCCAAATTCGCCCATCAACCGAGCGCCCGGACGCTTCGCTTCAGCGAGCCCAATGCCGAACTGCTGGCCAAAGAGGCCCAGGTGGTCTTCCTGGCGCTGCCGCACGGGGTGGCGGCGGAGTTCGCCGCGCCGCTGCTGCAACTCGGCTGCCGGGTCGTTGACCTGAGCGCCGACTTCCGCCTCAGGAGCGCTGCTGTCTATAAAGACTTCTATGGGCGCGAACACCCGGCCCCCGAGCTCTTGGCCCAGGCTGTCTATGGGTTGCCCGAAGCCTATCGCAACCAGATCAAATCTGCCTCCCTCGTCGCCTCCCCCGGTTGCTACCCCACCGGCATCTTGCTGCCCTGCATCCCCTTGCTGCGGGCTGGCCTGGTCAGCCCCGGCGGCATCATCGCCGACGCCCTGAGCGGCGTCAGCGGCGCCGGCCGCAAAGCCGAGCTGGATTACCTCTTCGTCGAATGCAACGAGAGCCTCCGCCCCTACGGCCTGCCCAAACACCGCCATCTTTGCGAAATCGAACAGGAACTTTCCCTGGCCGCCGGCGCCCAGGTCACCCTCCAATTCACCCCCCACCTGGTCCCGGTCAACCGCGGCCTCCTCACGACCTTGTACCTGGCGCCAAACCCCCCGCTCGGACTCCCAGGCGGCCTGGCGGAATTTGGGAAAAAAGTGGCGGCCTGCTACCTGGCGGCCTACCGTGACGAGCCCTTCGTCCGCCTCCTCGAAGGCAAGGCCCTTCCCGACACCAAGAATGTCGTCGGAACCAACGTCCTGGAGCTCGCCTGGCGCCTGGACCCGCGCACCGGACGCCTCATCGTCATGAGCGCCGAAGACAACCTCCTCAAGGGCGCCAGCGGCCAGGCCGTCCAGAGCCTCAACCTCATGTGCGGCTTCCCGGAAACCGCAGGCCTGATCTAAGCCTCTCGTCCGTTCGCGGCAAAAAAAACCGGGCTAGTCAGTCAGGGGATGACCGAAAAGCCCGGGGAATTTTCGAATTAGTACAACAGTAGGATTACGGAGAACATCGGTCCAAGCCTGTACTCGAAACTCTGACCGAAATCTTTTTTGGGCTGACAAAGAACAAATGCCATCAATCCCGCAAATCAAAATCATGCGCCGCCTCCACGGCGGCTCCGCAATTCCACTTCTTACCAACAATTAATCACGAAGTCTTATTTCTGTCAACTGCCTTTTGCCAACTATTTAACCAAGTCTCGACTTGGCCAGTAAATTCGGCCCTGCCGCCCCCCTCGGGGACAAAGACCGAGCCGCAAAACAAGCCCCAGGCTCCGTCCCGGTCCTTGCTTTCATGGGTTTAGACCGCGCCGCTGCCAATTCTATTCAAACGAAAAGGAGGCTTTTCCCACATTGCTGTTTACAGGCCCGCGTCGGCTGCCGGCCAAATGCGGCGCAACAAATGTATAGCTATTTCGGGGACGCCACACTAGTATCCGCCCCTGCGCAAACAAAATCGAACATGAAAAAGATCGAGGCCATCATCAAGCCGTTCAAGCTGGAGGACGTCAAGGAAGCCCTCTCTGGCCTGGGCGTCGAAGGCATGACCGTCTCCGAGGTCAAGGGCTTTGGCCGGCAAAAGGGCCACACCGAAATCTATCGCGGCAGCGAGTACACCGTCGATTTCCTCCCCAAGATCAAAGTCGAAGTCGTTCTCTCCGATGCCATGGTCGCCAGCGCCGTGGACGCTGTGGTCAAGGCGGCAAAGACGGGTAAAATCGGAGATGGCAAGGTGTTCGTCAGCCCGATTGAAAGCGCCGTCCGCATCCGCACTGAAGAGACCGGCGAACAGGCCGTCTGAGAACCCGGTTGCAGGACCCGGGCCGGGCGCCTCGGGTGGTGAGAGGCCATTGGGCGGAAGTGACAAAAAGTGCCTGATTTCACGGCAGAATTGGCCGGTGAATAACTCGTGAATAAGAGTTAATATGTTATCCTCGCAAGTTCGGGCGGGATTGCCTAAAACGGACGGGTTGACAGCGGTTCGGCCCGATCACATCAGGCGCGGGTTGAGGGGAGCCCTGGGCCGGTCGGCCGGTTAGTTCGCAACTAGTTGATGCTCAACCACTTAGGTTTGATTCCGAACGTGGGAATTGTCAGAACATCGGCATTTTCCGGGATTTCTGTTGTTTGGGCGCGGCCCCAGTGCTAAAAGCAGGGGCGGATGCAGTGGTGAAGTTGCGGCAACTTGTCAGGTGAATAAATCGCCCGTAATCCGGGCTTTTTGCTAAAAAGCGATGCAACCTTCTGCAGAGAAAATCTGGGCCGCGGCACAGGACCGCCTGCGGTCAATGCTCAGCATTGACACCTATAACCTTTGGTTCGCGCCGTTGCGGGCCTGTGGGCAGGAGAACAACAGCCTGACGCTCCAGGTGGCCAATGACTTTTGTGAGGTGTGGCTCAAGGATAACTACATGGGCCTGCTTCAGGATGTCCTGGCGCTGACCTGCGGACAACAGTTGCAGGTCAAGTTCAAGGTGGAGTCCAGCGCGGCGCCGGTTCCGGCGCCCGTGGCCGCGGAGCCGGGCGCGCTCAGGGCCGGCATTGTGGTCGAACCGGCAGGGCAGCGAAACGGGGGCGCTGTCGAGTTGGAGTTCAATCCCAAGAACACCTTTGAGGCATTCGTGGTCGGCAGCAACAACAACTTCGCCTACGCTGCGGCGTTGGCGGTGGCGCAGGCGCCGGGCAAGTCCTACAACCCCCTGTTCCTCTACGGCGGCGTCGGCTTGGGCAAGACCCATCTGCTCCATGCGATCGGCCATCATGTGGCCACCCACAAGAGGGGCGCCCGCGTCGCCTATATTTCCTCCGAGAAATTCACCAACGAATACATCGACGGCATCCAGAACAACCAACTGGCCAAGTTCCGCAAGAAATATCGGCTGACCGACGTGCTGCTGATCGATGACATCCAGTTTCTGGCGGGCAAGGAGCGAATCCAGGAGGAGTTTTTCCACACCTTCAACGCCCTCCACGAGGCGCACCGCCAGATCGTGCTGACCTGCGACCGGCCGGCCAGCGAGATCCAGAACCTCGAGCAGCGTTTGGTTTCGCGCTTCGAGTGGGGCCTGGTGACGGACCTGCAGCCGCCGGACGTGGAAATGCGGCTGGCGATTCTGCGGAAGAAGGCGCAATTGATGGGTGTGGAGTTGCCCGAGGAAATCATGAGCTTCCTGGCCAATCGGATTCGAACCAATGTTCGGCGGTTGGAAGGAGCGTTGATCCGCGTGGCCTCTTTCGCTTCATTGACCGGCAAGACGCTCAATCTCGAGGTGGTCGAGGGGCTGCTCCGCGAAATCCTGCACGAGGAAGGCCGCACGTCGGTCAACGTGGAGATTATCCAAAAGAAGGTGGCCGAGCATTTCGACATTCGGCTGGCCGACATGACCAGCAAGCGGCGCCCGGAGAATATCGCGTTCCCGCGCCAGGTGGCCATGTATTTGGCCCGTGGGATGACCGGCAGCTCGCTCAGCGTCATTGGAGAGGCCTTCGGCGGGCGCGACCACGGCACCGTCCTGCATGCCTGCCGCCTGGTCAAAGACCGCATGGAAGTCGATGCCAACGTCCGCCAGGTCGTTCAATACCTGGAGAAGCAGCTTTCTCGGTAGCGAAAGGGGCGGCTCAATTGCTCAAGGAGGCAACCCTGCCAGTTGTTTGGCCAGGCGGATTGCTGCCTGCATGCTCGAGGGGTTGGCTTTGCCCTGGCCGGCAATGTCGTAGGCGGTCCCGTGATCGGGCGATGTGCGGATGAAGGGAAGGCCGAGCGTCCAGTTCACACCGGTTTCGAAGCTCACCATCTTTAATGGCGCCAAGCCCTGGTCGTGGTACATCGCCACCACCGCGTCATATTCTCCGCGGTAGGCGTGATAGAACAAGGCGTCCGCGCTCAATGGACCGGCCACCTCCAATCCTCGGCGCCGGGCGGCCAGGACCGCCGGCGCAATGACGGTCTGCTCTTCGGCGCCCATCTTGCCGCCCTCCCCGGCGTGGGGGTTCAAGCCGCAGACCGCCACGCGGGCGCGGGGCAAGCCCAAGTCGCGGCAGGCCCCAGCGGCCAATTCGATCACCAGTTCGACCTTCGGCTGCGTCACACGCGCCGCCACTTCCTTGAGGGGGAGATGGGTTGTAACCAAGGCCACCCGCAGCCAACGACCACCCTCATCCTGGCCCAGCAGCATCATCGCGGTCTTGTCCGTGCCGGCAAGTTGCGACAGGAACTCGGTCTGTCCGACGAATGCCAGGCCGGAGCGAACGATGGCTTCCTTGTTCACCGGGGCGGTCACCAGCGCCTTGAGTTCCCCCCGCAAACAGCACTGCGCCCCTGCGCGCAACCAGGCTACGGCGGCCCGGGCGGCAGCGGGCGAACCGGGGGGAAGATGGCCGGGCAAGGCGCCGGGCAACGGGTTCCAGACCGTGATCCAGCCCGGCTGGCCAGGGCCGCTGCAAACCTGGAGTGGCAGATTGAGCCCCAGCCGCCGGTTCAACGCCTGCAGGCGGTCCACTTCGCCCAGGAGCAGGTAATGCGCGCCGCCGGAACAACCTTCGGCAGCAACGGCCTTGAGCGTCACTTCCGGGCCGATGCCCGTGATATCGCCAAGGGAGATGCCCACCCAGCCGGTCATAAGCAAGGGCCTCGCCGCCGCGCAAGACGCGTCCGATTAGTAGGTAAACTGCGAAACAAAGGTCTTTTTTCTGAGCTTTCCAATCCACTGCTGCAGCAGCCGCGTGCGCTCGCGGTCCTGCAAGTCCTTTTCGATCTGGCCGCGCACATCGCTCAGAGAACTGTAATGCGCCGCCTCAACACCCTCGACGTGCGCCAGGTAACAGACTTCCGGAGTCTCGATGACGCCGCTGTGTTGGCCCGGCTTGAGTGAGAAGACAGCCTGGTCGATCTCGTCTCGAAGTTCGCCTTTCCTGACCCAGCCCCAGTCTCCGCCCTGCGGGTGCGTTTTGTCATCCGAGTACAACGTCGCAATTTCGGCAAAGGGCACCCCGCCGTTGATCTTGCCCAAAAGCTCCTCGGCCAGGTTGCGGGCCTGCGGCGCATCGGCCTCGCTCGATTTGTTCAACACGATCAACCGCAGCTTGACCCGGTCCGGCAGCTTGTAGCTCTCACGATGCTCCTGGTAATAGGCCTCGATCTTGTGCGGGGAGACGATGATTTGTGAGGAGATGTTCTTATCCCGCATGGCCCGCTCGATAATGTGCTCGCGAACCCGCTCGCGATAACGCTCAAGGGTTGTCCCTTCGGCCTCGAGCGTCTGGATGAACCTCATCCTGTCGCCGTGAGAGCGGACCTCCGCCTGCACCTCGTCGTCAATGACCCTCTCCGGCAGGTTGTAGCCGGCGGTTTTGAACTCATGCAGGATCAACTGCCGTTCCGTCAAGATCTCGAGGTTGTCACGTTCCGCGTCCGCCACCTTCTTCTGATAGACAGCCTGCTGGTCCCGGTAATCGCGCCAGAGCTCCTGCTCCGCTTTGAGCGTCTCTTCCGCAACGTCCTGGCGCGTGATCACCGTATCGTGGACCACCGCGTCAATCCCGTTGATCAACCCCGCCCGAGGCTCAACCGCGGCCCACAGCAAGGCAGCCGCACCCACTATCTCGCAAGACAATTTCATCTGGTCGATTTGGTCGTGTTCTGATTCTAGACATGGCCGGCAGCGGGGTCAAGCAGGCGCAACGCATCCAAAACCGCCCTGCCCGCGGGGGCGCCGGGCCTCACGGATTGAGCCGCCTGAGGTAGTCGAACGAATAGATGCCCGTCGCATGGCCGTCAGCCCAGGCGGGCTGGATCGCATAGCCTCCCACCGTTTCCAGGCGCGCCAGGAGGAAGGCCTCAGGCGGCAGCGGCTGCCGGGGGTTGTGGTAGAGGTTCCCCATAATGTCCGCCTCTCCCTTGCAACCCGCGCACGGGCAATGCCGTCGCAGCTTCTCCAGGGGAATGAAGGTCTCGCTGCCATCGTCCCATTTGATAGCCAACTCTTGCCCAATCGGTTGTATGTCCACCGGTCGCATCACGGGCATCGCACCAGGACGCGGAGGCGCTTGGACTGATAAGTAGCGGCATTGCCGGCGAAGGTCCAGTCGGGATTCCCGGTGGGCTGGTTGCCCAGGCCCAGGTCGGCGTGGTCGCCCTCGCGCCAGTGGTTCAGGGCGAAGAGGGTTTGTTTGGCGTCGTGATTGTGGACCTGCATCGAGCCGTAGCCGTCGGCCGGGTCGGCAATCTGGTCGCCGAAATCCCAGACCTGGGAGGAGGCATTGGGGACGTTGGCGGCGTTGTCCGGGCCGTAGTTATTGGGCCAGAACTCGATGTTGCCGCCGGGCAGGTTCGAGCCGGTGACGATGCCCTTGACGTTGGAATAGACGTTCATGGCGATGAGGTTTTGCTGGAAGCGGGCGCCGGACTGGAAGGTGGGAACGCCGATCTTGCCCAGGTCCTGGCTGAAGGCATCCATCGAGACATATAAATACTGGGTGTCACCGCCTTTGGCTTGCAGTTCCAGGAAATAGGCAACGCGGTCGAAGGGTTTGTCGATCCGGGCGCGGTTATCCACGTCATAGGTGATGTTTGGGCCGAGTTTGGACAGGTCCAGGTCATAGACCAACCGGTAGTGCCTGGCCTCGGGGACTTTGAGGGCGAGGAGGTCGCGTTTGGGGACGGCGCCGGCGCGGAAGGCGCCGGCGGGCAGGCCCTCGGCGTTCATCAGGTTGGGCTCTGCGAGCATGCTCCACGCAAACCGCATGGCCGCAGGGTGCTTCACTTCAGGGGAAGAGAGGACCACGGCGGGGCCGTCGATTCGGGCGTCGGCCTTAACGAAGCCGCCTTCGTCGGCGTCGATGATTTCAAACCAGTTGAGCGGCGCGCCGTCGCGGCTGGCCAGTCCGCCGCCAACGTTGTCGAAGGTGATGCGGAGGCGGTCGCCGTCGAGGCTCATGGACTTGAAGGAGGGGCCGGAGCAAACGAGCTTGTCCTGGGCGTAGGTCTTGGCGAGGGCCAGGAGGGCGAGCCGGCGGCCGACTTCCTGTTTATTGGCGGGATGGATGTCTTTGAGGTTGCCGATGTCGTTGATGACGGCCATGCCGGTGTTGGGGATGGCCTGGGCGGCGGCGGCCTGGGCTTCCCAGAATTCGCCGATGAACTCGGGGTTGCCTCCCCCGTAATTGAACGGGGCAATCTGCACGAAGTAGAAGGGGAACTCCCCCTGGTTCCAAATCCGGCGCCAGCCGCCGACCAGGGCTTTCATGTGTTCGGTGTAGAGCTTGCCCTCGCCGCCATTGGACTCGCCCTGGTACCAAATAGCGCCGCGCAGGGGGAAGGGGCAGATGGGATGGATCATGCCGTTGAAAAGGGCCGTGGCGTTCTGGAGGTCGTGGGGCGGGAGCAATTCGGCAGGGTAAGCAGGCATCGGCGGGACCACGGACTGCTGGGCCAGGGCCTTGCGGGCTGCCTCGAGCCAGTGTGCGGTTTCGTTGAGGACGGCCTCGACGCGCTGTTGGTGGAGGGCGGCGCGCGGGTCGCCGAGCCGGACCAGTTCGAATTCGCGGTTCAATGCCGGCACCTCGGCAAAGCCTTCGGGCGGGGTCCAGGGTTCGATGCGGGTGCCGCCCCAGGAGGCATCAATCAGGCCGACGGCGACGCCGAGTTTGCGGTGCAGCTCACGCCCGAAGTAATAGGCGGCGGCGGAGAAACCGCCCCAGCCGTCTTCGGCGACGGTCTTGGGGGAACAGACCTTCCAGGCGCCCTGCATGTCGTTTTGGGGCTCGGGCGTCCAACGTTTTGGGACCAACATGAGGCGGATGCCTGGGTAGTCGGCGGCGGCGATTTCCTCCCGGCCATTGAGGGCGGCTCCGATGCCCATTTCCATGTTGGATTGCCCGGAGGCGAGCCACACTTCGCCAATCATGACGTCGTCAAGCTCCACCGTGCTGGAACCATGCACCGCCAGCGTGAAGGGGCCGCCGGCCTTCATGGCCGGCAGGACCGCCCGCCACTGGCCACGGTCATTGGCCTGGGCCTGGCCGCTTTCGGAACCGAGTTGGAGGGCGACGGTTTCGTTGGGCTGGGCCCAGCCCCAGATGACGAGCGGTTTTTCCTGCTGGAGGACCATGTGGCTGCCGAAGATTCCGGGCAAGCGCACTTCGGCCCGGGCCGGGGCCGCCAAGCCTGCCCCGATAACCAGCAGAGCGGCAAGGAGGGCGCGCGGCCCACAAGATGAGAAAGGTCCCAAATTCGTTGTCATGCACTCGAGGATGCCATGTATCCGTTGCGCGCGTCCATTGTTTTTGCTGGTTACTTTTTCAAAACCCGGGCGTATCCTGGCTGCATGAACATGACTCTATCTTCCGTTTGGACCGCTATTGGCACGATCACTTTCCTGGCCGGCATCGCATCCCTGGCTGTTGGGCCCGCGGCGTGCGCGGCGGAAAGCGAGTTTACGAAACCGGTCATCGATATTGGCATAGTGGTGAAGGACTCGGAGCGCACGGCCCGGTTCCTGACCAATGCAATCGGCTTCAAGGAGGTGGCCGGGTTCTCGGTCGCCGCCGGCTTAGGCAGGAGAATCGGGTTGATCGACGGGCACGAAACCGACGTTCGGGTTTTTGTCCTGGAGGGAGCCGAGCCAGCCACGCGGGTCAAGGTGCTCTCGTTCCCGGGAGCGCCGGGCAAACAAGCCGATCAATCCTTCATCCACTCCACGCTGGGGATTCGCTACCTGACGCTCTATGTGAAGGATATGAACCGGACGCTGGAACGGCTCAAACAGGCCGGGGTCCGGACCCTGGGAGAGACTCCGCTCGACACGGGCAACGGCAACTGGCTGGTGGCAGTAAAGGACCCGGATGGCGATTTCATCGAGCTGATCGGACCGCGGCGTTGATGCCTTACTCCATGAGGGCGCGCAGGTGGGCTTCGACGGAGGCGGCCAGGGCGTCCAGGTTGTAGCCTCCTTCCAGGACGGAGACGAGGCGGCCGCCGCTGTATTGGGCGGCGATGTCCTTCACGATGCGAGTAAGCTGGGCATAGCCCTGCGGGGTCACTTTCATTTGGCCAAGCAGGTCTCCTTGGGCGGCGTCGAAGCCTGCGGAGATGAGCACAAAATCCGGCTTGAAGGCGGCGGCGGCGGGTTTAAGCTTGTCCTCGAAGGCCCGCCGGTACTCCGCGTCGCCGCACCCGCCCGGCAGGGGCACATTGCAGGTGAACCCCAGGGCCTTGCCCCGCCCCTTCTCCCCGGCATCCCCCGTGCCCGGGTAGAACGGGGATTGATGGGTCGAAAAGTAGAACACGCTCGGGTCGTCGTAAAAGGCGGCTTGGGTGCCGTTGCCATGATGGACGTCCCAGTCCACAATCAGGACCTTGGGCAGCTTGTACTGTTTCTGGATGTACCTGGCGGCGATGGCCACGTTATTGAAGAAGCAGAAACCCATGGCTCGGTCCTTAAGGGCATGGTGGCCCGGGGGGCGAACGGCACAGAAGGCGTTGCGGATTGTTCCCGCCATCACGGCGTCAACCGCGCATTGCACGCCCCCGACCGCCGCCAGGGCGACCTCGTATGACTCGCTCGATGCGGGCGCGTCGGGCGTGTCCACGTAACCGATTCCTGCGCGGCAGCTCTGCCTGACTCGCTCGACATATTCAGGGGTATGGACGGTGGTGAGCCAGGTCGTGGAAGCCGCCGCGGGTTTGAGGCCGGTCAACTCGGCCAGGAGACCCTTCTGCTTCAACCGCTCCACGATGGCGGTCAGCCGCTCCGGACACTCCGGGTGCCCGGCCCCTGTATGGTGCCGGAGGTAGATTTCGTCATAGAGGAATCCCGTGCGGACAGGATGGCTGAGGGTTTCGCCTTTGTGGCCGGGGGCGGAGACGCCGAGCGCGGCGGCGGAGACGCCCATTGCGGCCAGGAGGAAGCTTTGCATCGTCGTCAATTCCATTCAGGCTGCCAACAGCATGGCGCTGTTTTGGGTCTGGGTCAACTGCGCGGATTGCACCGTCTGGCGGGCACGTGCGCGAGGGTGGAAGATTGCCCGGTTCTCCGACCGGCCTTCCTTTCCTCTGAAAACCGTTGCGCCCCGGCTCCGCGGAGTGCCGGGGCGCCGGCCCAGGCGATCCCTTTGCCCGCCTACTTTGCGGCGGCCTTCTGGATTTCGACGGCGAGGGCTTTGGCGTCGCTGGCAACGGCCACGGCCTGTTTTCGGTCGAGGTTGTTGGCCTGGAAGATTGCCTGGATGTCGCCGGTGATATCGGTGAGTTGAGGTCGCGCGATTGTTTCCGGGTTCAGGACGGCATTGACGTCCTGGAGCAACCGTTCGCGGGTGGTGGCGGAGAGGAGTTTTTCCGAAAGCGCCGAGGAGAGACTCTCGGCCAGTTTGTTGGCGGCGATCTCAGAGGGCTTATTCGGGCCCTGGGCTGCCGCGATGAGGTCCCTGGCGAGTCGTTGCTTGATTGCCAGGCTGGCGGGGGCCTCGGGCTTGATAGCGATGAAATCAGCGCGGAGCCTGGCCACGACTTGCTGCTGGGGGGTGAGGGGACGGGCCGGGGCTGACGCCGTGGGGGCGGCCCCGGGCGCTGCCGGTTGGACCGGCGGAGCCGGGGAAGGCACGCCCTGCTCGACGTTGTTCTGGTCGCGCAATTCCTTGGCGCGCTGCTTGATGATATTTGCGGAACCCTGGGCGAAAGCGGTTCCGCTCCCGAGGAGAACGGCGCCCGCCAGCGCGAGAGCGAAGCTTGTTTTCATAAAGATGAGCGATGTGATGTTACCAGGAGGGTGCAACCGGAAAGGGGAATTGTCAATCTCTAGTGATCCCTTTGAGGGTTTCCTCGAGTTGCCGTCGCAGAACCTCGCGCTGGGCGTCGGACGCTTCGCGGGGGACGCGAATGGGTCTTTCGAGGAAGACCTCGCACCGCGCGAAGGGCAGCGGTATTTGAAACCGGTCCCAGCTCTTGAAGCGGAGCTTCCGGTTCAGGTTAAACGAGGCCGGGACGATGGGCAGGCCGGTAACCTGGGCCAGGGACATCACTCCCTCCTGGACGACATAGCAGGGGCCGCGCGGCCCGTCGGGAGTGATGGCCAGGTCATAGCCGCGCTCGGCCCAGGTGGTCAGTTCCAGCAACGCCTGCGGGCCGCGCCGGCTGGAGGAACCGCGCACCGGCTGCACCTTGAAACACTCCAAAACGCACGCCAGAAAGGCGCCGTCTTTGCTGGCGCTGACCATGGCGGCCATGCCGGCAGTCTGGTTGAGGGGTCTGACGTGATCGTGATAGACCTTCATGCAAAGGGCCAGCCGATTATGCCAAACGCAGTAGATGGCCGGGCCTGCCTTGCCGTCCGCCAGGCCGGAACGATCCCGGTAATGATAGCGCAGGGTCCCGGCCACCACACGCGCCATGGCGGAGACGGCCCACGCCCCCGTCCATTGATACCACCGAGGGGCGTGGGGAACGACCAGGCCGCCGTTTCGTTTCGCGCGGGTCGGGGCGGGGCGGTTTTCAGCAGGAGGACTCACCGTTCAGCCCTTCTTCAGGCAGGCCCGGACCAACTCCTCGACGGTAGCCGCCGGGCCAAGGGCGGCTTGGGTGCGGCGGACGGCGTCGTGGGCCTCGAGCTGCTTGAAACCCAGGGCCATCAGCGCCAGCACTGCGTCGTTCACGCGCTGCTCCGGCCCCGAGAGGGCGCGCTGGGCGCTGGCGGCCTCCCAGGCTCCGGCAGCCCCTATCTTGTCTTTCAGTTCGACCACGATGCGCTCTGCGGTCTTCCGGCCCACGCCGGAAATCTGCGATAAGACCTTCACATCGCCCGTGGCCACCGCGCCGCGAAAAGCGACCACGCTGATGCCGCTCAGGACGTTGAGGGCAATTTTAGGGCCAATGCCGCTGACCGTGTTAATCAGAAGACGAAACAAGTCCCGCTCCGCGCTGCTCATAAAGCCATAGAGGGTATGTGAATCCTCCCGCACGACCAGGTGCGTGAGCAACTTCACCGCCTGGCCGGGCAGGGGCAGTTTGTCGTATGAGGACAGGGGAATGAGCACTTCGTAGCCGACGCCGTTCACCTCGATCGTGGCCTGGGTCGGAAGCGCATCAACCAGCGTGCCGTGAAGAAAGCCGATCATATTTCAAAATGCAAACCTTGCCCGCCGCCCTTCCGGCTTCTCATCCTACAACCTCTTCGGCGGGTTGAGCGAGTAGCGGCCGTTCTCCTGGGCAAAGGTCAGTGCCAGCGCCAGGGCGTCAGCGGCATCCGGGGCGGGCGGGGCGGGCAGACCCAGAAGGCGCTGGACCATCTTGGCCACCGCGAGCTTTTGAGCGGCGCCGTAACCGACGATGGCCTGCTTGACTTTGCGGGGAGCCAGTTCGTAAATCTCGAGGCCGGCCTCGGCCACGACCGCCAGGGCTGCGCCCCGCGCCTCTCCCATGACCAGGGCCGTCTGCAAGTTCTGGGCGTAAAAGAGACCCTCGACGACGCAGACGGTGGGATGATGCCGTGGCAGGACCTGGCGCAGCAACTGAACGATCCTGACCAGGCACCGGGAATGTTCCCAGGAGCCGGGGCAGGAAATCGTGCCCTGGGCCAGCGTCTCCGGATAGGGCTTGGCCAGCCGAATCACGCCATAACCGGTCCCGCGCAAGGAAGGGTCCAGGCCCAGGAGCACTTGGTGGCGCGTCAAGTCCCGAACCCCGCTGCGCCCCAGCACCGGCCCCGCCACCCGGCGGGGCCCCCTTAGGCGCTCCTCCATCTGTTTGAACTGTTGCGGCGTCAGACCCATCCGGCAAATGGTGCCAATACCCCCGCCGACACGAAAGAACTAATTGAGCGAAACATCCTCCGGCATCTGGGCCAGCAATTTGTATTGCCAGCCTTTCTGGGCGAGGATTCTCTGCCATAGCTTGCCGGGGTCGGCATCGAAGACCAGGTCCAGCGATGCCGGATGGGTCAGCCAGGCCTTGCGCTTCATCTCACCCTCGAGCTGGCCGGGGCTCCAGCCGGCGTAGCCCGCGAAAAGCCTGATCTTCCGCGTCGGCGAAAACGACTCGCCAATCTCGATGAGCGTATCGAGCGAATGGCCCAGGCTCAAGTTGGCCATCACGTTGCCATCCGGGACAAAGGCGTCGGTGTGCAAGTAACTCAGCGCCGACGGTTGGACCGGCCCGCCCACGTAAAGAGGACAGACCTTGAGCGAATCGGGCAGATCGGCGACGATCATCTCGCCGACCTTGCTCCCGCTGGCGCGGTTGAGCACAAGACCAAATGCCCCTTCCGCGTCGTGCTGGCATATAAGCACTACCGTCCGTTGGAAAAACGACCCCCCCAGTTGGCCGCTGTCGAGAAGCAACTGGCCCTTCAAAAACTCTTGACTCCCAGCCATATCGCCGGATTGGTTTGGCTCGTGTCGTTCAACTTGCCCGCAGGGACAATTTGGACTAAATTCACGGCATGTCAAAGTTTTGTCTAGTCCTGTTGCTGCTGGGGACGCTTCTGGCCGCCGGGTGCAGCACTTCCTCCGGCAGTCGGGAATATGTTCCAGGCAAGGGCTGGATTCTGAACGATTAGGCGCCGCCGCAAGACTGTCGCCCTTGCGCGGCCCCAAACGTCCGCTCCAAGGCCACGGCTTGCCGCAGCCGGCGCAGATATTCCAGGCGCGGGATGTCGATGCCGCCGAGTTGCCTTGTGACGGGGGTCAGCATCTGAATGTCAAACAGCACAAAGCCGCGCCGGCGCAAGTGCTGCACCAGATGGCACAGGGCGACTTTCGAGGCATTGCCAACCCGGTGGAACATCGATTCGCCTGCGAAAAACCCGCCGATCGAGACCCCGTAGATGCCCCCGGCCAACCGCGTTCCTTGCCAGCATTCCAGGCTGTGAGCGCACCCCTGCCGATGGAGTTCGGAGTAGGCTGCCAGAAACTCCTGCGTAATCCAGGTGCCCTGCCGCCCAGGGGCCGGCTCGGCGCAGCCCGCCATCACCTCTCTGAAGGCCCGGTCCAGGCTAATCTCAAACTCGCCGCGTCGAATCACCTTGGCCAGGCTGCGCGGCACGTGCAGACCGTCCAGCTCAATGATGCCGCGCGGGTCCGGCGACCACCACGTAATGGGATCGGCGGTCCAGGGAAAAATGCCCAAACTGTACGCCAGCCGCAAGCGTGGCGCCGACATGTCCCCCCCTGCCGCAACCAGGCCCTCCGCGCCGGCCAACCGTGGGTCGGGAAATCTGAGCTGTCTGCCGAGTGTTGCCGGAACCATGATTCTGAGGGTCTAACGCCCCCCGCGGTTTCAGTTCGGGCCCTGCGTCGCTTCAAGAAAGCCCATTTGAAATTGGCCGGACATTTCCATGGCCCAATACTGCGGGGCGGTTTTTTCATCGAGTTGAACGAGCCGTTCCTCCGGCGAGCCGAGCAGGACCCAGCTCCCGACTCGAATATCGTTCAGGACTTGCAGCAGCCACTCGAGGTCTCCGGGCGAGAGCGAAAGCCGCCAGCCGGTTTCCTGCTCCTGGAATCGGCCCGGGTCGGCCAGCAGGGCCTGCAACTGCCTGCGGTTCTCCCGGCGCTGCTCCGCCAGGGCCTCATCCAGCAACCCCTGGCCTGTCTCCCGGCCGGGCAACCCGCTGGTCTTGCTCAACGGCTGGTGCGCCGCAGGCAAGCAGGGATAGAGCTTGAGCAGGGCCAGCAGCAACTGCTTCTCCCGTCTGCCGAGGCGAAACTGGAACTGGTCCTTGGTTGACCGGATCAGGTTCACTGGTCTCGCTCCATCGTGGCGTGCAGGCTGTACTTCTGAAGCTGATGCACGTAAGCCTCCGCCCGTTCCATGCTCTCCCGTGCCAGCACGCTCTTGCCCTGCTCATGCACCTGGAGCATGTGAAACTCCGCCTTGGGGCGCGCCCAGCCGAAGACAACCTGGAACACATGCGTCACGTACTCCATGTAGTTGACCGGGTCATTCCAGCAAACAACCATGTAGCCAGGCTCCAGGTTCGAGCGCGGCTTCTCTTCTGCCTCCCGGATTGTTCCAGGCAGCAACTCTGGCGCGACTGTCTCCGCCACGACCCAAAACTATAGCACCCGGCCCCGATTGTCGAGCCGGGGCGCCGGTAGTGTCCTAATTTGAAATATTGCGCAGACTGCGAAGATTCTTCAACCACGGATTTCGCGCCGCGCCCTCGTTTTGGCTTGTAAAGCGCACGGGCTGCGGGCTGACTGGATGAGTGTATTCGGCCCGCCGGGTCAAATTCGTGAGCGGTCGGGCTGCCAGGCGTTCGTTCGCGCTATGAAAACCAGTAGAATCCTGCCAGTTGTGCTCAATCCAATACCGGGGCTGTTGTGCGGCCCTCTCGCAGCGGTGCTGGTTCTTGCATTCCCCGGCGCATCGGATGCGGCCGCCCCGGCCGGCACGGCGTTCACCTACCAGGGCTGGCTGGGCGCCGGCGGCCAGCCCGCCAACGGCCTCTATGACTTCCAGTTCTCGCTTTGGGACGCCGCCACCGGAGGCAATAGCGTGGGGGGGCCTCTCTCAACAAACGGCGTCGAGGTGGCCGGCGGCCTTTTCACCGTCTTGCTTGACTTTGGCGCCGAGCCCTTTGGCGGGCAGGCCAGGTGGCTGGAGGTCTCCGTGCGGACCAACGGCGAGGGGGATTTCACCGCGCTGGCCCCGCTGCAGCCGCTCACCGCATCTCCATTGGCGCTTTACGCGCTCAACGCCGCGACCTGCGCGAACCTGAGCGGCCCGATTATTGCCACCAATCCGGCCAACGAATTCGAGGGCACCTTTGCCGGCAACGCGGTCGGCCTCACCAACCTGAACCTGGCCACCGCGCAGGCCGGCAGTCTGCCGCCGAGCGCCGTTGGGTTCATTGAGGCATCCAATCCGCCCAATGCGTTGTTGCTCTCGACACAGATTGTGTGTTGGGGAGACAGCCTGACGGCAGGAACGGGGGGCGGCGCGGCAACGTATCCTGCGGTGCTATCGGCTATGACGGGAATTCCGGTCGCCAACATGGGAATCGGCAGCTTGTCGAGCACCGGAATCCTGACGAACTTCCTTGCGAATCCTCAATTGTGGCAGTACCCCACAATCATCTGGAGCGGTCGGAATAACTATTGGGACACCAACACGGTTTTGGCCAATATAATCCAGATGGTCACAAATCTGACCACACCGGACTGGTTGGTGATGTCCGTGCTGAACACGACCAACGCCGGCGTCGGCACCCTCGAGTACACCAACATTGCCCTGCAACTGAACCCGCTCCTCCAGGCTGTTTTCACCAATCACTATTTCGATGTTCGCGGCTATCTTGTCGGCGATGTGCAAGTCCCGTCGGACTATTACTCCTATACGAATGGCATGCCCGCCCTGAGCCTGCGCAGCGACTTCATCCATCTGAACGCCGCCGGATACTCCGCAGTTGCCGCAGGTGTCCTGCAATCCTCATTCATGGGATGGAACCAGACCGTTCTGACGGCCGGGCGGTGTTTGCAATTGCTGGCAGGCTCAGTCCGTATGAACCTGGGGGGTCTCGGTTCGGGATGGAACACGATTTACGGCCAAGACGGGACTTTCGGCGGCGCTGTCAACGCCGTCGCCGCCAACGCAGGCACTGTGACCGCGACCAACGGCTGCTATTTCCCGATGATTACCACCGCCCCGACGGCGGCAAGCCTCGGCGGGAGGGTCGGCAGCGTGACAAACCACCAGGTGGCGAATGTGAATGGGCTGCTGATTGATTACTGGAGCGACGGGGTGACGCTCTACAGCAAGCAGTTGGCGCCCTGAACCGGCGGTTCCAAACACAATCAGCGCCCATCGTCGCCGGGACCAAAGAGCCGGATTTCATAAAAAATGAGGCGCCGCATAAGCCGGGCGACAAAATGGTTTGCTGACGCCAGGGGCGGGGCTTATGCTTGCTCTTAGCGTGAACGAACCGGCACCAAGACCTGATTCCAAGCTCTGCCCAATTTGCAGGGCCAAGATTCCATTCTCACTGGCGTTGCACATGATCGCGGCCCATTCTCCAAACGCCATAGAAAACGGCGCGGGGGCCCTGGATGCGGCCTATCGGGATGTCCAGGCTTCGGCTCATCGACAATCGCAGTCGAGACCTCCACGCAATTCGCAGAGGCCAAACCATCCGCGCAGAGGCAAGCCGGGATTCAGGGGGAGGAAGGGAAAACCAAACCGTTGAAGCCGGGGCCGGGCTGCGAGGGCGTCCTCCCCCGTTCCGGCTGGACGGCGGTCTCCGCTGGAGAGTCGGGGTGGAGGATGCGCGGTAACGGCCTCCCAAATCGTGCCGCGAACGGCAAGCTTGCCGCCCTGAGACGAGTCGGCGCGCACGGAGTGAGGCGCCCTTACCCGCCTCCATTGACGCAGCACACCGCATCCAGATTCGGCTTGACGGCGGGGCGGAAGAAGTGAATCATCGGGGCTGATGAGCCGCTCAGTATTATGGGTATTGCTGGCTGTGGCGCTGGCCGGCGGCTGCAAGAGACACCGGCCTGTCCCCGCGGCCATTGATTCCGGCCAGGACGCGTCCGCTTCAACCGCCCCTCCCTCACCCAGGGGACCCGGCCCAATGCCCAATGCCGCCCCGGAGACGGTTGTGGTCGAGTCCAGCGACATGACGACGGCGTTGAAGCAGTTGTCCCGGGAACTGCGCAACTACGTTGTCCGCACGCGAAGTGTGCCACGGGATTTTGCCGAATTCGCCGCCAAGTCCCATCTGCAAGCGCCCCCGCCGCCCGCCGGAAAGAAGTACGCCATTCAAGGCCAGGCGGTTGTGTTGGTGAAGCGTTGAACGGCAAAGGTGACCCGGGCCGCATAGAGAACGCCTATGAAGAAATGCCAACGCCCGACAGTGCCTCGAGCCTCGGGGGCCTTTACATTGATTGAGCTCCTGGTGGTGATCGCCATTATCGCCATCCTGGCCGCCATGCTGCTGCCGGCCTTAAGCGCCGCAAAGGCTCGAGCCTGGCGCATTCAGTGCTCTTCGGGACTTCGCCAGCTGGGGGTGGGTTTTAACCTTTTTTCAACCGACAACGAGGATCGCTACCCGCCGGCCGGCTACGGCGTGAGCGACACCAGCCAACTGGCGTGGGACTGTTGGATTCACCGCTATATCGGCGGCAACGCCCCCGATGCCGACCTCATCATAGCGCTGGTGCCGACGGTGTATTGTCCCAAGATCGAGCTCTGTCCTGCCGATCGGCTGCCGACCCTGGCCAGCGATCCCCTTTGGGGGTGGGTCGATTATGGCCAGCGCAGAACCTATTCTGTCAATGGCGTCGGTCCGAACTGGGGCACCGACTGGCAAGTGTCCACCGCCGGACAGACCTATCCGTTGCCGAACCTGGACGTCTCTGGCCGGCATGGCGTGGGCATTTACTGGCAGGATGCCGGCTTGCCTGGGGGCATCCCTGATTGGAACGCCAAGGGCTACAAGACGAGCGTGGTGAGGGACCCGGCCGGCACCATCCTCCTGGCCGAGGAACCCAATATCCAGAATGCCGTTGGCAACATCTGGCCTTGCATCTGCAACGGTCCGAAGGGCGCCGGCGACCTATACCAGTTGGACCCCTCGCCTGACGCCAAGAATTTCGGCAACAACCAGTACGGCATTCACGGCCGCCGATTCAATTATCTCTTTCATGACAACCACGTTCAGGCCTTCCGCATCGAGCAAACGGTCGGCATGGGGACATTGGCCGCTCCCAAGGGGATGTGGACAATTGCCCAGGGAGATTGACAGCCGCGATGGACGATCCAGACGCGATCGGGCGCACAAAGTGGAGGAGAATGTCCGCTGAGAAATGCGCGATGATGGCGGCCAGGTGTTGCGACTATCGCCCAGGCGGCCGTCAGTTCGCGGGGCTAAAGGGCAGGAAGTAAGCGCGGTAGCTGTAAACGCCCTGCGGGAACTTGGCGTTGAAGATGAGCTTGCCGGTGGGGTCGAACGCGGAGAAGTAGGGAAGCGCTCCCCAGCCGACGAAGAGATTGCCCTCGTCGGTCGTCTGCACCTTGCCCTGGGACGTGGCCGAAAGCCCCTCGGGCTGCTTGTAGGAGGCGACAAGCGTCGCCACGCGCGTGCCCTCGTCGAGCTGCACGACGATAGCGCGGCTGTAGGGCAGTAGCGGCAGCGAGGCGCCGTTGGCTTCGTTGTCGAAGAAAGTGTACATGCCGTTGCCAAGCCCCTCGGGGTCGTGCTGCCAGGCGAAAAGCTCGTGGGCCTTGTCAAGCACTTGGCCGGAGACAGCCGCGAGCGTAAAGCTGCTCGCCTTGCCGCCGAGCGTCCAGATGACGGCGCCGCTGAGGCGGTCGACCTTGTAGGTCGCCCAGGTGTGGCGGGAGCCGACCAGCAGATTGCCGTCGGTGTCGACGTGGACGGCGTTAACGTGGAACCAGTCCCAGGGCTGGTTCGCCGCGGCAGGCAGCGGCACTTGGCTCAGACTGTAGGGCACGTGGTCGGCGCTGTTCCACTGGAAGAGCACCTTGCCGCTCGCAATGTCGATCTCCTGCACGACCCCGTTGATCACCGTCTGATTGGCTCGTCCGCCGATTGAGGTCAGGTTCGCGCTCGCCTCCGCGAAGATGGTGATGAGCGCGGTGTTCGCTTCGGTAATTTGGAACTCGTGACCGTCGGCACAAAGTCCGTTGCCGGCCTGCACCGTCGCAATCTGGTTGAAGTGGTCGTCGTAGATGTAGTCAGTGCCGCACGAGAGGCCCCCGAAGCCGGTGCCCTGCCACCAGGTGAGCACCTGGTTGCCGCCGTAGGTCTGGGTGCGGAAGTCGCCGGCAGTCTGCGTTTTTGGTATGGCATGGAACCAGACAACGTTGCCTTGGGCGTCGAGGATCTCCGGCCCGTTGGCGTAGTTGCCGCCGGTCGGCGTCACGAAGATATAACCTGTGCCGAGCTGCCCTTTTGTCAGGATGGTGACGGGAGGCGGCCCGGCGGTAGCGCCCGCGCTCGAAGCCTCACTGGCCATCAACGCGAGGAGCGCCGCGATCAAGCAGGTCGCCAACCCTGCGAAACGAGCGGGCCGTGAGGCGGCGCGTGCCGCGCATGAAGAGGCGACCCATTCCATCGTTCCTTTGACGGATACTGAAGCTGCGATTGCGGCCGTTGAACGCCGTTTCACTGCAATACTCATTTTGTTTCCCTTCTACGACTTTGGCGGTTTACGCCGAAGTGCTTTGTTGTACCGTCTGCACTAAGCACCTGAGGGCGACTTCTGGCCAGTGACCCGCGAGGGCTTAAGCCAACCAAAGCTATCAGCCGGATTCAGAGATGCCGCAATGGGGTGTTCACCTGACGCGGACGGTTCAACCGTTTCCCAGACCCAAGGTCCGGCCAGGCGAATTGCTCCCGTTGATCCTCTGGGACCTGGGGACAAGGGTGCGTAGAGCAGCGCGAGTTTTCGACGTTGACGCCGGGCCCCGCTTTGGCATCATCCGGCCAGAATGAGTGAGATCGGAACGCAACTCTCCCTCACCCGCCAAGCGGCAACAAAGGGCGGCGCGGCCACAACCCAAGTTCCTATGAGCAACCCTCACCCCACCATGACTACTGCCCACCAATGCGGCGGCTGCCTCTCCCGGCGGCGCTGTCTGCAAATCGTTTCCACGGCCGCGGCCGGCCTGGCCTTCAGCGGGGAACTCCTCCCCGCCCTGGCCAAGACCCGCAAGGCCGACCCGGATTTTGTTGACCCCAGCCGGTTCCGCCCGCGTCCCAAGGTGCGCCTGGAGGCGGCCATCCTGGAACAGCCGCACCCCTCGGGCGTGTTCTGGCCGGGCTCCGGCTGGGACGTGGTTGAGCACCGGAAAGAATACCGCGCCCGCCTGGCTCAATCCTGCCAGCGCCTCGCCCTCGAACTGCGCCAGGAAGAACAACCCATCCTGGACGAAGCCGGGTTGACCGCCTTTCTCAAGGCGGTCCAGGCCCGCAAACCCGACGGACTGGTGGTCATTTTGCAGCACATGGCCTGCTGGGGCTGGGTGACTCGCCTCGCCAATGAAGCCGGCGTCCCTCTCATCGTTTTCGCCCCCATCGGCACCTCCTTTGTCGGCCACGTCGCCGGCATCTCCCGCAAACCAGGGGTCTATGTCGTCTCCTCCCTCGAATGGCCGGCCCTGGAAGACGGGCTGCGCATGGTCCGCGCCAAACGGATGTTCGAGGAGACCCGGGTGCTCTGGATCAAGGGCGACCAGCGCTCCGAAATCGTCCTGGATCGCCTCGGAACCAAGGTCCGCGCCATCCCGCGCAGCACCTTCAACGAGCTGTTCGACTGGATGCCCGTCAATGCCGAAGTCAAAGACGTCGCCTCGGACTTCCGCAAACACGCCATGCGCGTCCGCGAACCTAACTGGCAAGACCTCCTCAACTCGGCCCGGACCTATACCACAGCCAAACGCCTGCTCTGCGACGAGCAAGCCAACGCCATCTCCATGGACTGCCTCGGCATGGTCAGTTCCAAGCTCGTCCCCACTCCCCCTTGCCGTCCCTGGACCGAATTCCAGGACATGGGTGTGACGTGCGCCTGCGAGGCCGACCTCTACGGCGCCACCTCCCTCATGCTCACCAGTTACTTGCTGGACCGCCCGGGTTACATGAACGACCCCGTTGCCGAAACCGCCCAAAACCTCCTCGTTGCCGCCCACTGCGTCTCGGCCACCCGTATCAACGGCTTTGACAAGCCGCGGGCCCCTCACATCTTGCGCAGCCACTCCGAAACCGGCATCGGCGTGTCGGTCCAGGTCTTGTGGCCGGTCGGCGCCACTGTCTCCCTCATTCGCTTCAACAACCCCAACGAACTCATCCTCGATGCCGGCACCGTCGCCTACAACAACGATACCCCGCCGGCGGGCGGCTGCCGCACCAACGTCGCCATCCGGATGAACCGGGTCGAAGATTCCCGCGATGTCCTCGGCTTCCACCAGGTGGTCACCCTCGGCGACCATCGGCATATAGTCCAGGCCTTCTGCCAGCTCTACGGCATCAACGTCATTCATTCCCCGGAACACCCGGCTCCCGCCAAGGCCAACGCCTAGGAACCCCGGCTCCCAGGTTCAAAGCCCGGATCGACCGAATCTCATCAGGCCGGCGATGATTCCAGGAACGACCCTGGGGGCAAAAAGCCGGCATGAAATATGCTTCCATCACTGAAGATGATGAAGCCCAGTCGAGCTTCATAGTGCATAGTTGGTTGGGGGCGACTCGGTGAAGACCGGGTCGCCCTTTTCCGCCCGCTGAGGGCGCCGGGCCTGCACGCACTGGGCCGGTCCCTGTAGGCCGGATGCCCTCACCCGGGGCGCCGGGTCCGCGCAATCTTCGAGCCGATTGGGGAATGTAACCCAAGGAGTGGGAATCATTCCCAGGACGAGCCTCTAACGAGGCGGCGCCTCAGACCTCCTCTCCAACCGAATTGCTGGAAGGGGTTCATTGAGAATTGAGTATTGAGCATTGGTCATTGGCTACCGACTTTCCGAGTATGCGACACAGTTGGTCGCACTCCTCCACCAGAGCCGGTTCGAGAGTTCGTTGGGCGTCATTGGCAGCCATTCTTCAATGACCAATGACCATTTTTCAATCCTCAATTTTCAATTCACCTCAAAGGATCGCTGGCCCAGTCCATTGATGC